>JAABUX010003012.1_pt1 | contig 22927 bp, 11 predicted proteins | sample 5561851 | NCBI WGS metagenome assembly JAABUX01 (sample SAMN10711883, study PRJNA513361) | rock metagenome | isolation source: Antarctica rocks | place: Antarctica: Victoria Land, Richard Nunatak red sandstone | collected 2016-01-03 | reverse complement strand
CCATCCCATCCCACCCATCCTACCTATCCCCTAAAACCACCAAAAACCCACACCCACACCAACACCCGCCTCCCTCATAAATCCTACACCCACACCCACCTCCCTCTACGAATCTCCCACTTCACTTCGCAAAGACTCCATACCCTACACCTATACTAACCCGATAACCATACTAACCCCATACCCTCCCCCAAAAACCCATACTAACACCTAGCTCCCTTATAAATCCTACACACACACCTATACCTACCTCCCTCCTTCAAATCTCCCACTTCATTTCGTAAAGACTATATACCTACGCCCATACTAACTTGATAACCATACCCATACCCATACCTAAACTACACCCATACCCACACCCACACCCAGCTCCCGCATAAATCCTACACCCACACCCACACCCACCTCCCTCCTTCAAATCTCCCACTTCACTTCGCAAAGACCCCATACCTACACCCATACCTACACCCATACCTAAACCTACCATCTACCACCCCACCCCATCCATCCTTCCTACCCAACCGTCTTCCACATCCCACAGAACCCAATTCCCCCAATCCCTACTAAGTCAATATCCCAACTCCCTGATTCCCCGATTCTCCCCTATCAAAATCCACAACTGAAACACCAAGATACCAAAATAACCACTACCACCACCTAACCCTCCCAGATAACCACACTTGTGATCAGTAAGCAGGAAGCAGGAAGCTGTAAGCTGTAATCGGTAATCAGCAATCTGTTAATCAATACCAACAACATCACACCAACACTCACACCCGTCACCCCCCTTAAACATAACTCTCCCACATCCACATCCGAATTCCCCACTCCTACTCGCAATTGCAATTGAGATGAACCCATACATAGATCAATGGGATACCACGCACATATCCATGTGTGCATTACATCTATATAGCCCACGTGTTGATACACTCATACACTCATCAAGAAGTTGGGAGGAAAGCGGCAAGACCTATCATCAGCAATGCCATCAGAACCACGCACACACAGCAAAGGTGATCAAATTGGTCAATAAAGCCACATTATTCAGTTAGATACAAGGTCTTTTTTGGCAGACAGGAAAACAAAGATCGATCGGATCCATTCATATGTGAGCATTGCTTCTTGTAGCTAGCAAGCGGGCTTTCTTCGGCATCCGTATTCGCGCATCTCTTCTCGGTCAATCATTTTCTTCTTTCGAAGGGGTCTCACCCGTCTGTGTAACTTAGGTGTATTCACTGTATCGACAAGAATTGAACCTTAGGAACCTCGAAGTCGGATGAAGGAAATTATTGTCCACCACAACTTCTCCCGACTCCTAGCTGCAGAGAGCCTTGCGTGCCGTGATACCGACGTCTCCCTACATCCCTGTGATGGTGACACATCTACTCATCCATCTCTGCCTCGGTGGCCCTCGTGCCCAAGTGCCAGCGGCTTCCACCCTTATCATCGCGCTCGTGCTCGATCGCGACTTTGCTGAGATGGCCAATGATGTTCTCCATCTGGGTATCGCTTCGGCTGCGGCTCTTGCGGCCCAGGTTATCGAGCCAAGAGATCTGGTTCATCAGGTAGTACACAATGGCAATGACAATCTATGAAAGAGTCTGTTAGTAACATTTCACAACGCTTCTTGCTTACATATGGACTTACGGTAACACCAATGGAGTAGACCCAGATAACCACGGCAGTAACAACGCTGGTTCGGCCGTTCGGGTTGAGATTGGCGCGATCACGAGGATCGGTGGCATAGCCAGGTCCGGATAACCAGCCGAAAACACAGAAGATGGTTGAGATGACATCGACACCGAAGATAGCGGCGACCAGTTGCCAGGAAGGCCATGTATTGCCGCCACGGGTAACGAAGATGAGCCAATTCTCCGTCAAGGAGACTTCGAGGAAGAGAATCTCCTGCACGTTGCCAAAGTTCTGGATAATGCCGCCGTTGGGGAGGAAGAGAGAGCCACGAACGATCCAGGTTGCCAAGGCGAGTAGGACACCCAATGTGACCGAGATGATCCAGATCTTTGGCAGTTGCCACTCGACAGGACGGGCTTCGTAGTGGGCGTTGTCGTAAGCTACGGCAATGGTAGCCAAATCGGCGAACAGGGCAAGGAAGACAATGAGCGAGACGTCGATGGTTTCGTTGATGATGACCATCGAGGTGACCAAGTAGATTTCCAGATGGAAGCAGAGCGCAATACGATATTGAATATAGGCCTTCATACGCTGGAAGATTTGGCGGGCGATTTTGATGGCGGAGACGATGGTGCTAAGCCCCGGAGCGAGGAAGACGATATCGGCGGCAGCTTGAGCAGCTTCAGAAGCTCCCTCCACAGCAATACCACAATCGGACTTCTTGAGAGACGGTGCATCGTTGACACCGTCACCAGTCATGGCTGTAAGATGTCCACGTTGCTGAATCATTTCGACGACTTGGTACTTGTGTTCGGGAAAAACCTCGGCGAAACCGTCAGCTCTCTCAACAAGATCGTGCTGAGTCGTGCCACTGAGTCCACCATGGATCAGTCTGTCCGAATTGTAGACCTTAGTGCCCAGAGCCAACATCTTGCAAGTTTCCTTGGCGATAGCGATGGCGTCTCCTGTCAACATCTTCACTTGGAGACCGAGGAATTGAGCCTCAGCGATAGTTTGGGCGGTATCCTCACGAGGAGGGTCGAACATAGACAACATTCCAAGAAGTTCCCATGGCTCATTGTCCTTCTTGACAGCAACACCGAGCGAACGGAACCCTCTACGAGCGAACTCTGCAGCCTTAGCCTTGAACAGGTCTGAAGTCTCCTGGCTACAATCTGTGATGCTGAGGATAGCCTTGGGTGCACCCTTCGCTGCAATGTAGTTGTGACCATCGCACGAACATTCACAAGTGATACGCTTTGAAACAGGGTCGAACGGAGTGTATTTCTGAGTCTTCCAGCCTTGTTCCAAGATTTCACGGGCCTTTGGGTAACGCTTGAGAGTGAGGATGGTGACTTTATCGATAGGGTCGAGCGACTTGATATTGTGGGACGAGGCAAGGACAGCGACTGCCATCATCCAGTTGACATCGACCTCTTCCGCGACATAAGGCTCGCGAATGGAAAGTTGGTTGGCCGTTAAAGTACCAGTCTTGTCGGAGCAGAGGACATCAACACCCTGAAGTCTAATGTCAGTAGCTGTAGGACGTGGGAACGGCGAAGATCCTTACTGCCAATGATTCGATAGCGGTCAGTTTTTGAACGATAGCCTTATCCTTTGCCAGATATGCAGCTCCGACAGCAAGTGTAGTAGTCGTCACAACAGGAAGACCAACGGGTACACCAACCACAAGAAGGATCAAAATGTAGTGGAGGAGATTCTCAGAGCTGAGTTCGGGAGTTGCAATCTTGAGGTGATGGAAGAATCCACCGATCCAGGCGATCAGAATCCAAGCCACGACGACAACAAGGAGCGCAGTACCAATGGAGTTCATGATGGCCTTGAAATGACCCTGGTCTTTAGCACCTTGAACCAATGAGGCAGTTCGACCGACGAAAGAGGTCCTGGCAGGTGCTGTCACCACAGCGAAAGCCTTTCCACGTTTGCAGCCAGTAGTGTAGTATGCCGTATCACCCATGAATTTGTCAACAGCCAGAGATTCACCAGTGATGGCCGATTGATCAGTGGCGATCAGCGACACACCGTGATGCTTTTCCTCTTCATCATCCTCGTCTTCTGGCTTCTTTTCCGAGGGTTCGTTCAGCTCTTGGCGTATCAGCTCTTTGTATTCTTCGAAAGCATCTGGATTTTCATAGGCACAGATGAGACGGGCATCGGCCGGTATGACCTGGCCTTCTTCGACGATGATCTACTAAAGGTAAGCCTCAGTCAGGGAAGATCGCGCCGAAGGACTTCATACAATGTCTCCGGGAACAAGCTCTCGGGCCTTGATATCTTCTTCCTTGCCGTCGCGAACCACGGTAGCCCTCATGGCGATATCACCCTTGAGCGATGCCACAACATCAGCAGCCTGTTTTTCTTGATACCACCCGACAGTAGCATTGAGCATGAGAATGGCAATAATGACACCAAAATCGATCCATTCACGTAAACCGGCAGCGAGGAGGACAGCAATCTCCATAACTGACATTGTGTAAGCTCGGGAAGCCATTGAATTTGTGGTCTTCACTCACCATAGAGAATTGGACCGGTGAAGTATGACAAGAACTAGAGATGTTAGTGGATCATCTTACCGTTCTTGATCGGCGAACAGCGTGCATACTTTGATAAACATGTTTTCTTTTTCCGTGGTCTGCATGAAGTCACATCAGCATCGGTTGTAAATTCAATTGCATATTGAGATACTCACGAGCTCATTGAACCCGGTCTTTTTGCGACGGGACTCAACTTCCTGGTTGGAAATACCCCTCTTGATGTCGGCCTCAAGCCACTGCACCACTCATCAGCGGACCGTCGCATTGGCGAAGTTGCGACGAATAGCTTACGTCGTCAGGAATCTCCAGTGACCCATCACCTTTATCCGACTTCGGACCACGAGACCAGAACTTCCACCAGGGCTTCTTGGGAGCATCACCTCCCTCCATCGACACGACCGACTTTCTTCGCGGACCTTCATAGTAAGATGAGATGTACGCGACTAAGTTGGCATACTCTTCCCCATTCTCCAGGTCAGGCTTTGCGTAGATGGAGCCCTTTTGCTCGACGCCGGACGGCTTGCGTCCTCCATCACCTTCGTTGTCGAACTTTGGCTCATTGAACCGAAGGTGGTTTTCGCCCTTCTCGGCGACGTCCATTGCAGTGGATGTGATTGTAGATACTGCAATGTAATGATGTGTGGTGGTGATAACACCGAGGAGGATGGGGGGAGAAGGAAAAGAGAAGAAAAAACAGAAAGAGTGGAGTTGTTGTGATCGATGGAGTGTTGGGGGAAGATGGAGCCGAGAGGGCAAGAGCTTTTGTAAGAGGTCTTTGGGTGGCAGCTAGCTCGCTCTGGAAGAAGCCAATTCCTCTGATTTTTACTTTTTCAAAACCGTTATATTGGCGCGATCACAATTCCCAACCAAAATGCCTCACTATGAGTGTAAAAGGCTCATCGGGATTGGGCGGGAATTGCTTGACCCAGGGCTCATAGGGTGGATTGATTACGGATATAATACGACTAAGAACGCCTTTCTCGTAGGTAGAATACGACACGCCGAGATTACGGGCCAGCTTGACGGCCTCTCCATTGGCGGGAAGCTGTCCCCTAGGCTTGGCCGTTACGTGTGGAGGCTCAGCTTCTCGCATTGTTATTGATGCGCTCAATTGAATATCTTGGAAGCTTGGTATCGCCGAAGAGATCAAATTGACCGTCACGACAGCGGCAAGTATCTCTTGGGAGGTCTTGGAGGATTACGTGTGTTACGAGATGCATGGATTCGAGGGTAAAGTAAGATATCGTCACCGACGAGCTTGCCGCGGGGTAATATCCGCTCATAGCTCTCGCAGCATAAAGTACTGTATCTGCTGATCCCATCTCACCAAGAACAAAACACCCAGGCCATTGATGTGGTATGGTATAGTAAGATACTTCCATAATACAGATCTTCTGGTCCCGCATCCCGAATGAATTGAGTCAATTGTTGCCTCCCACGTCCCCACAGATCAATATTGGTTCTGATTCCAGGCCTGGCTGTAATATGGAAAATTCCCTCAATAATCTCAATCAGCCTTGCGCTGACCGATGCCAGCTCATAGTCTTGATGAGAGACCCCTCCGGTGCCATTGGCAGCTTTTCAATGCGTGCATCGTTGCTGTATTGCATCACATCGTAACCCCTCATTGCTAGACCTTTGTGCGTTCTGCTAAGTGCTGAGGGTGGGTATCAAGCTTCGATCAGCAGATAAAATACCTTACGGATGCGACCGCTTTAGTCTGTTTCGGACGACTCGGTACCGCTAGGATGATACATTGATACTACAGCAACGACAGGGATGATTGCCTTACCCATCACTGATAAGAGCCCTGTCTCATTTACTAAAGTCAAAAAGGGCCGAGTCAGGCGGGGCCATCTCATCTTCAGAGATAATGACTGATACATGACTCTCATCCCAATCCTCGTTGCGTCTGTGTTCTACTCCGTACCAGAGTCCTAGCCATAACACAGGGTGATTTCGACGCCCATGAAGACGCTTGACTAGAAGTCCCTCCCGAGCAAATTATAACAACAATGCGGTGATCCGCTGCCATATGGAGCATCGTGCAGCAGATGTGGGAATCCTTCCGATGAGCTCCGGAGTTTGCCAGCAGAATACTTGGAGCAGATACCAACTGGAATAATGATGCGATCATGCACATGGGGCTGTGAAGGCCGGAGGTTGCCACCAAAGGACATTGCCATCGGAGACCTTGCTATTGCGCTATGAGGTAGTTGCTCGATGTCACACAATGCATGGATAGGCTGGCGTGGTGGCCCCGTACATTGTGATGCACTGATCGCTTAATCCGACGTCTTTGCATCCATCAGGAGGTGCAATATGTAAAAAACACCATCTGCTGGGTCCTACAGAATACTACGCAGAGGGGTTGATCGTAATTTGAAACCCCGTTGGAAGACAATGACAACCAGGTGTGGCTGGCGTGTCTTTATATGGTTTGACTGCAGCTTCGTTGTAGACTGTCAGGTCTCTATCACATGAGCACCCGCTGTGATGTATCTTCTAGCGGTGCCGACCGCAATACTTGTAATGTGACGTATCACCGTACTGTCAGACTTGCCCGACTCAAGGTTCTTCAACCATCTCATGATCGAGAGGACTCGGGTGTAGGTACGTGGGCGATGAAGTGGCCCGTATCCCTGCCTGCGGAGCAACGTCGTCGCAGCTGTCAGGGAGTCGTCCAGTCTTGTCGGAGATCATGCATGGCGAGCTGTCCGCACTGCTGCAACAGCAACAGGAACAAGGAACGTGGGAGGGGACGGTTTTCGTTCTGGGCACAACGATATGTGGTAGACACTGCTTCGAATTTGGTAGCGATGTAATGAGAGAGGAAGGCATGAAGGCACGAATGGGATGCGGAAAAGGGGTACCGAGCCTCTTATGCTGCGTCCATCAGACAATGAAGACGTCCTCGAGGCAGCGGTTAGCAACCGATTGGAGGGCAAGAGCCGCTGAAGGTGAGCAGTGCGCTTGCTCTTCCGCCGGGGCTTGCACCCTTGAATATGCTGTTTCGATAAAGCCATGAGCCTTCATCTTTTCAAAGACGGGAAGTTTTGGAACTTTGTTGAATATGACTGGGGGGATGGTCCCGTTGCTTGTTAGCAAGCCCACCCCTTCTCCGCGTACAGTCTTGGTAGCGACGTCTAGAGAGTTGTACACTCCGCACTTATGCGACCAATCTTTAACCAGCTCCGAGATCTTTCCCAGATCTATAGGGAGTACCTACTTGATCAGTAGATAGACCGAAGCGACATAAGCATAAGCACTAAGCAGATCGTGAGCCGAGGCGACGAGCCAAACATTTAAGCTTTAAATAGTGCCCGTGCGAGGGGTTGTCAAGCTCCGCTACGTTTCTTGAACCACTCAGACGACAACACCTGTGCCGAATGGTGCTTTCATCAAGTGAATCCCTCCAGGCACGGGCGGGCTCCTAGGTTCTTAGCCAAAGCGCTGAATCATGATGACGATCGTTCTCCACTCGGACCGAATCAGCAGCCTGGCTTGCTGTCAGTCGCGCCAGTATGAAGGCGGCGGATCTCCCTCGATGGAACTGAGGGAGTTCCAAGCTGACATAGACTGAAAGACCTACCTTGACAGCTGCGACAATGTATAGACATCCGTCGAGCTGCGTTATGGCGGGCGTTGCTCTGTTCCTTCAGCTTGCAGCCTCTCAATCGACTTTGCTGCCGACAGTCGACCTTGGCTATGAAGTTCATCGCGCTTCACTTTTCAATGCATGTCTTCATCGCCGGGAATTCCTCGTAGATGCTATCCGCTAACGATGATAGGCTACTGGGGGCTTCTACAATTTCTCCAACATCAGATATGCACAACCTCCTGTTGACGAGCTTCGATGGCGCGCGCCGCTCCCTCCTACTGGCCGGAACGCTACAGTAAACGATGGAAGCGTTGGAGCAATATGCCCTCAGGCTAACCCGGCCTGGGAGCTAATTGCTGCAGACTTCGTTCCTGACTATCTGACCGGAAAGCCATACAATTTATCTGCGGCTGGGGCAGGCCTCAAGAGCATGACCACCTCCCTCCCAAAACAAGATCCCAGGACCACCGAAGACTGCCTTTTCTTGGATGTTGTTGTGCCTCAAACGATCTTCCATGGAGCGTCCAACGCTACGAATAACACATCTGGCGCACCCGTCCTGGTATGGATCTATGGTGGTGGATATACTTCTGGGGAGAAGAGTGCATACAGTGCTGCAGGTCTGATCGAGGCTAGTTATGCAAAATCTCCCGAGGGCATTATTTTTGTATCTCTCAACTACCGGCTGGGTGCGTTTGGCTGGCTCTCGGGTCCGACTTTGCAAAGCGATGGCTTAGCAAATGCTGGACTGTACGACCAGCGTCTTGCTCTTCACTGGGTTCAAGATAACATTCATCTATTTGGAGGTGATCCAAACAGAGTAACCGTAATTGGAGAATCTGCTGGAGGCGGATCTATCATGCATCAGATTGTGGCTTTTGGTGGACTCAACGGGCCAGCACCTTTTCAACAAGCTGTCCTGCAGAGTCCCGCGTTCCAGAACATCGCCAGCAACTTCCAACAAGAGCAAATATTCGATACATTCTTGTCACTTCTCAAGGTCAACACTATCGAAGAAGCCAGGCAGCTACCATCCAGTGCTTTGATCGCAGCGAACATAGTCCAGGTAGCGAATTCTCCTTATGGGGATTTTACCTGGGGCCCAGTCGTAGACGGATTGTTTGCCCCTGCAACACCGGGCAAGCTTCTCCTTCAGGGGTCATATGATCACGACCTAAAGCTCATGTTGGGCCACAATGCAGATGAGGGTCTAGCATTTACGAATCCGGCGATTACCAATGATACATCCTTCAACAAATACATCCTGCAGGCTTTTCCAACCATCCAACCAAACGTTGCTAGCTATATTGAGGACGTTCTATATCCATCAAGTATGCAAGGTGTCCTTGGCTTAAGTGGCTATAAAGATGAGACCGGAAGGGTCGACTTGTTGGTTTCAGAGTCTACCTTCACGTACGCTGAATCTTACCGCTCGCACTGTTAAGCAGGCTAACTGAACCAGATGCAATACCTTTTACCTTGACAAAGCATTCAACAACCAGACTTACGCGTACCAGTTCAGCGTGCCACCCGCGCTGCACGGACAGGACATTGCCTACACGTTCTTCAATGGTCCCAGCAATTCGGTCTTGAGCGACCTCGTTGCTATAGCCTTGCAGGAGTACATCACAAGCTTTGCAATTGATGGCAAGCCAAACGGACCTGCTCTACCCATGTTCCCTGTATACAGTAACGCTACCGAGATCATCGATCTGAACGTAATGAATATCTCAACAACCATGGACCCCATTGCAAACCAGCGGTGCAATTGGTGGCAAAAGGCATTGTACGTCTAAACAGAACCAGATATTTTGCATGTTATATTTCATATGATGGGGGAATCCGAAGCATATGTAGATATATCCACATATAGAACGGACTCTTATAAGACTTTTTACATATAAGTAGTTACTAAACTATTTACCTACTTAGAATAATATATAGGTATTAGAAAGCTTTAATAATTTAGTATACTAAACAAATATATAAATTATACTATAAAGTTAGATTATAGAGTTATTATCTTACTAGGAATAAAAGTATAGTACTATTAAGTATATAAATATAAGGGAAGGACTAGTTAAGAAAAGATAAAAAGAATAGTACTTAAAGAGCTTTCTATTAACTCTATTCTAAATTAATATTAATAATAAAGGGTATTAAGATCTAGATATACTTGTAAGTTATATAATATATATCTCTATTATAAAACGCGATATTAGAAGGATTATATTAAGGCTAATTCTTAATTAGAAATTTAGTAGTTTTTACTAAGAAAATAATAGATACTATACTTACTATAATATAAGATAAGAGGTATTACTATAGTAATTATAGTAATATAAAGCTAATCTAATACAAGGGGGAGGTGTAATTATAAGTAGTTAGAGGGTATAATAGTAGGTATTTAAGAGGTATAATTATAAGTAAAGGGGGTATAACTATAATACCTCCTATTAAATATAGTATTTTAAACTATAATTATTATAATTTTAATTATATAAGCTTTATAATAAATATAATTTATTTTAATATAATTATTATTTAATTTATACTGCAACTGCATCGTCCCTATATGTTTTAAGGAGTATATATCAAGGCTGTAACAATCCTTAAGAGACGAATCCTTAAGAGACGAATAGTACTTATCTACCTATAGATTTTGCGCCTATTAGTTATATTACTTGTGCTTTTACATTCAATATATCTCAGCTGTTAAGGTATTACCAAATCTAAGTAAATAATGAAACGCAATGGTAATAATACACGCTCTTCACCTTTATATATTAGGCAAGACAGACGACTCATTAATAGACCAAGAACTAACGCATAAAGCAGGTACGGTACACGGTCTTTTGCCAAACTTACTATACATGTGTGGGGAGGACCAAATCGTGAAGTGACAGTGACGACTCATCACCCAGCGACATCAACATCTTCGCCATCCCAATCTGCTGGATCCGTGGAACCGTCGAGGTTGTCGACAGTGATTTGTTTCTCGCAGCGCCCAGACCAGTACTCGCCTACCCCCGATGTCAGCTCAGCACGACGGTCGAGGGGAGGATGAAAGCGCCGAGGTAGAATCCTGTTCTACGAAACAAAGAAAACCTATCTGCAGTGCAAGTTTCAAGGCAGTATATCTTGCTGGAGTGCTTGAGACTTACCGGCAGGGACAAAAGCAAGACTCTCTGCATTCTGGAACGAATAGCTGGCGGGACATAGGGCAGGGGGGCCGTTCTTCTTGTCTTCGGCGCATCTTTTGTCGAGGCGGGTTCCCGCGGCCAAGTCCTTGCAGTGGGGGACACCGTACGCGTAGTCCCAGGCTCTGTCAGATTCGTGTGTCAGCACATCTCCGTATGACTGTGGTAGACAGCGCATGACGGCGGCCATGCCTGTGACTGATACTCTAGGCTTACCTTGGGGGCATGTCCAAGGAACCTGTGGCATATTTGAGGTGGGTCATTTCATGGAGTAATACGAATGCTAAAGGACTCTACATCAGCTGCTCGTTCTCTGAGGTTGTAGCAACGATCTCACGCCGTTCTCACATTTTGTCCCTTTGAATTTGGCCAGGTTTTTCCACTTATGTGCATTTGGGCTGCCTGCTTTGCATTGGGATGCCGCTTTGCCAGTCCGCCATGTATAAAAGCTATCAAACCAGAGGTCACAAAGATTGATAGTGTTGAGCGATGCATAGGTAGCAGCGACACGATTCGGCGCACACAATTTTTGCTCGCATCGGACCTGGACCTTTTGGTCGCTGGCCGTGTAGATCGAGGCGACGTTGCGGTATTTGGTGTTGACCTGGATCTGGAAGCCAATAGTGTTCTTCAGATCATTCGAGAACAAGGCCTGGTAGTAAATACTGGCCGGCTGGATGTTAGCCCCAATATTGGCTATATCCCTCGCGAAGGCGAGTTCCTGGGCAATGATCAGTTGATCTTCCTCGCTACGGCTTGTGCACTTGTTTTCGAAGTTAAGTAGGGCAGGTCCGTTGGCCGGCCATGGCTTGTCAGCGGGCTTTTTGGGGTCCCACGTTTCGGTAGTTTGTTTTGGTTCACCAGCACTAGCGGGGGCTTGTCCATGTTCTATCTTGTCCCAGTCGGACTTCACCTTTGGGACTGGGGCTGCGCCGCCCACACGAGCTTCGATTGGGGCGTCCACCGATGCGTGAGGGGCGGACAGTACAATTGCTGGAAAAAGCGTGCATAACAACAGCTTGATAGGCGTAGACATGATGAGCAATTGCGGCTATGGGAAGTTTGTGTATGCTATGAGGAGCACATTTTCGTCGACAGACCGCAATCCCTTTAAATATTCTGCACATTGATATCCTGCCACATTGACAAGAGGACTTGAGCTTCAAGGATTTTCCTATCCAGGCGGAGCATGTTTCATCGTTGCGACGAGGCATCATTCAAGAACAAAACAAGTCCGATTACCGTGTGATTGCGGAGATCATAGCCACAGGATGGATGAGTAGGATGCGTGGGACATATGATTGCAGGCCATCCCTTTGTGCTTGGCCACTTCCACCTCCTGACAATATCTGTTGGTGGATTAGAAGCAAGGCAGACGAAGCAGGATTCATCCTGCCAAAGGAGCCCTCACAAGCAAACGATGAGGTCCGTCGCATGATACAGCCCAGTCAGGATCCAGATTGCAAGAGAGATATCATAAGCATAGGGAACACCATATATCAGCAACTAGGCCAACAGAGCGACCGGGAAGCGACCGAGTAGCGAAGCTATCCCTGTGTCCGCTCGCTCGCTGCTGTTAGGTATGGCAGCATTTATGAAGCATAAAGCATGGAAATGATCCTCTACGTTTCGGCCGCTTGAATGTAAAGGATTGTCAGCACGGCCACCTTACCAAGCCTAGCAGGAAGCCCTTAGATCTCCCTCCTTTTTTGAGAGAATAGCTTGCAAAGACAATGATGAGAGATCCCACTCCGAGAATTCAGGGGCCTCCTTAACGCTGAGACGCAGCAGGCCTAACGCTGAGACGCAGCGCCTCCAGTAGGCTGTTTCACATGGTGGGGCACGTGATGTGCGATCTTGATCCTGATCCTGATGGATCTACGCAGCCTTGGCTCAACCATTACAGCAGTTTGCGAATTTAGCGTATGCGGTTTCAATGCGGGTGCTGAATCTACTGAAATATAAATTAACAAACGCTTATACTATATACCTAAGTAGGCTAAAAGATACGCATTATTCTAACGTATCTAGCGCTCTAGGAATAATAAAAATCTATCTAATTTTAAAAGAGATATACTAGTTTTATTAAGTATATAGTAGGTACGCTAAGACCCCTCTACTTATACCTATACCTATACCTATACCTATACTTATACCTATACCTATACCTATACCTATACCTATACTACTATTATCTTATTTCTATTAGGAACTAGACTAGAAGGCTAGTTCTTAAGGGCTGGAATAGATAGTATAAACTACTAATAAGTAGGTAGTATTATAAAGGTAGACTTAATACTCTAGTAACTTTATAGTTATAAAAGAATTAATCTCTACCTTTTAAGGAGGTAGAGGGAGGACTATCTAAATACCCCTTAAGGAAGCTACCTAGCCTCTTAGATATCTAGATAAAAGGATATCTATTAGGATAATAAGAAGCTAAACTAATACTACTAGGATATTACTAATAAGCCGTATTATACTAGCTAGATATATTAAGATATCCTAGTAATTACTTCCCTTTTAAGAGTATTTATCCTTAAATATTAACTATTACTATCTATTATAAGACTTATTAAAAACCTTTAAAACCCTAGTAGGGAAAATAAGGGAAAGAGTTCTAAGGTATAAGGACTAGTTAGGAATATGGTACTACTATCGACGTGGCGTCTATAGTACGTAATAGTACTACGCTACCCCTTTACCTATAGTATATAGAGGAGGGAATTCCCCCCTAAAGGGAAGGGTAGTAATTAGTCTTACTATTAATAAGAATAGAGAGTTCTATATATATATATATATACCGTTTATAGTACTTAATAGCTACGTTATTACGTAGTACCCTTATATTCTAATTACTCTATCCTATTTAGGGGTAGTAGCCTAACTATTAATAAGATAAGTAGAGAAGGGTTATTATAAGCGTAAGGTAAAAAGGTTAATTAACTAGTATAAATAACCCGCTTAAATATAAGGGATTAGGCTTATAAAGAAAGTAAGTCTTAAGAATTAGTTAATAAATTAATAATAGATATATTATAATTATAATTAACTATTTAGGGGGTAGCTACTAGGCGTATAAACCTAGTCCCTACTACCTAAAACCTAAGAAGTATTATTATAAAGGATATAAGAACTTAAAGAAGAAGTCTCTAAGAGGTAGTAGATATAAGATCTATAATAATATTTATAAGAGTTAGAGTAAGAAATATATATTAATAATACTACTTAAGTAGGTTATTACTATTACTTATTATTAATAGAAGAATTAGAATTAAAGCGTCCTTAATATAAAACTTATATTCTTAGGCCGTAGGACCTATATATATATAATAAGAAGTTAGTATAAAAATATTAAAAATAATTTAATAATATAATTAATATAATTAAAATAAGTATAACCTATTTTCTTAATAACTTTATAAAAATCTAATATATGTTATAATATATAGCCCTAGATCTTAAGGCTATATAATATAAGTATATAAAGGATATATTAAAGGATAAATAGTCCTAAGAATATTTTAATAATTTCTTAATAGATTAAATAGAAGATCTTTAAAATTAATACCTTATAATTAATAAGCGCTACTTAAAAGTTAAGTAAAAGGAATATTAAAAGATTATAAACTTTATAAATTACCTTACTAAGTTAAAAAGATAACTTAAGCTATTAATAGAGTATATACTTTATAATAACCTTCTAAATAAGTTATATAAGAATCTTTATAATTAACTTATAATATAACTTAATATCCTAGAGATAAGAGATACTCTTATTATATTAATAAACTAATTAGAGCCTTATATAATACTACCTACGCGTAAAGATTAAAGGGATAATACTCCTATTAGGGGTTAATATCCTTAAAGAGGAAGAGGAAATTTCTAAGGGCGAAGAGATAATAGCTTATATATAAAGTAAGAAGGACGAGGCGTTATTAAGGTATTATTATACCTTCTTTAAAGGCCTAAGGCTAACCTTTCTACTATTAAGTATTATAATTATTAAAAGAAGGGATATATAACTAAGGATTATTAGAGTATAAAATTAATAGTTATAAGTATTATAATTAATAAGCTTATAACTAATAAGATATCTAATAATAAGCTAGCTAAAAAAGGCTTAAATTTAAAAAACCCTTAAGTACTATAATTATATCTACTATTATAGTATAAAGAAAGAAGTAGATATAATAACTTATTATTATAATATAAGTAGAGCTTAAGAGCTTATAAAGAGAATTTATTATATTAATTAACTCTAGAGTAGATACTAATTATATTAATATATACTTAATAAAGGAGTAGGATTAAGAAATAGACCCTAGCTCTAATAATACCTTATATAATAGAGTTAGGAATCTAATATTATTACTAAGTTCTTATATAAGAAAGATTAAACTTATTAATTTTAATAATATTATATAATATTATAAGGGTACCTTTTATATAATAATAAACCTTAATTATAACTTCTACCTTAGATATTTATAATTAGAGGAATAAAATCCCTAAGTAGATTAGCTTATATAAAACTAGTAATTCTCTATTAAGAAAAGTAATATTAAGGAGTACTTTAATACTATTAAAGCCTTAAAAGAGTAGCTTAATAATATTATATTTATTATAATATACTTAGAAGTAGGTAATAAAAGCCTATTACCTAAAGTTAAGCTCCTTTTAAATTTTAAGAATTCTAAGATATCTTTTTAATTAAGAATACTAGGGCGCTACTAGCTTATATATATTATAATTACGCGATTAATATAAAGGAGAATAAGGAACCTCCCTTTAACCTACTTTATAATCTATTAAAGAAAGAATTACGCGTATTAAGGGAGTACTTTAAATAGGCTTTAAAAAAGGGGTAGATTTATTATTCTATAAGTTTAATAGGTATATTAATTCTTTTTATACTAAAAAAGGATAGAATATTATACTTATATATTAATTATAAAGTACTTAATAAGATTATAATTAAGAATTACTATCTACTTCTATTAATTAATAAAATATTAATAAGATTAGTTAGTATTAAGTACTTAACTAAGTTAGATCTTAAAGATATATATTATTACTTATAAATAAGAAAGGGTAATAAATAGAAGACTATATTTTATATAAGGTACGGCTATTTTAAATATATAGTTATACCTTTTAAACTTTTTAATATACCTACTTTATTCTAAATATATATTAATAAAGCCTTAGTAGAATTACTTAATATTATTTATATTATTTATCTAGATAATATTCTTATCTATTCCTAGGATAAAGAATTTTATATTAGAGTTATAAAGGTAGTATTATAATATCTTTATAAATTTAAACTTTATATTAGCTTAAAGAAATATAAATTTATAATAATAGAAGTAGAATTCCTTAGCTTTATTATTAGCTATAACGGCGTATATATAAATCTATATAAAGTAGATACTATAATAGAATAGCTAGAACTTAAGAGTATTAAGGATATTTAGATCTTTTTAAGATTTATTAATTTCTACTATTATTTTATTAAATACTATTTATTTATAATTATAGTATTAATAGACTATCTAAAAAATAATTATTTATATATTAAAAATAGAAAGTTAATATTAAGTAATATTATAAGAGTAGTATTTAAGTAGTTAAAGTAACTTTTTTAAGAGGTACTATTACTTATATATTTTAACCTTATAAGAGAAATCTAATTAAAGACTAATACTTTAATTCTAGCTATTATAACTATTTTATTATAAAAGTTCCTTATTAGTATTAAAGGGGTAGAAGTAGAATAGTATCCTATTACCTTCTACTCTTATAAATTATATTTAGTAGAAACTAGATATAAGACTTATAACTAGGAACTACTTATAATATTTAAGACGTTCTAGGTATAAAGGTACTTCTTAGAAGGTAGCTTATACCTAATAATAATAATTATTAATTATAATAACTTAAGGTATTTCTAGATAATATTATTATTAATAAGGAGATAAGTATATTAGGTAATAAAGCTTATAATATATAACTTTAAGATATACTATTATATAAGTACTAAGAACCTAGCTAACGCCCTATTAAGGTAACTAGATTATATATTAGTAATAGATAAAGAAGATACTTATCTATTAATATTATAAAATAAGTTAAAGAATATTAGGTATATTCCTTTTAATAAGTATTATATATATAATCTTTATAAGGGTTTATAAGATAATAAGGCCTATAGCTATAAATAGTATAAAAGGTTAGAGATAGGGCTTTAAAAGCCTTATATCCTAAAAATAAGGGAGAATAACGCGCTCTTAGACATATAGAATAGTATAGGTAATAGCTTGAATCCTATTATAGGATAATTTAATATTAATTAAATAGTACTTAGAAGGTATATTATAACTATATTAATAATAGAGCGCGTATAAAATAAGTATAATAACTTAATAATAGAGATACTCTAATATCTCTAAGAGGGAGATAAGGATATTTATAATAAGAAATAATTATTAAAGTCCTAGGGTTATAAAAAGGCCTCTAATATATCTTAATTAATAAATAAGATAGGGGTCCTTTATAAGGGCATCGTAGTTTTTAAACTTAATAATAAAGTAATTAGATAAGAAATCTTTAAGCTTTATTATAATAACCCTTATACTAGCTACTACTTATAGAAGCGTATATAGGAGCTTATTAAGCGGAAGTTCTATTAGAAATTAATAGCATAAGATATTTATAATTATATATAAGAATACTTAACCTACTAATTAATAAAGTTATATAGATATACTATTTATAATATACTATTATTATTACTAATACTTATAAGACCTTTTTAGGAAATTATAATAAATTTTATTATAGATCTCCCTCTAAGTAAATAGAAGGATAGTATTTATAACGCGATCTTAATAGTTATAGATTATTATATTAAGGTAGCTAGGTATTTACTTATTATAAAGATAGTTAATACTATTAGTATTATTAACCTATTATATTATAAAATCTTTTTAAAGTTTAATTAGCTAAAAGGTATTATTAGTAATTAAGGGATAGTATTTATAAATAGCTTCTAGGTAGCTATATATTATTATATTAATATAAAAAGAAAGCTTAGTACTACTTTCTATCCCTAAATAGATAGTTAAATAGAGAGATAGAATAGTACGCTTAAGTAATATTTATACTACTATTCTACCTAGAGATAAGATAACTAGGTAGAGTTACTTTATCTAATAGAGTTTATATATAATTATATAAAGTATACTAGTATTAGGTTACCTCTATATAAGGCGCTTTATAACTACTTACCTAAGCTAGATATAAAGCTATTAGAGCTATTATTAAGAGAAGTCCTATTAATATAAAAAAGAGTTAAATTACTTTAAAAATAAAGGGAAGGTTTAAAGTAATACCTATATTAAGTATAAGCTATATAAGTAGAATATATAAATAAATAATAAAAGTAAAGATAATATAATATAAATAATTATATCTTATTAAATATAAAGTATATTAAATTAATATAAGTAATTAAAAAATTATTATAATATTATTTAAGGCCTTTTAAAGTCCTTAATTATATTAGTAGTTAGGTATATAAGTTATAACTACCTAATACCTTTTATATATATAATATCTTTTACGTCTTACTTATAAAGTTATATAAAGATAATAGTAAGAGTATTATAAAAGCTATATAAGTAGAACTTATAAATAAAAAAAGATAAATAGGAAGTTAAAGCTATTCTTAATTATAAAATCTCTTATAATAAACCTTAGTATTTAATAAAGTAGAAGGATTAATCTTATAATTATAATTAATAATTATATAAGTAGGACTTAGTTAATATATTAAATATATTAGAAAGATTTAAGTAGGATTACCTTAAGGTATAAAATTTATATTATATAAGAGGGGAAATAATTTCTATTATTATTAATAAAAAAGAAAAGATATCTAATATAACTAGACTACTAAGGGTATTATAAGAGAGGGCTACTATATTATACTAGTAGTAGTACTAGGCCTAGTACTATTATTACTACTATTAATAATAGGATTATCCTCTTTATCCTCTTCTTTATCCTTTATAATAGGAGGAAGGCGCTCTTATAATATATTAGTAAGGCTTTAATAGAGCTTTAAAAGGGGAGATAAAGTAATATATATATATTAGTAAAGAATATTAAGAATACCCTTAAAGGTATTTATAATATAGATAATAATAGTAGAGTCTACCCTAGTAGGAGTAGTAGTAGTAGAGGGGGCGGAGGAGGCGTAGTAGAGGTAGTAATAATACTATTAAATAAGCCTATTAAAGGTTTACTAGAATCTAGTAAACTAAGGGAGGTTAAAGTTAATATTTAAAGTAGTTATAATATCTAAAGATTAAAGAAGGCGCGTATAAGTATAATAAGTAGAGGTAGGAATCTCCTATTAATATTTAATATTAAGATCTTTATAATAATTATATCTAGTAGAGCTAGGGGAGGCGCGTATATAAAGTATACTATTAAAGGGGTAAATAAAGCCTTAGTTAAAAATATTAGACTTATAACTCTTTACTTTAAAATATAGTATACTAGAGGTATACTATATAAGATAATATAAGGATAGGCTATAAATAACTTAATAAAGGAGGTTAAGTATATTATAAGTAGAGGGGGTAGTAGTAGTCTTCTTTTAATTAGTAATAAGGGTAAGTTTATTACTAAGAATTACTTATAAAGTAACTAGTAGGATTATAAGGAGGTATAATAAGGCGTAGAGGGGGTAATAATATAAATAAAAATTAAAAAGGACTTAATATAATTAATAAAAAATAAAGATATTATAATTAAAAGAATAATATTAAAGTTATATAAAGGAGGTATACCTTAAGTACTTAATAAACCCTTAATAGTAATAACTTCTTATTTACTTTAAAATATTAAGATTTCTAACTACTTTTATAATAAATTAATAAAGAATAATAAGAAATATAATAAGAATATATTATAATATAAGGATTATATATAAGAGTATTATTTATAATTATTATAATTTAATAAAACTATATATTCCTTAAGGCTTAACTTAGGGGCCTTATAATTAGTTATATTATTATACTCTTATTAGAGGTATATTCTATTATTAAGGGAGTATCTTTTATAAATTATAACCTTTTATACTCTTAAAGCCTAAGAGCCTAGATAAGGAGATAATTATAAAGACTAATTAGGAATATAATACTACTATTAACGTGGCGTTTATAATATATAATAGTACTATACTACCCCTTTACTTATAATATATAGAGGAGGGAATTCCCCCTTAAAGGGAAGGGTAGTAATTAGTCTTACTATTAATAAGAATAGAGAGTTCTATATATATACGTATACGCACTATTTATAGTACTTAATAGCTACGTTATTACGTAGTACCCTTATATAAGGATAATAATAATATAATAATAGTAATATACTATTAATATTATATAATACTAATATATAATAACCTCTATAATTATAATATTATTAGTAGTAGAATATAATTATTAATTAGGTTTATTATTATAAGACTTTATAAATATATAATATAAGTAAGTAATTATAAAAGTTAAGTAGTAATATTACGCCGTTAAATCGCGTAGTTAATATATATAATATAGTATATAATAAAGTTATAATTTATTTACTTTTAACTTCTTTTATAACTACTACTACTAATATTAACCTATTATAAGTTACTTTAAGCTATATCTTAATATATTAATAATAGAAGCTAATATATTTAATATTAATACTATTAATACTTTATAAGATAACTACTATTAAGGTATAAGTATAATATATAAGATTAATTACTAATATAATACTATATATTAAATAGATAGTAATAATAATAATAATTAAAGTAAGTCTTTACTTAATATCCTTTACTATTCTATATATAATATTACCTTATAATAGCCTTTAATTATCTTTAAATATATTATAAGTATATTACTTATAAATTATCTTTTTATATAAGTCTATTATATTATATATTTAAAGACCTTATTAATATCCTATTATATTATATTTCTTTCAAATTATTCTTATATTCTTTATACTTAAATGTATTTATTTTAACTAACTCTTATAATAGATAGTTAAATACTCTTATTATACCTCTCTTTCCTATTATACTACTAGGGTAGTAGCCCTCTCTAGGCCCCATTATCTTTAGTACGCTAAGTACCTAGGTTTAAGTCTTAGGTTACTATATAATTATAAGATAAATAGGGCCTATTAAAGGTATTACTACCTTTATAAAAAATATAAATTAATTTATAATAATAGGATTTTAATATACTTTATATATAATATATTAATAGGTTATAAGTCCCCCTTACCTTTTATATTTATATATCTAGCCTTCTTACTTATAATCCTATTATTACCCTTTAAGGTAGAAAGTTACCTAGTTATACTACCTTTATAATACGCGTTACTACCTTTACCTCTAAAGTAGAAGTAGTAATTTACTTAAGGGAGCGCGGTAAAATACTTTTATATAAGTTATAAACCTCTAAGGAATTATTATACCTTAAGGTAGAGGTAAGTAGTTATATAACTATTTCCCTTAAAGGTATTTTAGATATAATAAGATAATAGGTAAGTCCTTTTATTATATATTTCTTATAATATATATTAATACTTTTATAAGAGGGGTTAACTACCCTTATTATAATAGAGGTTAATAAGGAGTTAGGGGAGGTAAATATATTATTAAAGTATTCTATTATCTTTATATAAGCTAATTATATATTAAGAAGAGGATAATAATAATAATAATAATAAGGGGGAGATAGGGGAGATAGAGGAGGATATAAAGGAGGAAGAGGCTTCTACCTCTATTATTATTATATTACCCGCCCCTACTCTTATTAGCCCTAGCCGCCCTTCTTATAATAGTAGTACTACTAGTACTACTCCCTCTACTTACCCTTATTATACCGCTTACCTCCCTTATACCCCTTATACTCCTTATACCCCCTCTCTTATACCTATTCCTACGCCCGCTTAATTTCCCCTTAGTAGGGATACTATCTTATCTATTAACTTATCTTTTTTAAGTTATAACCTACCTTAATATACTCCCTTTATAAGACCTTAATATTATACCTTTAAGTAAAGATTCTCTTCTTAAGTTATAAAGATTTTCCCCTTAATTAATCCTTTTCTTATATACTTCTTTATTAAAATCCCTATTATATAAATATAACTTATAACTTACCTTATATAACTTAACTTTATAATAGAATAGTTTTATTATAATAATTAAGTACTAGTATTTTACCTATAATACTTCTTTATTATATATATATTATTATATTTCCTTTATAAGTCTTTTATATTTATATCTTTAATAGATATCTATTAATTATATTCCCTTTTATAATTAAACTACTTAATTAAATAGTATTAAATACCTTTACTTCTTATTTTATCTAAAATTTATTCTACCTTATTATATTCTTTACTATTACTAAGTTTTGAAGGAGGTATAAATAATTATTTACCTTTATTAAGATAGCTCTAATATAATTTTAATAAAGAAATATAAAATATAGGATAAATTCTTTATACTATTAAGAGACTTAAGTAGTACGCCTAGTATCTAATTATATCTACTACCTTAAAGGGATTAATATATTTATATAATAGCTTTTAATTTAGTCTTTTCTACTTTAAGTTCTTTATAATTAATATTACTAGTTCTCCTATTATATAAGACTTTAAGATATAAAGTTTATTATAAAACTTTATAACTTATACTTAAATAGTCTACTATTAATCTACTAGTATAACTCTTACTTTTAAAAGGTTTTTTATATAATCTTTAATTATAAGTACTCCTCCTTCTAGAAAGTTATCCCTAACTTTATCTTCTATATATAGATTATATCTATATATTATATAAA
>JAABUX010003010.1_pt1 | contig 22929 bp, 22 predicted proteins | sample 5561851 | NCBI WGS metagenome assembly JAABUX01 (sample SAMN10711883, study PRJNA513361) | rock metagenome | isolation source: Antarctica rocks | place: Antarctica: Victoria Land, Richard Nunatak red sandstone | collected 2016-01-03 | reverse complement strand
TGCCGCTCTCAACGACCTGGATGAAGACATGCAACTGATCCAGCGTGGGCGTGCCTGGGGCTGAGGACATTCCAAAAACTCGAACGGAAAGTGCGGATATTATCCTTAATGTGCAGACAGGCCAATGCTGCCGCTACTCCGTTGAGGAGCCATTCCATCGCGGCAATCTGGCGGCAAGCGTCTCAGCTTGTGCGTACGTGGCTGGCGGCCCACAAGATTTCAGCATCGCGTTGATGTCAGGACGGAGGAGACGACATGCTCGCGTTGTTCTTCGAGGTGAACCCGAGGCCGGACGGGGGTTGGGATCGCTACCTCGCCATCGCAGCGGGACTGCGGCCTTTGCTGGCGGAACAGGAAGGCATGCTGTTCATCGACCGCTACCGAAGCCTGCTACGGCCCGGCACCATCCTGTCGCACTCCCTTTGGCTTGACGAGGCGGCCCTTGCGGCTTGGCGGTCCCATGGACTGCACCATTGTGCCCAATCAGAAGGGCGGCAGCAGGTCTTCGACGATTATCGCCTGCGCATTGCGCACGTGACGCACACGGTCGCACCTGGCCGGGACGCTCTGCGGTCCCCGGTGCGCAGCAGCTACCGTGACCGAACTGGTAGTGCCGCGCGCATGATGGTCGTGGCGCAGGGATGCGGCGAGCTCGCTAACGTGCGCGCTCGTCCCGCGGACCTTTTCGAAAGTCTGAACCGAGAAGGCGAGCGCCTCTGGCTATTCGATGCCGTGGACGACGTGGAGGGCGTGGCAATTGCTTGCGATCTGCACACCGCGGGCTTGACCGCGATGGTCTGCGAGGTGGAACGCGACTACGGCATGTTCGACCGCACCGAGGCACCGCAGTATCACCCCCCAGTTGCGCGTCTTGTGTGCCCGCTTCCGAGTGAGGCGCCTAGCTGGAACAAGGCCGAACATATCAGAACACCATAGCTGCGGCCGAGACCGCGGGTTTACCCGCAGGAGTTGCCACGACGCCCGCCGGGCTCCGGTCGAGCACCCTCGTGCCCAGTTCCGCCTCCAACGCGGCGACCTGCAAGCTGAGCGCGGGCTGTGCAACATGCACGAGAGCGGCAGCGCGTGACAGGCTGCCAGCGTCGATTATCGCGACCAGGTGCCGCAGTTGCTTCAGCTCCACCCTGTCATGCGCGCGTCCTTTCGCTCACGCCCACGAGTCATCATGCGTGCCATGGTATCTCGGACGGCGGACATACCCGTCCAGCTCACATCCGTAAGCCGCGGCGCTGCCCTTGGCGTTCGCTTTCGGCCTGGCGCTGGGAAAGACTATCCCCGGCTCGCTCGCCCTGCCTCAAAGTCACGGTCAGCTCGGCCACTCGGTCCACGGCCGGCTGCTGTCCAGGTGCAACTAACGGCAGGTTGACCGCTCCGGGCCTTCCCCCGCTTCGGAGCATCTGGCGCACGCCCTCCTCCCCGAATCGCTGCGCTACGGCCGCTCTATATGCGCCCAGCTCGGCCGCAACCCGCTCGTCCTTCTGCACGGTTCGCCACGCCTCACCGCGCGCCTTCTCCTCCGGTGCGGCACGCAGGGCGCCGATCGCCGCCTCCGCCGCGGCGGACAGTCGCGGGATGCCGGTCGCATCCGCAGCCCGCTGCCCCTCCACGCCGGCACGATAGGCCCGCTCAGACCGGCTCTCGGCCTCGCCGATGCGCTCCAGGCTGCCTGGCAGAGCGGCTGCGGCGCGCTCCGCCCCTGCCCGCTCCTGTTTGGCGACGGCGGACACCAACCATCCAACCTTGCCGCGCAACTCGCCGAGCTGTTCGGGGTCGCGGGAGAGCCGCGCCGCAGCGCTCGTCCATCCCTCGCGCTTGACCAGCTTGTCCAGCGCCGCCCGGGCGGCGTATGGGTCACGATACGCGCCCTGTAGGTAGCTCCAGCGCGCCTCGCGCTCACGCTGCACCGAGCCGTTCGCGGCGACTGCGGCGACGATGCTTCCCGCGTCCAGACCGCGTCCGAGGCTGTCCCTACCGTCCGGAGATACAAGGGGCGGGATCAGCCAGCCGGCGACCGAGGCGCCCTGCCCTGCCGTTGCGCTAGCGCGGGTCGGCACTTCCGTTGCGGGCCGGGCTGGGTCGGGCGAACCGGCTGCCGCCGTCCGGCCCCAATATTCCCGCGCCGGATCGCGCTTGCCGGCCCGTGCAGCAGGTGCCTCGTCCCGCTGTGCGGGCTTGGTAGCCTGCTGCGCCTCTCCGGCCCCCTGCCGCAGCTCGGGCCGCAACTCGTCCACCGTGGCCCATGCCACAGACGCCGCCCGCACCTCGCCGCGGGCCATTTGCCGCGCGAGCTGGTGGACGTCGCGCGCGGTGTCCTCGGCCACGAATACCTGGGCGCTCTCGCGTTGCCGGGTCAGCGCGACGTAGCTCGCCGCCGCCCGCCAGTGATGCGTGTGCAGCAGGTAGGTATGGTCCAGCGTCTTGCCCTGGCCCTTGTAGATCGTCCCCGCGTAGCCGTGCCGGAAGCCCTCGAACGCATCGGCCGCCGACCAGGTGACGACACGGCCCTCCTTCCCGGATGGCGCGTCCAGCCGAACCGCCACCTGGCCGGTGCGGGCGTCCAGCCCGGTGATGGTCCCGGCATTGCCATTGTACACGCCGAGCTTCTTGGCAGTGTCGGTGAACTGCACCCTGTCGCCGACCGCGAACGCCGCCTCGCCGTGCTTGGTCGCCAGCACCACGTCCGGCGATCCCAACTCTCCCCGCTCCCGCCGCACTTGGCGCAACTCGGCATTCAGCCGGTCCACCTCGACGTTCGTGTACGCGAACACGAACCGGCTCGCCTGCGGGTTGGCTGCAGTGTCCGCCTTCCAGCGCGTGACCAGCGCGGCGCGTGAAGTCTCCTGGTCGGCCGTCCACATCACCGCGCCGTGCCGGTCGAACGCCTGCACCGCCGCGTCGAACCGGCCCTCGGCCAGGTCGCGCGCTGCCTCGCGCTGCCAGTCCACCTTTTGGCGCGTCACCTCGGTGATCTCGGCCACCCCGTGCTGCCGGCGCAGCTCGGTAAACAGCCCGCCCCGCTCGATGCTGGCAAGCTGGCGATCGTCGCCGGCGAGGATGACCTTGGCACCTGTGGTCTTGGCCTCGGCCAGCAGTTCGCCCGTGATGCGGCTGTCGAGCATGGCAGCCTCGTCCACCACCAGCACCGTCCGCTTATCCCAACCCGGTGACCGCCCGTTCTTGATCGCGAACAGGGCGGCGTGGACCGTCCCCGCCTCGGCGAACCCGTCCCCTTTCAGGTCCTGTGCCACGGCGTTGGTAGGGGCCAATCCCACGATACGGTAGCCCGCCGCCTCGTGCGCCTCGCGCACCGCCGCCAGCGTGTAGCTCTTGCCCGTGCCGGCCCGGCCCTCGATCAGCTTCAGCCCACCGGTGCCAACCGCGTGCTCGAATGCGGCCCGCTGATCCTCGCGCAAGGTCCGGGTCGCGAGCGCCGCTTCCTGGTGTCGGACGATCACGGCCCGATGGTGCGGGGCACCGGCAACAGCGGCCCCGTCCGCCAGGGCGGCTCGCTCCTGCTCGCGGACGGTCGTGGTGGTGAACCGCTCGGCCGCCTCGCCCGTCTCGCGGTCGTGCAGCGCCAGCACGCTCCCGTGCGTCATCACCGCCGCCTTGGCCACGGCGACGTCCTGCGCCGCGGCGGCGTCGGGCGTCCCGTCCGGCCCGGCTCCGAGGTGCTTGGTCAGGTAGCGGTCCAGCTCGCGTTCGGTGAAGGTGGCGTTGTTCCTGGTGAGCGCCGTTAGCACCTGCTCCGGGTCGCGCGCGGCCGCCTCGTTCGATTGGCGCAGTGCCTCGGCGCGCTCGGCGGCCGGGCTGTCTACCTTGCGCATCCGCACCGGGCCGATGTGCTCGCCCGGGTGTGCCGCGGTCGCGTCCACCCGCAGTTCGATGCCGTGCTCCTGGAAGTAGCGGTCCTGGTGAACCCGCCACGTCTCGCCCCAGGCCTCGGCGTCCGTCACCAGGGTACGAGTGCCGGCGCGGCGCACCTCGGGGTCCAGGTCGCGCGCCTTCTTGGCCGAGAGTTCTCCGCCCTCGATGCGCCGGGTGGTGATCAGCAGGTGCGCGTGCCAATTGGTATGGTCGCCGCCGGTGCCCTCGGCCCACGCGCCCTCCCCTTCCCCGCGCTCCTTGTGTGGTGCGTGGACATCGAGCTGCACGGCCAGCCCTTTGGCGACGAAATGCTGCTCGGCAAACGTGCGGGCCAGCTCGATCCGGTCCTCGGTCGTGAGCACCCGGTCGGCCGGCAGCGCCAGCACGATCTCGCGGGCAACCTGGGCGTCCTTGCGCCGCTCTGCTGCCTCCGCCGCGTTCCACAGCACCGCGGCGTTGACCAGGCGGGCGTTGGCGCCTTCCGGCAGCAGCACCTCGTGGTGCTCGGGGGCATCACGGTGACGGAAGTGGAACAGCTCGCCGGTCCGCTCGGCCGTGATCGCCTCGCGGGCGTTGTAGGCGGCCGAGCGCACGGCATTGCCGCCGGAGGCGCGGGATAGATAGCGGGCACGGGCGAAGGCAATGGCCATGGCGTGCGGGAGGCTAACCCGACTTCCTAGCTGCCTTCAAGCAGCGTTGCACAGCAACGCATATTGCGTCTACGCCACTTCGCTCGCTATCGCTCACTTCGGGGCAGAACCCGCTATCGCGGTGTCGAAGCTGCTAGGTCAGAAGCCAAGCGCAGTGCCCGCCCTGACATGGTGCGTTCCCACGTCTCAATCAGAAACAAGGCAAGGGTGCTCGCTGCATGGACGGACAGCCGAGCGATGCGAGCATCAAGCCGCCGAAAACCCCGCTCACGTCCGTGGGCGTCACCGGCATGGGTCCGCAAAGCTCCGATGCCCTTGGCGGTCGTGGTGAGTCCGCCTAGAATCTGCCGCACGTCCGCTGCGATCGCGTCCGGCAAGTCAGAACGGCCGGGAGACAGGTTCAACGGCTCCTGCACGGCCCTGACCAGTCCATCGATGTCCTTTTTCGCCGGCAAGGGAAGCTGAAGCTCAACCAAGATCGAACGGCAAACGGACTCGATGATCGAGCAAGCAGCCGTTATAGCGTCCTCGGGGTCAGTGTCGGCGCTTGCCAGCGCGCGCTTCACCTCACGGTCCACTGTGTCGAAGTCGATGGTGGCTGCCTTCGCGGCAACGGCACCGATGATCGCAGCCGACCTGCCCCGCTCCTGCAATCGCGGCTCTCCACCGACAAGCGCGACTGCCAATCCGTCCCGGCTCAGCGCCCGGTTTAGATGGCCGATCACTGCCTGCTGCCGTTCAGGCTCGGTCCTGTAGTCGTCGGGCTGGCATACACGCACGACGACATCAGTGAGCTTCCGGACACCTTCCGGGTCGTCGAGAAGCCCTCGAAGGAAGTTGGTCAGGGACGTAACACGTGACGACATCCCGCCGACCCTGAAGTCGAGGCCGCACTCCATCATCAGCCCTTCCATGACAGAGGCTGAGCGGTAGATGCCGATTGGCGGAGTGGCGTTCCCCGTGCCTGGCCCTCCCGTCACCACGTCCGTGAGGGCCTTGATTGTCGCCGGGGAGAAGACTGGCTGGTGTGTCACGCCCGAAGTTTAGGACATGAGGAAAGGAAGGTCATGGCGTAGCGATTCGCTTGCGGAAAGTCTGCCCATACCGGTTGCAGTCGCCTGCGCAGTCGTGATTCTCTGTCGCCCATGCCGGGCGCGTGACGACCGGCGCCCACAACAGGGGCAACCGGGAGAGAACACGTCATGGCCCGCACACTCAGCGAACGTCTGCGCGCGCACGAACAGCAGAAGGCCAAGCTGGCCGAGGCCGAAGCCAAGCTGAAGCTCGATGAGCGCAAGCAGCGCACCCGCCGCCTCGTTGAGGCCGGCGCCCTGGTCGAGAAGGTCGGCCTGCTTGAATTGGACAGCAACGCCCTTTTCGGCGCCCTGCTCTCCCTGCGCGACCATGTGGACGACAAAGACCAGGTCGAAAAGTGGTCCGCCCTGGGTGGCCGCACCTTCCTGCGGGAGGCCCGCGCCCGCGACGAAGGCAAGGAAGCCGTGCTGCTCACCTTCGCCACCCCGCTCGCCAAGGACGCCACCACGGCCCTCCGCCGCGCCGGGTTCCGCTACAGCAAGGTCATGCAGCACTGGGAAGGATTGGCCCGCTACGACGAGGCCAGCACGCTCGCCAAGGCGCACGGCGGCAACGCCCGTCAGGCTGGCGGCACGGCCGGGCTTTCGGGAGGATCGAAGACGGCGGAGGCCGCAGAATGATCCAGCGCGCCGGCTACGACGTGCTTCGTGTTGCTTTGCGGATCGTCCTCCAGCTCTGGCCGATCTGGTTGTTCTGGTGGGCCTGGGATTTCGCCCAGGACTTCTACCGGGACACCGTCCTGGTGGGTTACGCCCACGCCGGCGGTCTGACACCGGACCAGTTCAATCGGACGCAGTATCTCCTCTGGCGCGCTTGGCCTGTGGCCTCGTTGTTCGGCCCAGCCTTGCTGATGTTCGCTGGCATCGTCGTCTATCGCGCCCGGCTGCTCGGCCGCCTGATGGGCATCGCCGGCGTCGCCGGCATGGCCGTGGCCACGGCCATCACCGTCCAGCCCGAGGTGGCGCGGCTGGCCGGTTTGTTCGGCCAAGGCTACGCGCCCAACGTCGTGCTCGGGAATGCCAACGCCTCCATCGTCGCGGCCGGCCTGTTCGGCATCTTCCTGGTGGTCGCGGGTATCGCCGCGCTGACCCGTCCCTTCCCGGTCGGCACCCGCAACACGCCGCTCCTGCTGCGGGCCCGCTCCGACAATTTCGGCCATGCCGCCTGGCTGTCCATGCGCGACGCGCAAAGACTGTTTCCCGGCCCGGACCCAGCGTACGGCGGCATCGTCGTCGGCGAAGCCTACCGGGTGGACGAGGACCGCAGCGCCGGCAAGTATGGCTTCAAGCCGGAGAATCGCCGCACCTGGGGCCGCGGCGGGACCGCTCCGCTGCTGATCGATCCCTGCCGCACAGGCCCGACCCACGCCCTCGTCCTAGCCGGCTCCGGCGGCCTGAAGACCACCTCGGTGGGCGTGCCCACCATGCTCACCTGGACGGGCTCCACCATCGTGCTCGATCCCTCGCAGGAGATCGGCCCCATGGTGGCCGAGTATCGGCGGCAGACGATGACGCACAACGTCGTCCTTCTCGACCCGGCCACGGCCAAGACGATCGGGGTGAACGTGCTGGACTGGATCGACACCGCCTCCCCGCTCGCGGAGAGCCACGTCGCCGCCGTCGTCGGCTGGATCACCGGCGAGGTCCGCCCCGGCACCTCCGGCAGCGGCGAGTTTTTCAAGGGCAGCGGCCAGGATCTTATCGCCTGCCTTCTCGCCGACATGCTGTGGAACCCGACCCTGCCACCCGAGCGCAAGACCCTGCGCACCCTGCAACGCCGGCTGGTCACACCGGAGAAAGAGATGAAGGAGCTGCTCGGTGTCATCCACGAACAGTCCGCGTCCAGCATGGCGCGCGACCTCGCCGGCACGCTGAAGGACGTGGTCGCGGAAACCTTTTCCGGCATCTACACCAACGCCCAGCGCGACGCGCGCTGGCTGTCCACCGCCGCCTATGCCGACCTGGTCTCCGGCGGCGCCGAAGGCACCTTGCCGGCCATGCGCACCAGCGACCTGGCGCTCGGCAAAACGACCGCCTTCCTGCAAATCCCGCTCACCGTGTTGCAGACCACCCCGGCCGTGGGCCGGGTGTTGGTCGGCGCCCTGCTCAACGCCGCCTACCAGGCCGACGGCAGGGTCAAGGGGCGCGTGTTGTTCCTGCTCGATGAGGTGGCCCGACTCGGCTACATGCAGGTGCTCGAGCAGGCCCGCGATGCCGGGCGCAAATACGGCATCACCCTGCTGCTGCTCTACCAATCGCTCGGCCAACTCGTGTCGCAATGGGGCAAGGAAGGCAAGCAGGCCTGGTACGACAGCACCTCCTGGCGGCTGTTCGCCGCCGTGCAGGACCCGGACACCGCGCGCGAGCTGTCCGCCATGTGCGGCGAATACGGCGTCGTCGCCACCAGCCAGGGTGACAACGAGGGTAGCCAGGCCCGCTCCGGCATCGCGTCCAGCAGCTCGGGACGCTCGGAGAACCGCTCCGAGGTCAAGCGCGCCCTGATCAAGCCAGACGAGCTGACCCAGGACACCCGCACCGACGAGGCGTTCGTGCTGGTGCGCGGCAGCAAGCCGCTGCGCTGCGGCCGCGCCGCCTGGTTTCGCCGCCCCGAATGGTTGGGCCTGGTCGGCGCCAACCGCTTCCATCGCGACAACCAAGATCGGGACGCGGCAGACTGACGATGCAGTGGTCCCTGTTCCGCGTCCTGGGCGTGCTGGTGGCCGCGTATATCGCCTGGGCGCTGCTCACCGACTTTGCCGGCACGCTGTTCCTGGCCTGCGCCAGCGTGGCCGGCTGGCGCCTCTGGCGCACTGCCATGCCAGGACAGTGCGGGCCGGTCTTCAACCGCCCGCTGTCGAAACCTCGTCAGCAGGACAGGGAAGAAGACTCCCCGGCCCCGGCCGTGGCGCCGATCCTGCGCAACTCGCGCTCGTTGGATCGTGCCCTGGCCGAACTGGACGGCATGGTCGGCCTGGCTTCGGTCAAGGCGGAGATACGCAAGCTGATCGACGTGCTGGCGGCCGAGCGCGAACGCGCCCGCCTTGGCCATCGGGCCGAGGCGCCGGCGCTGCATTGCGTGTTCCTGGGCAATCCCGGCACCGGCAAGACCACTGTCGCCCGGCTGATGGGCGAGATCCTGCACGCGCTCGGCTACCTGAAGCGCGGCCATCTGGTCGAAGCCGATCGCTCCACCCTGGTGGCCGGCTATATCGGTCACACCGCCATCCGAGTGCGCGAGACGGTCCAGGCGGCGCTGGACGGCGTGCTGTTCATCGACGAGGCGTACAGCTTAGCCAACACCGGCCCCGGCGGCAGCAACAACGATTTCGGGCGGGAGGCGATCGACACTCTGCTCAAGCTGATGGAGGACCATCGCGGCCGGCTCTGCGTCGTCGTCGCCGGCTACACCGGCGAGATGCGCCGCTTTCTGGACAGCAACCCGGGCCTGCGCTCCCGCTTCACCCGCACCATCGACTTCGCCGACTATGCCGCCCCTGAGTTGGCGGCGATTTACCGCGGTTTGGTCGCCGCCTCCGGGTTCAACCTGGCGCCGGAGGCGGACGAGGCGCTGATGGAGGCGTGCGACACCATGCTGCGCGCCCGGGCGGAGACGTTCGGCAACGGCCGCGACATGCGCATCCTGTGGGAGCGCACCCGTGAGGCGCAGGCCGGCCGGGTGATGCGTCGGGCCGATCGCACCCCCGACGACCTAGTGACGGTGGAGGCGACCGATATCGACGCCGCAGCCAAAATAGGAGCGGCGGCATGACCGCGCTTGCCACCGCGCGGGGTGTGCTTCGGCATCTGGCCGATGCCGTCCCCATCGCCTGGCATGAGGACCGGGTGTTCCACTACGCCGCGATCGGCGCCGGTATCGCCCTGGCCGTGCTCGTCATCCGGCCGGGGGCGTCGCGGCAGGACATCCAGCTTCCGCCGCTGGATAGCCGGCCGGCCGGGATGCCGGCCCTTATGACCCCTGCCGGGCTGGGCACCGGGCCTGCGCCCCCCCTGCCGCCTAGCGCCGTGCAGAAGATCGCGCCAGGCCATCCCTTGGGCGATGTCACCGGCGCCCCCGTGCTGGACAGCGATCGCTTCGGCACCTTCAACCCTGGGAACCACCCGTGAGCCACCCTGCCCTTCTCCTGTCAGCCTCTTTGCTTGCTGCTGCTTCCGCCGCGTATGCTCAGACCCCGACCCCGACCCCGTCCGCGCCGGTAAGCCAATTCGATCGGATCGAACAGAAGCTCGATGAGGTGCTGCGACGGCTGGGTCAGCCTCGTGCACCAGTTTCTGCGCCCGTCCAGGCTGGTTCTGCCGCTTCGGGAGCCGGAACCCCCTCCCCTGCCCTGAATGCTGCTCCGGCGGCTTCCTCGGAGGCGTACAAGGCGGGTACGCTCGCCATCGCCCATGCTGCGCCCAAGGACGTCAACAGCCTGTCGGAAATTCCGGCCGACAGCGTGGGCGGCTTCGTCTATCAGGGCGGCCCGATCGCCTTCACCGACATCCAGACGCGCGGCGTGTGGTTTGTGGGGCCGGTCGGGGTGGAACTCCAAGGCTGGCTCAAGGCGAAGGAAGCAGGCCGCTACCAGATCGGCACCGATCTCACCGCGCACTTTGGTGTCGGCACCATGTTCGCCCCGACGTGCTTCCTGCAAGCCTGGCTGGAAGGCCACAGCCTTGATCAGCGCAGCGTCCTTGTCAGCCATCCTGGCAGCAACAACGCTGAAGCCTCCCTTGTGCTGGGTGCCGAGTTGCAGCCTGGGATTTACCGACTGCGCGTCTGGACCGCATGCACGGCTCCGGTCAGCGTGATTACCACCTCCGAGCTGCTCCTGAAGGCTCCTTCCGAGCTGAACCTGCGGCCCGTCACCGGAAGCGACCTGCTGCATCGTGAGGGGTGAATGAACCTTACGGAGCCTTGTGTGGCTAAGTCTTGAGAGTTGTCCACAACCGAAGTTATCCACATCGGAAGATTCTCTTTGTTCTCTTTGTTCTCTGTTCGCAAGCTGTAAGTGTCTGAGTCTAAGAAGCAATCGGCTCCATCTATTAGGAATCGGGCGAGTCCCGATTAGGGATTGGGTGGCCTAGAATTAGGAAGCGGGTGGCCTACGATTAGGGATTGGGTGGCCGTTAGAACGCAGTCATCGCCAAACTATTAGTTTTGGGGTGGGTGTCCGGGAAGTCCCCGAATCGCAACGCTTTTATGTCGGCTAACTCTTAGGTTTTGGGCGCCGCAACTCTTAGGTTAACATGCTCGCGACCTAATCGAACGATTCGCAATGTCCGCTGCCGTTGTCCGCACGATCGATCAACGCCCCGCACCTGGCTCGATGATCAAGCCCGGTGAGCTCATCGACGTGCTCGACATGGCGCTCACCCTCAGCGACCGACGTATCTACAACCTCCTCATCGCCAACGCCTGGGACAAGATCGGTGACGACACGACCCATTGCATCGCCAAGGCCGACCTGCGCGGGACCCACGAAGGCGGGGAACGCTTAGCCGACAGCATCGATCGGCTTATGCGTACAATTGTGCGCGTGCGCGTGATGCAGGACCAGCGTCCGGCGGTCATGAAGGTCACGCTGCTGTCTCAGACCACGGAGCACGACGACGCGGCCGGACTGCTCTACTACCGCTTCGATGCCGACTTGCGGCAAATCATCCTTGATAGCCGGGTCTTCGGGCGGCTTCGCAAGGAGGTTATGTTTGCCTTCACCAGCAAATACGCCCTCGCGCTGTACGAGATTGGCGAGAAGCGCCGTAATTTACAGTTCCGTTGGACGGAAATTTTCGATCTTGGTGAGCTAAGGGAACTTCTGGGCGTCAAGTCCGACGAACTGACGACCTTCGGTAACTTTAATGCTTGGTGCCTCAAGCCTGCGGCCACCGAAGTTAACGGTTTGGCTGATTTCTCCGTCGCCTTCCGCCCGGTCAAGACCGGGCGGAAGGTCACGGGTGTTCAACTGGCGTGGTGGCGGAAGAACGAAGACGAGCTGCGGGCGGTCTTCGCCGAAGTGAGACGCCATCGTGTCGGCCGCCGCGCGCGCCTAAACGGGACCGTCGAGGCTCCCGGCTGAATGGGATGCTGGCCAACTATTAGGTTTGGGGCGGCCTCTAAGCATCGCTATCTAGCTGTCACCTAGCGGCTAGGTGTTGGCTTTTTGCTGGCCAGTTTCGTAGGCATCGAGGGCACGCTCAAGCACCTCCACCAGAAGCATTCCATCCCGCATGGCGATCTGCCGTATGCGCTCATCAAACTCCGGGCTGACGCGCGTCGCGAACTGTACCGTGCGCCCGGATCGGCGCATTGTCCGGCCGTCCATTCGGCCAGCTTGAATCGGTGCCGCATCGGTACGTCGCGACTGCTGCGTAGCAGCCGCGGACTCGCTGGCAGAGTGTACCGTTCGCGGCGGCTCCGGCGAGAGGTCTGTGCGTGCCTCGTCCTGTGACGGTGGCGCGCCCAATCCGGAACGCCGCAGCCCCTTGAGTTTCGATGCGTCAGCCATGACCCACCTCGCCTCCGGCGACCTTGTCAATCAACGACTGAATCAGCGCGTCGGCGCGCTCCTTGAGACCGTGGAAACGGGTCTCCGTGACGGCACATCCTTCGTTCTGCGCCAGCCGATAGGCCGGGCGCTCGGGCAGGTAGCCCGGCAGTACCAGGTAGCCGGCTTCCGTGATGAAGGCGCGGGCCGCCTCTGCCTCGCTTTCCGTCCCGATATGGTTCAGCGCGAAGATGAGCCGGTCATGCGGCACACCAAGCCGCACGAGACCATGGAAGACCCGGACGGCTGGGTTCAGGTCATCGCGTGCCGCGCCCGTGGGCTGCACGATCAGGTCTGCCTTCTTGGCGATCTCAGTCGTGCCGCCACTCGCCTTGGCGGGACCGTCGATGACCAACAAATCGTGCCCGTCGGCGCTGGCAAGGGCCTGGGCAACGGTCCGGAACAACTCAACGGATAGCGAAGGTTCCAGGGCGCGTTGCACCCTGACCTTGTGCCAATCCACGATGGTGGCCTGATCGGGATCGAGGTCAGCAATCTTGACCTTAAGCCCGCTTGCCGCCGCTTCACGGGCAAGGGCGCGGGCAAGCGTCGATTTTCCGACACCTCCCTTTTGACTAACGAAGGCGATCACTGCTGTCATAGATTGCTTATAGCAGGCCGCTAGGTAGCCGCTAGACATATTCTGATAGATAGCTGCTAGATAGAGATCGGCCGCGAAGCGGCCCCGCACATATTTTCGCGAGGGTTTGGGTGGAAGCCTCTTTGGGGGAGAGAAGGGGCAAAGCCCCTCGGCCCCCCTCTACGCCGCGTCTGCGGCGATGTGCGCGTCAGCGATGAAAGCCCAGCAGGGCAGAGACGCCACCCTACAGGCGGCTTGGGGCGAAGCCCGCCAGCGCGGCCCCAAAGGGGAGACGCTATCTAGCAGCTAGATAAACCGCTCCTCGATCTCGAAGGCGTGGGCGAAGTGCTGGGGGCCGGTCGCCATGTTCTCGGCAATGAACAGCGTTTCCAGTAGCAGCGGACGGTTCCGCTCGGTCCCGACCTCCTCTAGGATCTCGATCGAGCGTGCCGCCGCACCGTGCGTGGCGGCATCGGCGCGCACGGCCGCGAGCGCCTGGTCGGGTTGCTCGTACAGGCGCCAGAGCTGCCGTGCGGCCATGCCGGATAGTTCCTGCGGGCTGACCACCTTTTCGACGTCACTGTCCCAAGAGCCGGTAAGCAGGGCATGGAAAAACAGATCGCGCTCGCGCGCCATGCTCGGCGCCAGCACGAAGAGCTGGCGCACCACGGCGGCCTGCCTGGAAAGATCATAGTCAGCCATGGTGCGGTCGAGTTCCAATTTCCGGGGCAGGGGGCCGATCTGGTGGCGGTCGATGCGCGAGACGATCGGCAGGAAGAGATAGGTGGCGCGCTTGGCGGCCAGCTCGCCGAAGTAGGCCGTCATGCGTCCGGCAACCTCGGCGCGCGGCAGGTCGCGGCGAACCTGCTCGATCAACGCGGGGGTATCGGCGTAGCCAAGCCAGGCGCGGTCGCGGATGGTGCGCAGTACGTCGAACGGGTCGTAAGTGCGGCCCTTCTCCGCCGCAACACCCCACGAATAGGCAACCAGCGCGAACAGGTCGCGGCTGATCTCGCGGTCGTCCTCGGGGATCAGCTCGCGGGAGAGATAGAAGATGCCGTCCCAGAACTCCTGGGCGCCGAGCATGGCATCGCCGCGCCGGGCGAGGTGTCGTGCGTGGGCGCGCTCACATATGCGTTTCAAGTCCATCGCAACGCTCCGCTGTGCGGCGCTGCTGCGCCGCCGTTCAGGGTTGCGCCGGCCTAAAGCCGGCCGGCGCGCGATTTGGCCGCCGAACGGGGCATGTTGGGCGGTGCGCGCGCAACGAAAAGGGCCGCTCCGGGGAGGGACGGCCCAAGTCGGACAAGAGGGAGTGAGGACTACTCGGCCGCCATCGGCATGGCCGGGGTGGTCACGGTATCAGCGTCGCCAGAGTCCACGGGATATGTCGCACCCGGAACGCGCAGCACCGCCGGAAGCCAGCCGGTCCCGGCCAGCACCTGCTCGGCGTCCGCCACCATGACCTCCTTCTTGCTCCTGGCAATCCGGTTGGCGACACCGGCCCCGGCTCCCTCGCGCACTGCGTCCAGGATCAACGCCTTGGACACCCGGCCAAGATAGCTGTCCTTGGTCGCCGTCCAGCACTGCCGCATGTCCAGCCCCGCCGCCGTCGCCACCTGGGCGGCGATGCTTTCCCCGCCCGTTAGGTTGGTCCAGGTGCGGCTGCCTGCGTTCACGGTGCGCGCCACGCACACGGCCAACAAGTCCAGCAGCGTCGTCGCGTCCTGGTTCTGCAGCCATCCCCACAACGCCCCATGCTGGTGCGGCAGGCGACTGCGCCACCCGTCCTCGGCCTTGGTCACGGCCTGCCGAGCCTGGCTGTCGGCGATGCCGGGGCAGACGGAGGCGAGGGCAGGCGGGTAGGTGTGAAGGCACGCGACCGTCTCGCCATAGCGGCTGTAGAAGGCGCCTGTCGCCAAGGCATGCAACAGCACTCGCACCGCAAGCTCGGACTGCCCGGCGATGGCGGCTTGTAGCCCTGCCGTCCGGTGTGCCTCCAACTCGGCCAGCAAGGTGGCCGAAAGGGCAGGAGCCTTTTCCTCAGCCTCGGCCTCGCCCCGGATCGGGGTCACGGTGTCGCCGCCGATCGGCGTCTCGCCCGCGTTGTCGTCCGTTCCTGTTTCCCCGATGCCGTCCGCCTCCGCGCCGTCCATGTCCGGCGTGACCGGCTCGGGTTGCGGCTCATCCTCCGCTCGCACGTAACCGCGCTCGGCCCGCAAACTGCCATCGGACGCCAAGGTCAGCACCACCCCGGCGATCGCCACGTCCTCGGCCTGCCAGGCTTCCTCCTTGGCCTCCAATGCCGCCAACTCGGCCTCAATCCGCTCCAACTCCGCTGCCACGTCGTCGGGCAGGTCCTCGCCGTTCCCGTTGTGCTCCTCGACAAGCTCGTCATAGCGGTTGCCCAACTCGCTGCGTCGCGCCTCGTCCAGCTCGGATAGCGCGACCTTGCTCGGCCACACCCGGCGGCACCCCCACGCTTGGGCCTGGGCGTCCGGCCCGATGGCAACCCAGCGCCAGCCCTCCGCCCGGATCGCCTCGGCCTCCCGCTCCATGCGCTCCGCCACAAGCCGCTCTAGCAAGGCCGCGTCCGTGATCCAGCCGCCGCGGTCCTCGCTGAACAGGTCGCGCTGCACGGTGCCGCCCGCCGCCGTGTAGGCGTCCAGCCCGGCGAAGATCACCTTGCGGTCGCTCGCCGGGATCAGCGTATGGGTCAGCAACCGCCGGATGGTGTCGGGGGTGCGCTGCCAGTCCTGCAACTGCCCGAACACCCGTTCCTGCGCCTCCCGGTCCTCCGTCACCGCAAAGGCGGTCAGGTGGTCCAGGGTCAGCACCTTGTCCCGATATGCCTGGGTCAAGGCAGGGGAGACACATGCCAGTCGCAACCGCTGCCGGACGGTGTGGGCGGAGACGCCGAACCGCGCCGCGATGTCCTCGATGCCGGCGCCGCCCTCGTGCAAGGCCTGGAACGCCTCGAACTGGTCGGCCGGGTGCATGTCCTGGCGCACCACGTTCTCGGCCAGGCTCGCCTCGGTGCCGTCCACGCCTTCGCCGTCCAGCACGCGGCACGGAATGACCGCGCCCTTGGCAATCCGCTTCTGTTTGGCCAACAGCTTCAAGGCAGCCAGCCTGCGCCCGCCCGCCACGACCTCGTAGCGTCCCGTTGGCTCCCCGCTGCCGTCCAGCTTGGGCCGGACCACAAGGGATTGCAGCAACCCATGTGCCTCGATGGAGGCGGCCACGGCCTCGATGCCTGCCCCGGCCCCGGTGCGGCGGGTGTTGACGGGGGAGGGGATCAGCTTGGCCAGGCTGATCTCGGTGGTGGTGATTGCGGTGGTAACGGTGGTGGTCATCGTGTTTTCCCCTTCGTTGATGCGAAGCAGCGCCTCGCTGCTTCCCGGGGCCGCGCGAGCGGTGGGGCTGGAGGGGGAAAAGAGGCTTCGCAGGGACCCTGCTGCACGGAGCCGGAGCGTAGCGCAGGCGGAGGAAGCTGGGTGGAAGCCTCTTTGGGGGAGAGAAGGGGCAAAGCCCCTCGGCCCTCCTCTACGCCGCGTCTGCGGCGATGTGCGCGTCAGCGATGAGCGCCGCCCGGCCGAGACGCCGTGCTTCAGGCGGCTCGGGGCAAAGCCCGCCAGCGCGGCCCCGCAGGGGAGACGCCCGGACCCGACCAACGATTTGTTGCCCCGCGCCGGCGTTTGGGTTAAGGTGTCAAGTGAACTGTCAAGTCTGTGAGGGGGCGCAAATGGGAAAGAAAATGAGGCATGCCCCGGTGTATTTCACCATCGTGCAAGTCCGCTTCAATCCGATCATGGCACTCGACGACTACGCGCCGAAAATCCAGGATCGGATGCGGCGCGATGGCTTTCCCGACCTGCAAAAGGGCATGCTAGCAACCTTCAACCTTAACATTGCGCCGGGTGAAGCCGGCCCTGCTCAGGTTCCCGTCGCGCAAACTGCCCGATACACGTTTTCAAACATGGCCAAGACCGCCGGCTTCATCCTCGACCAGGGATCCTTGTCGTTTCAGACGACGGACTACGATGTCTTCGGCACGTTCTCGGAAACCTTCGTCGCAGGTCTCAAGATCGTCCATGATGTCGTCGGTCTCGGCTACGTAGACCGCATCGGCGTCCGCTATCTCGATGCAGTCTACCCCCAAAAAGACGAGGAGCTTACCAAATACCTTACTAAGTCTGTTCTAGGTCTCTACGGTAAAGTCAGCGGAAGCATCGGGCATTCGTTTTCCGAGACGCTCGTCCGTGTCGAGAATGTCAATGTAATCGCGCGGACCATCATACAGGATGGGCAGATAGGCTTCCCGCCTGACTTACACCCTACGGCTATGTGGCTGGTGGTCGGTGATCGCTTTCGGGCGCTCAACGGTCTTCATGCCATCCTCGACACAGACGGATCATATGAGGCGAGAACGGCATTTGATCTCGCCGACGTGGCTACCCGGCTGCAGATTGTTCACTCAGCGGTGACAACCTCGTTTAAGGCAACCGTCACTCAACACGCGATCGATTCCTGGGAGTGAAAAGAATGCCGCCAGCCCTGGCATATCCGGCAATCCGTCCGGAGGCTGTTTTGCTCGCAGGCTTCATCGGCCTAACGGCGACTGCTCTTTCGGTCGGCACCGGCGGCCAACCGACCGCGGACTATTACCGGCAGCGTGGCGTGAAGGGCTATGCTCTTGCCGCGTATGATTCAGTGCCGGATACCCAGCCGCTTTCGGTGCGGACGTCAGCCGACGATTTGGCTCACGTACTCGCGACTCTCAAGCCGTCCGTAACAGATTTGGCGAATGCACTCGGCGTGTCTCGGCAAGCCGTATACGATTGGCGCCAGGGAAAGCCTGTTGCGCCGGAGAATGCCGTTCGTCTCGCAGACCTCGCGAAGGCGGCAGACGTGTTGTCCATGGAAGGTCTGACGACAACGGGCAATGTCCTCCGACGACCGATAATCGCCGGCAAGTCGCTGTTCGACATCGTGCGCGATGGCGGTGCTGCGGAGGACGCTGCCCGCAAGCTCCTCCAGATTGTCCAGCGCGAGCAGCAGCAGCGCGAGAGGCTTGCGTTACGGCTTGCCGGCCGGCGGCGTCCAGCCGCTTCCTTCGAGGACTACGGCTCGCCGATGCTCGACGAGGCGGGCTGAGGGTGCATGGTGGAATGGGCGCGCGACACGCCTTGGCGCCAAGGGCATTTGCTTCCCGCCGATGCAACGACGGCACTCGGCGTTGCATCGGCGGAGCAGCGGAGTGACATGGTCGCAGTTCTGGTCTCCCATGACTGCGACCTTGCTCAGTCCCCCGATATCGAACCGGATGTCGAGATCATCATGGGTCGTCGGCTGACGGCTATTGACGGCAATTACAGTCACGCGAAGAACGCTCGGCGCCTTCACCTTCCCTTCAGTGCAGGCAAAGAGAGGTTGGCCGCGGAGCTGCTGGCGAACGGTAAACGTCGAATCGCGAAAAGCGATCTCGCGGCCTTCACGCCGCTTCTGTCAATCCAGCTCGATCCCAATGAGCGCGCGATCCTGCAACGATGGTTGGCTGCCCGCTACAGGCGCCCTGCCTTTCCCGATGAATTGACAGACGGCTCGGCGAGACTGGTCTTCGGGATCGCCTCGACAAGATACTGAAGACCCACGGCGCCTGGATTTCGGCCGTCTTTTTCGATGTCGACAGCGGTCTCGATGTTGCGCGATCCGGCCAGAACGACACATATTCAGTCGGCATATATCTGCTCTACAGCACGGAAGTAGATCCGGATGCTGCCGATAAAGCAGCCAACGCCGCTGCGACTGCCATCCGCAAAGCTTTTCTCGAAAGGTGCTCCGGCAAGGATGGTGTGTGGCTGCACATCGAATTGGTCGAGTGTGAAGCCATCGCCGATCGTTCCATGACAGTCCACGAAGCGGAGCACCTGAGACGGTGGTCGGCAGACCATATCAGCCTCAGAGCAGGACCGGCTCATCCGATCCTTCGCGAGGAATAAGCGGGGTGGCAACGATAACTGCAGTATGCTTGACCAATGAATGGAGGCGGAATGGCGCTAAAGCAAGATTTCAGCCAGTAACGCAAGACGCCGCACGTGCTGAGTTGGTGTTCTAGCCTTGGGAGGTCTGGTTGACCGTTACGTGCTTGGCGCCCGCGTCGCTCCGGTCGTCGTTGTAGCACTCTCGTTGTTCCTTGCCGTAAGCGCTTGGATTCCACTCAGCGAATGGCCGATCAAACTGCTCGGCGGCAGCGCGGTTCTGGGCATCGGCGCGTTCGTTCTGGCGCAGATCGCGCGCGATGCGGGAAAGCGCATTGAGCCTGCCCTATGGGCATCATGGGATGGTCCCCCAAGCGTGCGCATGCTGCGGCATCGCGACACGACTATTGCGGCCGGTAGCAAGGCAGCGATGCATCGTCGGTTCAGCCAACTGGGCGTGGTTGATCACATGCCGACCGAGGATGAGGAACGACAGAATCCAGAGGCGACGGATGCAATCTATCGCACCTGCTCCGACTGGCTGCGGCGAAAGGCGCTCGAACTGAAAGCCAAGGCCCCGTTCGACGTGGTGCATAGTGAGAGTATCTCCTACGGTTTCCGACGCAACCTGCTTGGCATCAAGCAGTATGGGCTCGCCGTCGTCGGAGTGGCACTGGCGCTTACGATAGCTGCCTTCTGGTGGGGTCACCGGCCCTACATCGAGGCTGGCGCAAATCTGCTGCTCGGTTTCTATCTTCTCCTGTGCGCGAATGCGGCGGCGGTGAAGCGTGCGGCTGATGATTATTCCAAGCGCCTGCTCGATAGCATTCAGTCGCTCTCACCGACGCGCGCACCGGTCAAAGACCGAATACCGAATCGCCCCAAGCGCGGCTCCGCCGCATGAACCACTACCGCCTTGCCAGTCCGCGCAGGTGCAGGCGCAACAGGGGAAGCCGATGAGCCTCGTAAAGTCCGTGTCCGTCGGAAACGGCGACATGTTCTATATCCGACACGGTAGCGACAATTTCAGCATCATCGACTGCTGCCTGTCAGACGACAACAAGAAGCGCATCGTTGATGAACTTCTTGCCGAATCCGCGCAGAAGACCATTACCCGTTTTATCTCCACACACCCGGATGAAGATCATGTTCAGGGCATTGAACACCTCGATGCGCGCATGCCGATCGCGAACTTCTATTGTGTGAAGAACGTAGCGACCAAGGACGACGAAACAGACTCCTTCAAGCATTACTGTTCTCTGAGAGACAGCAGCAAAGCGTTCTATGTCACCAAGGGATGCACGCGCCGCTGGATGAACCAAACGAGCGACGAACGTGGTTCGGCTGGCGTCAATATTCTCTGGCCTAATCCGGGTAATCTGGACTTCAAGGCTGCTTTGCAGGATGCCGCCGACGGGGTCGCCTTTAACAATATCTCGCTCGTGGCAACCTACTCGGCTGCCAATGGCGCACGGATGATGTGGCTTGGCGATCTCGAAACCGAATTCATGGAAAGCATCAAAGACGATATCAAGCTAACGCCCGTGCATATCGTCTTCGCACCGCATCACGGACGTCATAGCGGGAAAGTCCCAGACTCATGGCTCGACAAACTCAAGCCAAAGATCATCGTCATTGGCGAAGCACTGGCACGGCGTCTGCACTACTATACTGGGTATAAAACGCTCACACAGAACACTGCGGGCGATCTGTCATTCGACTGCGCCGACGGCGGAAAGGTTCACATCTACGCGTCGGCAATCAGCTACGACGTCGACTATCTCTCATGGGAAAGCCAGTCGAAATACCACTACTATATCGGCACCCTGAACTTCTAACGAACTCCGTCAATAGGAAACCTTGAACGTCGGGCTGTCTTCCGGCCGGGTGCGACGATGGTCGTAGATGCGTGTGGTGGCGATGCTGGCGTGCCCGAGCCATTCCTGCACCTTGGCGATGTCGGCCTGATGATCGAGCGCGTTGGTCGCGGCCGTGGCACGCAGCGCGTGCGCGCCAATCTCGAAGCCGAGCCGTGCCGAGTAGGTCCGCACCAGCTTGTAGACGCCGTCGGCGGTGATCGCGCGCTCGAGCCGGCCGGTGCGGTTGTTGCGGACCGGCCGGAACAGCGCGCCGGCCTCATCGGCGCCGTGCCCGGCCGCCTCCAGATAGTCGTGGATCAGCGCATTGGTGCCCGGATGCAGCGGCAGGTAGCGCGTCTTGCCGCCCTTGCCCGACACTTTCAGGTGCGGCACGCCCTTCCTTGCGTGCCGCGCATCGCGGACGCGCAGCTTGCACAACTCCTCGCGCCGCAGTGCGTGGAACAGCAGCGTGGATAGGATCGCGCGATCGCGCTTGCTCTTGAGGGTGTCGGATTGCGGCGCGATCAGCAGTTCGCGGGCCTGGTGGTCGCCGAGCGCCGGCGTCTTGCCTTCGCCGGTTTCGGTCTTCGGCCGCTCGACGCCTTTGACCGGGTTGTGGGTGACGGCGTTGCGCTCGCAGAGGTGCTCGAACAAGGAAGCCAGCGAGGCCAGCCGGTGCCGGATCGTCGGGCCGCCGAGCCCGCGCTGCCGCAGCGCGTCGCGCCAGGCGATGATGTGCGCGCGGGTCACCGTGCGGAACTCCTCCGGCCGGGCGATGCCGACGAAGCGCATGAAGTCGCGCACCGCGTTCTCGTAGGCGCGCCGGGTGCTCGGGTTGCTGAGGTTGGCGAACCATTCCACTTCGGGCGGCACGTCGGCCAGCCGGTGGAACTCGGCCGCCGTCAGGAGGCGGTTGCTGGCGGCGATCTCGGTCGGGAGCTGCTCGAGAGGCATCCGGCAGCTTTTAGTATTGATAAAATCTGTTATCAAGAGTTGCTAGCGACAGGCGAGGCGGTCGTTGGAAGGCGTCGGTTGGACGTTCATTAAACTTCGGTGACACCACATAAGGTCTGTGCTCGTTCGCGCGATCACCCAGCACCCTTCCCGTGCGGCTCATCCCGGGCCGGTACGGGCAAGGAGATCCACATGCCGATCACTCCAGAGATCGACCAGCTGCGCCACGCGATGACGCAGGCGTACGATGATTTCGGCGACCGCGACGAGTTCGCCTCGGGACGCGGCTTCGACCTTCGCGAACCGCATGCGGTCACGCGCGAGATACCTGAGCTGCTGCGCGCCTATCGCACCGGCACCCTCGGACCCGGACCGGACACCGGGGATTTCATTGAGGCCACGATCATGCGCCAGTCGGAGCTGGTAGCGCAGGCGCGCGAGGCGTTCCCGCGATGGCTTGCCGATGAGCAGGCGCGCTTCGATGCTTTCCTCGCTTGGGTGATGGCCGCCAACCGCCACGCCGCCGCGCTCGCGCACCATGATGGCGACTCGGTCGAAGCGCGTCTGGCCGACGCGCTCGCGCCGGCCGCAGGCGAGACCGCCGACAGGGAGATTTTGTGATGCACCCCATCTTCTCGCTGCCCAACCCGGACCGATGCCGCACCATCAAGCAGGATGTCCGTATGAGCATCTGCCTGCACGAACTCGGGCATTACCGCGTCGCCCGGCATTTTGGAGCACCCTTTGCCGCCATTATGCTGCCGGAGCTGCCAGTCGGTCCACGAGCGGACGGGCCGACGTTCTTTCCGTCCACGATGCTCAACACCGCGGGGGCGAGCCAGACGCAGTTGCTCAGCATCTACGTTGCGGGTTACGCGGGCGAGCTGTGCCTCTTCGACAAGGCCCACGTGCAGTCCGGCGGCGAAATCCACGTCTGCGCGGCGGGGTGCGCAAACGATGCGGCGGCGATCATGAGCATCGGAAAACTGCCGATCACCGCGCCCAACGACACCGACGACATTCAACGGGTGCTCGTCGGCTGCATCCAAGCGCTCCAATTCGAGCCCTACAACATCCTGTATGGCGACGTCGTCGGCTTCCGGCGCGCGGTCTCGGTGCTCTACGCGCAATGGAAGGCTGTTGGCTTCCGGGGCCTTGCGTTCACCGGCGACACGCTCGACTGACATCGCCATGCGGGACCATGGCGACGATTCGCGTCAAATCCTCACACAGGAACTGTTATGCCCTGATGCGGAAGCCACCTTGACGCCACGCTATTGCGGCGCATGCGATCTGGACAAGTCCGCCGAAAATCATCGCGGTCTGTAAGCCACCAAGGCCGCCGCGCAGTAACGCAAACACTGCACCCAATACAGCCACC
>JAABUX010003009.1_pt1 | contig 22929 bp, 19 predicted proteins | sample 5561851 | NCBI WGS metagenome assembly JAABUX01 (sample SAMN10711883, study PRJNA513361) | rock metagenome | isolation source: Antarctica rocks | place: Antarctica: Victoria Land, Richard Nunatak red sandstone | collected 2016-01-03 | reverse complement strand
GCGACGCCCCGCCTTGGGCGGGGAACCCCGAGTTCGTCCGCGAAAACCGGAGACGCATCGAGATTATTTTGGATGTCGGGTCGGACCTCGACTCCTTGCGTGTGATCCAGGAACGCCACGGCATCCGACCCGAAGACCCCCGTGTCTTCTCGATCGCGTCGTTCCGGGAGGAGTGGGCGAGGATTCAGCAAGCCCGGGAGGCCACGATCTGGGAACGTCGCAAACTCTATCGGGCCGACCCCAACACCGAGTGCTTCACCTCGAAAGAATCTGATCGCAACCTGTACCTAGATTCGAGCTGCCGGGCCCGCCACTTCCCCGGATACAGTGGACAAACCCCCGAGTTGATCGGCTCCAGTCGCCCCAAAGCCTGGCGTTACATTGGCGACACCTTGCGGCATCTCACGGACCTTCGGCTCACCACTTTGGGCCGCGAGATGATCGAGAAAGCGACTCGAAAGAGGACCGAAGAGATTTACTCGCTCCTGCTGAGTCTGGGGGTCTCTTGGGCGATCGAACCGACGAACTACCCTCGCGATTTCACGGAGCAGAAATACCGAGATCATCTCCAAGCCCTCGCGAATCGACTGGAAGAAGAGGAAGCCAAGTCCCTCCCGACCGAACTGTGCCGCGCTTTCGCGCCAGGATCGCCGGCCTGCGCCAGGGTCATCGAGGAAAGAGAACGGACACGAACCCGAGGAGAATCCAATCAGCCTCCTTCGATGGAACCCACTGAGCCGACCGAGATCCCGAAGCTCGTGACCCTGGATCAAATCGCCGCGTTAGCTCACAGGAACAAACGGACCCTCGAACGTTGCAAAACTGAAGGAAAACTCCCGCCCCCGACGGTGGAAGGGGGAGGGGGACGCGCCGATTATTGGGATTGGGCCGTGATCCGCCCTTGGCTCATCAAGGAGTACAAATTGGAGCTGCCCACCGCATTCCCAACCCTCCGGCGGAACTGACCGACATCTAACCGACAACCGCCGACAACCGCCCCCCTCGGTCTTAGGATCGATCGCGTGGTCACCACTCCTCAGGGAGACACGCGAGATGATCGAGCCGGTCAAGATCGAGCCCGACGCCCTTTATGATGACGGGTCGCTCGGATTGGCGTTGGGCCTGACCCCAACATCCCTGGCAGCCGCCCGTCGGTCGGGGCGTCTCCGCTTCACGCGTCGGGGCAAACGCATCCTCTACAAGGGGGAGTGGGTCTCCGCCTGGTTGGAGAGCGAAGACCCCATCCGCCCCGAACAGGGTGAGGGGGCAGCCCGATGAGCGTCCCACCCCGATCCGTCGAACAATTACTCCGGCTGGCCGAAGTCGCCCGCATCCTCGGCGTTTCCCGCCGGACCTTCGAGCGCGAGCGATCCGCCGGCCGGTTCCCGCCCCCCGACCTCAAGATCGGCAAGGCGCCGCTCTGGAGGCCCGGCACGGTCCAAGGTTGGATCGAGGAACAGTCCCGCAAGCCGTCGGGGCGGGGGGGCGAACTATGAGCCGGCCGGACGACGCCCCGCCCGAGTATGACGCCTGGGTCATATCCCGGCTCCTGGTCGGGCACGAGCTGAACGGTGAGCGGGCCTACGTCTCGGAGCCGAGCCGGCCGCTCGTCGACCGCCTGGCCGGCCTGCCCCTCAGTAGCCGGCAGGCGGAGTGGGATGCCTTCGTCGAGGACGCGCCCAACAGCGAGGCGTGGGTAGGATTGGTGGCCGCCTTCGACCCCGACTCCGAAGCCCCCGAGGTCGGGCCCGAGGGTGATTGGAAGCCGATCCGGCTGGGCGGGCTCCCCGACGTCGGCCCCTTCCCGGTCGACGTCTTCCCCGAGGCGGTCCGGCGACTGGTCGAGATGGGCTCCGACGCCATCGGCTGCGGCCCCGACTTCCTCTGCCTGATGGTCCTGGCGGTGGCCGCTGGCGTCATTGGCCGGTCGGTGTGCCTGCGCCTGAAGGACAATTACTTCGTCAACTGCTGCATCTATGCCGCCCTGATCGGGCCGCCCTCCGATGGCAAGACCCCGGCGCTGAAGATCGTGGCCGCCCCGGTCCGCCGGATCGACGAGTCCCTGGCGGCCGAGTGGGCGAAGGACCGGGCCGAATACGAGGACGCCCTGGCGGGGCACGAGGCGGGCCGGCGGTCGAAGCCGAAGCGGGGCGATCCGGCCCCCGAGCCGTCGGGACCGCCGGCCCGGCCGGTCCCCCGGCGGATCGACGTCGACGACGCGACGATGGAGGTCCTCCCGATCATCCTGGCCGAGAACGAACGCGGCCTCATCCGGATCTGCGACGAGCTGACCTCGTTCGTCCTGGGGATGAACCAGTTCAAGGGGGGCAAGGGCAACGACCGCTCCAACGCCCTCAAGATATGGAGCGGCGACGCCATCAAGAAAGACCGGGTCGGCCACGAGGACCACGCGCCCATCCGGGTCCCGTTCCCGACGCTGACGGTCATCGGCGGCCTGACGCCCGACATGCTCGGCGAGCTGGCCGACCCGAAGGGCCGGTCCGACGGGTTCCTCGACCGCTTCCTCCTGGCCTATCCCGACCCCCGGCCGGTCCCCGAGTGGTCGGAGGTCGGAATCCCCCCGGAGGTGGCCGAGGATTGGGCCGAGGTCGTCCTCCGGCTCTGGAGGCGCCCGATGCGGCCCCACGAGGGGAAGCTCGCCCCCCACGTCGCCAAGTTCAGCCCGGACGGCAGGGCGGCCTGGCGGGCCGGGTACGACGCCCACTCCCGCGAGATGAACGCCGACGACTTCCCACCGTCGCTCCGGGGCCCGTGGGGCAAGTTCCGCGAGTACGCCGGCCGGCTGGCCCTGAACCTGGCGCTGATCCGCCACGCCGCCGACCCGAGTGAGGATTACTACGAGATCCCCGACGTCGGGGCCCGGGACGTCGCCGACGCCTGGCGGCTGGTCGCCTACTTCAAGGGCCACGCCCGGCGGGTCATGGCCGCCATGAAGGCCAGGGGCGGGCTCGGAGAGGACGCTGGCGCGATCCTGCGATGGGTCCGGCGGCTCGGCCTGGAGTCGTTCCCGCAGAGCGAGCTGACCCGCAACTTCCCCCGGTTCCGGGAAGACCCCCGAGGCCCTGGAGGCCGCCCTATCAAAGCTCCGCGAGGCCCATTGCATCCGGGCGCGGCCCGAGGCCCCCGCGCCCCCGGGCCGCCGCGGTCGGAAGCCGCTGCCCACATTCGACGTCAACCCGGCCCTGCATGCGCCGGAGAATTGCGGGAATTGCGGGAATGGGTCGCCCGACCCGAATTGGAGCAATTACGGCAATTCTCCGGCGCCCCCCGGGTCGCCGAGCGAGGGGGGCGAGTCATGACCTTCGGCCAAGCCGAACCCCTGGAGGCCGTCATCGCCCGGTTCCGGGGCCCGAGCCAGCCCCGCCACGGGGACCGATCGGACCGGCTCTGGTGGTCGTGCCCGTTCCACGAGGACCCCAACCCGAGCTTCTGCGTCCGGCCCGGCGAGGCCCGCTACCGCTGCTTCGGCTGCGGGGCGAAGGGCGACGCGATCGACTTCGTCCGGCGGCTCGACCCCTCGCTGTCCTTCAAGGAGGCGGTGGCCGCCGTCGGGGGGGAGCTGGTCCCGGCACGGGCAGCCCGGCCCCCGAAGCCGGTACCGCGACGGCAACCGCCCCCCCGGCCCGACGGCTGGCAGGCGTTCGCCCGCGGGGTTGTCGAGCGCGCCGAGGCCCTCCTCTGGTCGCCTCGCGGCTCCCTGGCCCGCGGCTACCTGCGGGGCCGGGGCCTTTCCGAGGCGACGGTCCGGGCGGCCCGCCTCGGGCTCCAGGCCGATGATGCCTACGTCGGGGGGGTCTTCCCCGATGCCAAGGTCTTCGTCCCCCGGGGGATCGTCATCCCCTGGTTCGAGGGGCCCGACCTCGCCCTAGTCAACGTCCGTCGCCCGGTCGACGAGCCGAAGTATTGGGCCCTCAAAAGGAGCCGCAAGGGCGGGATCTACCCGTCGCGCGGGGCGATCCTTGCGGGGCGTCCGCTGGTGATCGCCGAGGGCGAGCTGGACGCCCTGCTGCTGGGGCAGGAATTGGCCGGCCTCGCCCCGGTCGTCACTCTGGGTTCGGCCGGCGACCGGCCCAGGCCGGCCGCGTTGAGCGCCATGCTCGGGGCCCGCCCCTGGCTCGTCGCCCCGGACTCCGACGAGGCGGGGGACGCCTCCGCCGGCCACTGGCTCGCCCATTACGACCGATGCCGGCGGGTCCGACCCCCGGCCGGGAAGGACTGGACGGAGTCCCGCGAGGCCGGGATCGACCTCCGCGCCTGGTGGGCCGAGGCCCTCCCCGGATCGAGCGTCGGGGACGGTCCGGGGGGCCCGGATGGGCCGCCGAGCGATCCGGCCTGGCTCCCGCCCCCCTGGTGGGTCCTGGCCTTCTGGGACCACGTCCAGTACCGCCTCGAAGCGCTCGAGGAACGCGCCGCCATCATGGAGTTCGACGGCGGCTCGGATCGTTCCGAGGCCGAGCGGCGGGCCTTCGTCGAGGCGTCCGGTTGGGCGATATCGATTGCCGATGCTTGACTAAAATAGAAGCAGTCCGTATGATGGACGCATGCCAACCGCTCGATTCAGCGACCAGATCCGGGCGGCGGTGGATGCGTCGGGCCTGTCGCGCTACCGGATCGCCAAGGAGATCGGGATCGGCGAGGCGACGATGTCCCGATTCATGACCGGCAAGGGCGGGCTGTCGATGGCGTCGCTCGATCGCCTGGCCGGATTGCTCGGGCTGGAAATCGCCTCCCATCCGAAGGCCGCCAACCCGGAGGAATGACTCGATGGCCTCGCTCCGCAAGAAGGGCAAAGTCTGGTACTTCCGGTTCACCGACTCCGAGGGCGTCAAGAAGGAGCGGAAGGGGTGTCCGGACCGGCGGGCGACGGAGGAGATGGGCCGCGCGGCGGAGACCCAGGCTGCCAAGATCCGGGCCGGGATGGTCGCCCCGGAGGATGTCCGCCTGGCCGAGCACGGCCGCAGGTCGCTGGGATCGCACCTTGGCGACTTCCACGCCCAATTGCTCGCCAGGGGTAACACCGCCAAGCACGCCGCGTTGACGTTGGACCGGGCCCGACGCGTCTCGGCCCTGGCCCTCGGTGCGAGCCTCTCGCAGATTGATCCGCCCCGATCCGCCTTGAAGCCGGAGCGGGAACGGGCCGCTTCGGTCTGCTCCGAATTGCTCGGCTCGGGCCGGCTCTCCGACCTGACCCCGGCCCGCGTCCAATCGGCCCTGGCGGCGCTGAGGGACGCGGGTCGATCGCTGGCGACCTGCAACCACCATCGGGCCGCAATCCGGGGCTTCAGCCGATGGGCCTGGAAGGACGGGCGACTTCGCCAGGACCCGATGGCCGGAGTCTCGGGATTCAACGCCAAGGAGGACCGGCGCCATGATCGCCGGACCCTGGGGTTGGACGACCTCCGACGCCTGATCGAGGCGGCCCACCGGGGCGAGCCCTACCGGGGGATGTCGGGGCCGGACCGGGCCATCTGCTACCGGCTGGCCGTGGCAACCGGGTTGCGATTCTCCGAGATCGCCAGCATGAGCCCGGCATCATTCTCGCTCGACGGGCCGGAGAACCCGGCGGTCACGGTTCGGGCCGCCTACACGAAGAACGGCGAGCCGGCGACGCTGCCGATCCCGGGCGACCTCGCGTCCGACCTCAGGGAATGGCTTGCCAGACGGCCGGGAGCCGGGCCCGCCTTCGCGCTCCCCGACCGCGGCGCCGACATGCTGAAAGTCGACCTGGAGGCCGCCGGGATCGCCTATCGGGACGCCGGGGGCCTCGTGTTCGACTTCCATTCGCTCCGTTGCCAGTGTGCGACCCTGCTCGACCGGGCCGGGGTGACTCCCCGCGTCGTCCAGCGAACGATGCGTCACTCGACCCTGGAGCTGACCGGGAAATACACCCGCCCCCGGCCCGTCGACCTGGAGCAGGCAGTCGGGTCGCTCCCGAGCCTCCGCCCCGGCATGGGGGCGTTCGGGCCCGAGGCTCAACGGGCCACGGGCACGGCAGACCAATCCATCGGCGAACACTTTTCCCACCATTTGCCCACCGGAGCGGGCGGGGAGGAGCGGGAGCTGACGGCCCCTGGCGTGTTCGATGGCAAGGATGTAACGACTTCGATGGGTCGTAAAATGCTAATGGCGATGGGTTAGACGGGGAGGGACGGCCCCTATCGGGCCCTGGCGGGAATAGCGGCGGAGGGATTCGAACCCCCGACACGCGGATTATGATTCCGCTGCTCTAACCAACTGAGCTACGCCGCCGCACGTGCCGAGTCCCGGCTCGCGTCGCGTCGTCGACGTCGTCGGGGGGGTTCGTCACGATGAGGAAGGACCAACTTATCGCCGGGGCTCGCCGAATACAAGACGGCCGGGTCGCGTTTCGGGACGCGACCCGGCCGGCGGTGCGGATTTCACGGGGATTCTCAGGCGAGGAGGGCCTTGATGACGACGGCCTTCTCGACGCCGGTGAGCTTCTGGTCGAGGCCCTGGTAGCGGTAGGTGAACCGCTCGTGGTCGAAGCCGAGGAGCTGGAGGACGGTGGCGTGGAAGTCGCGGATGTGGACGGGATCTTTGATGATGTTGTAGGAGAACTCGTCGGTCTCGCCGTGGACGGTCCCGGGCTTGGCCCCACCCCCGGCCATCCACATCGTGTAGCAGCGGGGGTGGTGGTCGCGCCCGTAATTCTCCTTGGAGAGGCCACCCTGCGAGTAGATGGTCCGGCCGAACTCGCCGCCCCAGATCACCAGGGTCTCGTCGAGGAGGCCGCGGGCCTTGAGGTCCTGGATCAGGCCCCAGCAGGGCTGGTCGACGTCTTTGCATTGGCTGGGGAGGCGGCCGGCGACGTTGCCGTGGGTGTCCCAGTTGTTGTGGTAGATCTGGACGAACCGGACCCCGCGCTCGACCATCCGTCGGGCCAGGAGGGCGGAGTGGGCGAAGGAGCCGGCCTTCTTGGCCTCGTCGCCGTAGAGGTCGTAGGTGGATTTGGGCTCGCTGCCCATCTCGGTGAGGTCGGGGACGCTCGACTGCATCCGGAAGGCCAGCTCGTACTGCTCGATCCGGGTGTGGGTCTCGGGGTCGCCGACGACCTGGTAGTTCATCTCGTTGAGGGCCTTGAGCCCGTCGAGGGTCCGGCGGCGGACCTCGGCGGGGACGCCCGGGGGGTTGTTGATGTAGAGGATTGGATCGCCGCCGGACCGGAACGAGACCCCGGCGTGCTCGCCCGAGAGGTAGCCCGACGACCAGAGCCGCGCCGAGATCGCCTGGATCTGCTCGGTGTTGCTCGGCTTGGCGACGAGGACGACGAAGGTCGGCAGGTTGTGGTTGGCCGACCCCAGGCCGTACGACGCCCACGAGCCGAGGCAGGGGCGGCCGGTGACCATGTTGCCGGTCTGCATCAGGGTGATGGCCGGCTCGTGGTTGATGGCCTCGGTGTTCATGCTCCGGATGAAGCACATGTCGTCGACCATCCTGGCCGTGTAGGGCAGCAGCTCGCTGACCCACATCCCGGCCTGGCCGTGCTGGGCGAACTTGTACTTCGAGGGGGCGACGGGGAACCGCTTCTGCCCCGAGGTCATCGTCGTGAGCCGCTGGCCCATCCGGACGGAGTCGGGCAGGTCCTTGTCGAACCACTCGCCCATCTTGGGCTTGTGGTCGTAGAGGTCGAGCTGCGACGGCCCGCCGACCATGTGCAGGTAGATGACGTGCTTGGCCTTGGGGGCGAAGTGGGCCAGGCCGGGCAGCGTCCCGTCGGCGGCCCGGGCCATCGAGCCGGCCCGGTCGAGGCCCAGGAGCGATGCGGCGGCGGCCCAGCCGACGGCGTTGACGCCCCGGCCGAGGAACTGGCGACGCGACTCGGAGCGGGCGTATTCTTGGAGCGGGTTCATGGGAATTCGACCTCGATTCGACCCTCGGATCGGTCCGGACCGCGACGCGGGGCGGGACGGGGCGTTATTTGTTGAGGACCTCGTCGAGGTTCAGGAGCTCGTTGGCCAGCATCGTCCAGGCCGCCAGGGTCGCGGGGTCGAGGCCCGCGTCGGGCTTGGAGTCGCCCACGGCGACGAGCCTGGCCGCGTCGTCGGGATGCGCCTTGTAGAAGGCGGTGAGGGCGTCGAGCGAGTCGGCGACGACCTTGGCCTCCTCGAGCCGGAGCGGCCGGGCCAGGAGCCTCCGGGCGGCGAAGTCGACCCGAGCCTCGGGCGTCTCGCCCCCCTGGCGGAGCGTGAGCTGGGCCAGGTGGCGGGCCGCCTCGACGAACTGGTCGTCGTTGAGCGTGACCAGGGCCTGGAGCGGGGTGTTGGTCCGCTCGCGGCGGACGGCGCAGGTCTCGCGGTTCGGGGCGTTGAAGATGTCCATCGACGCCGGTGGCGCGGCCCGCTTCCACAAGGTGTACATGCTCCGGCGATACAGGGCCTCGCCCTGGTCGCGCTTGTAGTTGCGGGTGTTACTCTCGGGCATCGCGACCGCCTCCCAGACCCCGGCGGGCTGGTAGGGGCGGACGCTCGGCCCGCCCACCTTGTCGACGAGCAGGCCGCCGGCGGCCAGGGCGTAGTCGCGGATCATCTCGGCGTCCATCCGGTAGCGCGGGCCGCGGGCGAGGTAGCGGTTGGCCGGGTCCTTCTCGACCGCCTCGGGCGTGGTCGCGGCCGACTGGCGATAGGCCGCGGAGGTGACCAGGAGCTTGAAGAACCGCTTGACGTCCCAGCCGTCGTCGCGGAACTCGACCGCCAGCCAGTCGAGCAGCTCGGGATGCGAGGGGACGTCGCCGGTGAGGCCGAAGTCGCCCGAGGTCTTGACCAGGCCGGTGCCGAACAGCTCCTGCCAGAACCGGTTGACGGTCACGCGGGCGGTCAGCGGGTGCTCGGGGCGGAACAGCCAGCGGGCGAAGCCCAGCCGATTCCTCGGCAGGTCCGAGGGCATCGGCGGGAGCACGGCCAGGGTCCCGGCCTTGACCTGCTCGCGGCGCTTGTCGTAGTCGCCCCGATTGAGGATGAAGGCGGTGGCCGGCTCGGGCCGCTCGTTCATCACGTGGGCCACGGTGCCCCGGGCCTTCAGCTCGCCCTGCTCGCGTTCGAGCGTGGCCAGCTTCGCGGCGACCTCGCGGGCGGCGGGGTCCTGGGCCGTCAGGTACCAGCGGAAGGCGGCCTCGGCCTCGGGGCCGGCCCGCTTGTCGGCCGGCCTGGTGGCAAGATAAGCGGCCTGGCCGAGGCCGAAGAGCTTCTCGACGTCCTCGACGGGCAGATTCCGGGCGTAGACGCGGAGGTCGTTGACGACCGTGGCCTCCAGCTTGGTGGCGGTGCTCCGCTGGCCGAGCCTGAAGGCGACCTTGGTCCGGATCGTCCCCTTGAGGGCGTCCGCGGCGACCGCGTTCGTCCGGGGCTGGCCGTCGACGTAGATCTTGACCCCGGCGGCCTTGCCCGAGCCGTCGTAGGTCAGGAGGACGTGGTTCCAGGCGTCGGGCTTGAGGACGCCGTCGGAGACGACCTTGATGCCGTCGTCCGGCCACTTGTGGACGATGTGCGCGGCGACCTTGCCCGCCTCGAGCAGGAGGTCCCAGCCGCGGAAGTCGTCGGCGTCGTCCATCCGGGCGACGATCGCCCCGCCGAGCCCCTTGCGGCCGGGCTTGACCCAGGCCCCGGCGGAGAAGGCCTGGTCCTTCTCGAAGTCGCCGACGTCGGCCAGCTCGAGCGCGGCGCCGCTGGACTTGGCAGCCGTGTCGCGGTCGTCGAGCCGGGCGCGGAGCTTGAGCCCTTCGCCGGGCAATTGGGCGGAGAGCGAGTCGGGCGTGGCCGCGGCGAGCCACCGGTCGAACTGGGGGCGGACGACTTCCTTGCGGGCGTCGAATTCCTTCCTCACGCCGGCGACCTCGCCGATCAAGGCCGTCCATCGCTCGCGCTCGGCCAGGGCGGGCACGAACACGGTGGGGGGCGTGTCGCGGATGTTGCCGTCCATCGCCCCCTGGGTCGAGTTGTTGAAGAACGCGGCGAGCTCGTAGAACTCCTTCTGGCTGATCGGGTCGAACTTGTGATCGTGGCAGACCGCGCAGCCGGCGGTCAGGCCCAGGAAGGTCTGCGCGACGGTCTCGGTCCGGTCGCGGGTGTAGAGCACGAGGTATTCCTCGCCGATCGCCCCACCCTCGTTCGTCGTGATGTTGCAGCGGTTGAAGCCGGAGGCGATCTGCTGGTCGAGCGTCCGGTCGGGCAGGAGGTCGCCGGCGAGCTGCTCGACGGAGAACTGGTCGAACGGCATGTTGGCGTTGAAGGCGTTGATCACCCAGTCGCGGTACGACCAGACCTCGCGGAAGTTGTCGAAGTGGATGCCGTGGGTGTCGGCGTAGCGGGCGGCGTCGAGCCAGGACCGGCCCCGGTGCTCGCCCCAGGCGGGGGAGGCGAGGAGCTTGTCGACGTGCTTCTCGTAGGCGTCGGGCGAGGCGTCGGCGACGAACGCCTCGACCTCGCCGGGCTTCGGGGGCAGGCCGGCGATGTCGAGGCTGAGGCGGCGGGCCAGGGTCCGGCGGTCGGCCTCGGGGGAGGGCTTCAGGCCCTTCTCGGCCATCTTGGCCGCGAGGAACCGGTCGACCGGGTTGCGGGACCAGGCCGGGTCGCCGACGGCGGGGGGCTCGGCCTTCTTCGGCGGGAGGAACGACCAGTGCGGCTGGTACTCGGCCCCGGAGGCGACCCAGCGCTTGAGAATTTCCTTCTGGTCGCGGGTCAGCGACTTGTGCGAGTCGGGCGGGGGCATGACCTCTTCGGGGTCGTCGGAGACGATCCGGGCGATGATCTCGCTGGCGTCGGGGTCGCCGGGCGTGATGGCGCCGGAGGTGATGGCGGCCTCGCGCTTGTCGAGCCGGAGGTCGGCCTTACGCGCGGCGCTGTCCGGGCCGTGGCAGCGGAAGCAGGTTTCGCGGAGGATCGGCCGGATGTCGCGGTTGAACTCGACCGGGTCCGCCCCGCGTGCCGGGCCTCCCCCCGGGAGGGCCATCGCCAGGAGGCCGACCAGGCCCGGAAGCCATCGGTGCGGCGGACGCGCCGGACAGGAGGGCCTGTACCCGTTTCGGTTCATCGGTCTTCCCTTCTTCGACGACCCAGGCAGGAGATCGACCTCGTTCGCGACGCCAGCCGCGAGGACTTTCGACGGGCAACCGGGGCGACCGATCCGATCCGGGCGGTCGAAGGGGCGGGGCCGGACGCGGCGGGGGTGGGCGATCGGCCGGACGCCCGGGTCGACCCATTCGGCCGGGTCGGGGACGACGATTCGGCAACCTTCGACTAGACGACCGGGGATCGACCGGGGGCGAGGCTGGCGTACTCACGAGGGACAACAACCTCTAAGTTATGCTGAGCGGAGCCCTCGGTCAAGCGCCCTCCGGCCCGTTCGAGGTCCGCCCGGTTCCGGGCCGGCACCCGGCCTGCGATAATCGAGTCCGGCGGCCGGACCCCTCGGCCGCGCACCACCCGGGAGATTGCGATGAGCGAGCGGATCATCCTGAGGACCGGCGAGGCGCTGGTCGAGGGCCCCGAAGACTACCTGGCGGCCGAGCCCGAGGTCGTCATCGGCGAGCTCGACGGCCCGGTCGGCCACGCCCTGGCCCACCTGATCGGCGACCAGGCCAAGGGGCACACCAAGGTCTTCGCGATCCTCAACAGCGACGTCCAGGTCCGGCCCGCCACCGTCATGGTCAGCAAGGTGACGGTGAAGGACAGCAAATACACCAACATCCTGATGGGGACCGTCCAGGCCGCCATCGCCCACGGCGTGCTCGACGCCGTCCGCGCGGGGGACATCCCCCGGGACAAGGTCAACGACATCGGCATCATCTATTCGGTCTGGCTCGACCCGTCGGTTGCCAAGCTCGAAGCCGTCGACCACGCCGCGCTCTTCGCCGTCCACCGCGAGGCCACCGCCAAGGTCATCCGCAAGGCGATGCGGGACGAGCCGACCATCGACTGGCTCCTGGAAAATCAGGACGAGGTCGAGCATTATTTCCACCAGCAGGGGCTGGAGGGCAACCTCTGAGGAGGAGCCGGCTCCCGTCCGCGATCTTGTCGGGTGGATGAAATCCACCAAGATTCGGGCCACGCCGGAGGGGTTGGCAGATCTCGACGAGACGCGCCCGCCCGACGGGGGCCAGGGTCCGGGCTATGCCGAGGGGTTGGTGGATTTCATCCGTCCTACGAGAGAGCTGCACTTTCCGGGAGTTCAGGCCCGCCGCCGGGGCCGATTCCGAGCCCTGCCCGATTCTCGCTCGGTCTGCTCGGACCCCATAATGGGCAGGCAATCCGATCGGCCCTCGTCGGAGGGCGGTTCGGCGCCGACGAGGCGCCGGGCCTTACCGGGCGGTCGCCCGCAAACGATGATTCTGGGGGGGTTTGCGGGGCTGGGCTTTTCGGCGCCGAGGATTTCAAGTCATCGGCGCCGAAGCTTGGCGCACATCCATTGATGCAATGTCCCGGAAAGTACAGAGAGAGGATTCGGGGGAGGGTCGACAACCAGCCCCCGATTCTCACGGGATGGGCCCTGGGAGACTGTCGGCTCATTTCGCCGGGTCATACTCGATCTCGGCCGGCGGCATGGTCCCGCCCGACCCCCGGAGGTAGTGGGTGAGCCAGCCGACCATCCGCAGGTTGTAGTCGAGCCGCGATGCCGCCCGGAGGTTGCCGTGCCCCTCGCCGGGGTACAGGACCAGGCGGACCGGGGCCCGGCCGCGGATCTTGAGGAAGCGGTAGAGTTCGAGGGACTGGCCGGGGAAGACGCGCGGGTCTTCCTTGCCGTGGAGGATCAGCAAGGGGGTCTTCGACTTGTCGGCGTGGTAGATCGGGCTGTGCTCCAGGAGCGCCTGCCAGTCGTCCCAGGGGCGGCGGAGGGCGTGGACCAGGAACTCTTCCTCGGGGATGTCGGTCGTGCCCGTCTTGGAGATCTTGTCGGAGATCCCCACGAACATCACCCCGGCGGCGAAGCGGTCGGAGTACCGCGTCGAGCACCAGGCCGTGGCGTAGCCGCCGTAGGAACCGCCGGTGATCCCGACCTTCGACCCGTCCGCCAGGCCCGCCGCGACCAGGTGGTCGACGGCGTCGACCAGGTCGTCGAACTCCTTGCCGGCGGGGTCTCCCTGGCCCAGCTTCGAGAACGCGACCCCGCGCCCCGTGCTCCCGCGGTAGTTGGGCAGGAAGACGGCCATCCCCCGGGCGGCCAGGGCCTGGCCGGGCATCGAATAGGCCGTCACCCACCCGTTGCGGACGTGCGACTCGGGGCCGCCGTGGACGTCGAGCACCAGCGGGACCCGGGCCCCGGCCGCCACGCCGAGCGGCCGGATCAGGACCCCTTCGAGCCCGAGCCCGTCGCGCGCCCGGAACGGGACGACCTCCTGCGGCGCGAACGCCATCTCGGCCAGCCACGGGTTGCTGTCGGTCAGGCGGATCAGCTTCGTCGTCCCCCGGTCGTCGCGGTCGACCGCGAAGACCTCGCCCGGGTGCCTCGGCGACTGGCCGACGAACGCGGCCGCCCCGCCGCCGGCGGGGGCCGCGATGGCGGTGACGACCACGTCGCCGGTCGGGTCGGTCGAGAGGCCCGAGCCGTCGGCCATGACGGAGCCGACGACGGTGGCCGTCCCCTCGTCGCCGACGAAGCGGAGCCGGTCGGCGCCGTCCCAGGCCACGTCGGCCACGTGCCCCGGGTAGTCGGGCAGGACGTCGCGCATCGCGCCGGTCTCGGCCGAGCCGACGACCAGGCGACCGGCGGCCGGGTCGTGCTTGTCGGCGGCCGAGATCATGGCGAGGTGCCGGCCGTCGGGGCTCCAGGCGACCTTGCCGAGCTTGCCGGGATTCTCGAACCGGATCAGGCCGCCGGGCCCGGCGAGGGTGACGTGGACCCTCCGGCCGGTGAAGCTGTCGTCGACGCCCGGCGTCGCCGCCAGGGCGACGGCGATCGACTCGCCGGCCGGGCTCGCCCTCAGCTCGGAGGCCGAGCCCGGCAGCCCGATCGCCCGGGGCGGGGCCGGGTCGTCGAGGGTCGCCAGCCAGATCCGGGTCGGCCTCCAATCCTCCTCGAAGAGGACCTGATTGAACCCCTTCTTCTTGAGGTCGGCCCGGGCCTTGGCCTCGGGCTCGGCCGCCAGGAAGGCGACGCGGCGGCCATCCGGCTTGATCGAGTAGCCGGCGATGTCCGAGCCGAAGGCCAGGACGCGGCGGGCCTCGCCCCCGTCGGCGTCGATCCGATAGAGCGAGCGGTGCTCGTCCTTGCCCCGCTTGGCCAGGAACAGGATCGACCGGCCGTCCGGGGCCCAGGCCAGGTCGGCCACGTTCACCTCGCCGGCGACGAACGGCCGCGAGCCGCGCGAGCGGTCGACCACGTGCAGCTCGGCCCAGGCGGGGCCGTCGTCCTCGGCCGGCGGTCGCCTCGGGACGCTCAGGACATAAGCGACCTTCGAGCCGTCCGGCGCGATCGCCGCCGAGGTCACCGACCGGAGCCGCGCGACGTGGTCCGGCGTGAACCGGCCCGGCTCGGCCGCCGTCGCCGTCCTCGGATGCATCGAAATGGGTACAATCAGCCCGAGCCCGAGGGCGAGCCAGGCCGTCGGCGATCGTCGATGGATCATCGTGGTGGGAGACCTTCGCGGTGGGGACGACTGCGGACCTCGGCCGGGTCGACCGGCCGCCGGACCGGAGTGTAAGGGGCGACCGGCCGGGGACGCCAGCCTCTTCCGGGCGCGGGTCGCCGCGTGCATCGGGGCCCTCGGGCCGATAAGCTGGGGTGCGTGCTGGTCGGGTCGGAACCGGGAGGCGGCGAATGGACGGGCGTACCGAGTGGGACCTGATGCTCGCGGGCGAGATGTACCTCTCGGCCGACCCCGGCCTCGTCGCCGCCCGCAAGCGGGCCCGGCGGCTCGGCCGGCTCTACGACGCCACCACCGAGGACGAGCCCGATCGGCGTCGGGAGATCCTCCGCGAGCTGCTCGGCGAATCCGGCGAGCGGGTCGAGATCGAGCCGCCGTTCCGCTGCGATTACGGCTCGCTGATCCGCGTCGGCGACGGCTTCTACGCCAACTTCGGCTGCGTGATCCTCGACTGCAACCGCATCACCATCGGCCGCGACGTCAAGTTCGGGCCCGGCGTCCACGTCTACGCGGCCCATCACCCGCTCGACCCCACCGCCCGGAACGCGACCGGCCGCGAGCTGGCCAGCCCCGTCACGATCGGCGACGGCGTCTGGGTCGGCGGCCGGTCGATCCTCCTGCCCGGCGTCACGATCGGCGAGGGGACCACCATCGGGGCCGGGAGCATCGTGACCCGGCCGATCCCGCCCCGGGTCGTCGCCGCCGGCGTCCCCTGCCGGGTGATCCGGGCCCTCGACTGACCCGGCCGGCCGGCCGGCCGGCCGGGGCGGGCCGGGTCGCGAGGCGTCGTTCAAGGCCGGTCCGCGGTCACGGCGGGCCGGTCGATCGCGTAGACGTCGTGCCGGAGATCGAGCTGGACGACCTGCCCGGCCCGCGTCATCCCGAGCTTGGCGGCCACCCCCGCCGAGGCCGCGTTCTCCGGCCGGATCAGGGCGACGAGGCGCGGGATCGCGAGCGGCCCGAAGGCGTGGGCCAGGGTCGCCGAGGCGGCCTCGGTCGCCAGCCCCTCGCGCCATCGGGCCCGGTCGATCATCCAGACCACCTCCGGGTCGGCGATCTCGCGATGCCTCGGCGGCAGGAGGCCGACCTGCCCGACCGGACGCCCGTCGAGCCGGTCGACCATCAGCCATCGCCCGTACCCGTGCGAGGCCTGAGTCGCGATCGAGCGGCGGACCCAGGCCTCGACCTCGGCCCGGTCGTAGCGGCGCGGGTAATGCCGCATCACCTCGGGGTCGGCGAGCCACCCGGCCACGACGTCGAGGTCCGCGAGAGTCATCGCGCGGGCGACGAGTCGGTTCGTCTCGAAGATCACGCTCACGTGGGGCCTCGCCTCCATCGCCATCCATCGGGCCGCGAGGCCCTGCTCGATCCAGCCCTCAACCCCGAGTATTTCGCGGAAAAGCGACTTGGCCTCGTCCACAAAGCAGATAGTAATCGAAAGAAGACCTCATCGGGCTCGGTCGCCCGGCGTTGGGTTCGTTATTGCCGGCCAACAGTTTTGCGCCCGGATCGGACGCCTCCTGCGGCGCGGATGGAATCCACCAAACCCTCGACGCGGCCCGGACACTGGCCCCCGTCGGGCGAGCTTTGGCGAGATTTGCCGACCTCTGCGGCGTGGCCCGAACATTGGCGGATTTCGTCCACCCGACGAGATCGCAGATTTGGGGGAGCCTTGCTATTACTCCAATCATCGATGATCGTTTGTCCTGGAGGTCTCATGGACGCCGCGTTGGGTTCGTTTCGCCGGGTCGATCGGGACAATGCATTATTTGGCTTCGCGTTGTATCATGGAATGATGTGGGGCGTGCGAATCGGGATTCGAGGCGAGGTCCGGCCGGGCTGGCGGGTCGGCCTTGGTGGCGCTCGGCCATGGGCGCAGGGGCCTGGGGGGCGACGACGGCGATGAATCGAGCGAGGGATACTCTGGCGAGGCGTCTGGGCGCGGCGGCCCTACTGATCGCGATCGGCTGCTCCGACCCCGACGTGACGGTGCTCCCGGCGGGCGTCGCCGTCGTGCTCACCGACGGGACGAACGAGCCGGTGAAGGTCTGGATCGTCCCGGACCGGAAGACGAACCCGGCCGACGAGGAACGCCTGGAATTGCCGGCGCGGACCCCGGCCGTGATCGTCAAGGACGAGCCGGTCGCGGCGCCGAAGCAGCAGGCGCTCCGGCTCACCCGGGTCCGGCTCGTGGGGAGTCCCCACGCCGGGGTGGCGGTCGAGGTGGCCCGGTACAAGATCCGCCCCCCTCGTTGACCCCCGCCGGTTGGGTTCGTTTTTCTCGCGAGGGGTGCGGGCCCGACGCCGATGGCGGCGATCGTCGCGGGGATTTGCCTCGCCGGCCCGCCGCAAATACGATGAGAGGGTCCGAGGCGGGCGGTGTCCACGAGAACGGGTGAAGCCATGACCGGGTCGATTCCGAGTCCGCACATCATCGAGGTCAGCGCCGACGGCTTCGTTTCGGAGGTGGTCGAGCGATCCGCGAGCGTGCCCGTCGTGCTCGACTTCTGGGCCGGGTGGTGCGCCCCCTGCCGGGTCCTCGGGCCGATCCTGGAGAAGCTGGCCGTGGAGTACGACGGCCGGTTCGTCCTGGCCAAGGCGGACACCGAGAAGCTCCCGGACGTCGCGGCGGGGTTCGACGTCCGGTCGATCCCCTCGGTCTTCGGGATCAAGGCGGGAAAGGTCGTGGCCTCGTTCGTGGGGGTCCTGGCCGAGTCCGCCATCCGGGCCTGGATCGACAAGCTCATGCCCACCCGGGCCGAGACGCTCGCGATCGAGGCCCGCGGCCTGGAGGAGTCCGACCCGGCCGGGGCCGAGGCCCGGTACCGCGAGGCCCTCGCCCTGACGCCCGACGACATCACGGTCAAGCTCGGCCTCGGTCGGATGGCCCTGGCCCAGGGCCGGCTCGACGAGGCCCGATCGGTGGTCGAGGCGTTGGAGCGGCGCGGCTACCTCGAGCCCGAGGCGGAGACCCTCAAGGCCGAGCTGCTGCTCAAGGGCAAGTCGGGCTCGCCGGACGACCTCGAAGGGCTCCGCGCCGCCGCGGCGGCCGACCCGCTCGACAAGGCCCGTCAGCTCGCCCTGGCCGAGGGGCTTGCCGCCCGCGGACAATATGAAGAGGCGCTCGGCCTGGCCCTCGACCTCGTCGAGCGCGACCGGAGGGGGACCGGCGAGCCGGCCCGCAAGCTGATGCTCGCCGCGTTCCAGGTCCTGCCGCCCGACTCGCCGGTCGTCGCCGACTACCGTCGCCAGCTCTCCTTCGCCCTCTGACTGACCCGACCGCCGCCGGAAAGGACCGGGCCGATGTCGCTGATCCAGGTGAAGCTCAAGCACGGCCGGACCTTCGACGACGCCAAGGCCCACCTGGCCCGCGCCGTGGCGGACGTCCAGGCCCGGTTCGGCGTGATGGTCCAGAAGGCCGAGTGGTCCGCCGCCCGCGACGCCGTCACCCTCGCCGGGCCGGGCGTCCGGCTCGACCTCCGGGTCGACGCCGAGGAGGTCCACGTCGAGGGCGACATCCCGCTCCTGGGCGGCCTGCTCGGCGGGTCGTCGGGCGTCAAGAAGATGGTCGAGGCGGCCTTCCACAAGCAACTCAACTGAGCCGAATCGAACCGAATCGAACGGGAGCGATCCCCAAGGAGGTAGGACGATGGCCGATCCCGCCGCGATGACCGACTCCGACTGGCGCGCGAAGTTGACGCCCGATCAGTTCCATGTCCTCCGCCAGAAGGGGACCGAACGTGCCTTCACCGGCAAGTACTGGGACTCCAAGAATCCCGGGACCTACAACTGCGCCGGGTGCGGCGAGCCCCTGTTCGCCTCCGAGACCAAGTTCGACTCCGGGACCGGCTGGCCCAGCTTCTTCCGGCCGCTCGACCACGAGAAGGTCGAGGAGCACGTCGACCGGGCCTACGGGATGACCCGGACCGAGGTCACCTGCAAGCGCTGCGGTGCCCACCTCGGCCACCTCTTCGACGACGGCCCCCGTCCGACCGGGCAGAGGTATTGCATCAACTCGATCTCGCTCCACCTGGACGAGGAGCCGAGGCCGGGTTGATTGATGAATATCCGTGAATAAAAGGGGCCGCCCGGAGTGGCCCGTCAGGACGTCGCGGGCCCCTCGATCCCCGACGACCGGACGAAGGCCCTCCGGTAGAACCCGTAGTTGATCAGGGCCATCGCCGGCAGGGTGAGCGCCCCGAGCAGCGGGACCCACTGGAAGGCGACCAGGCCCAGGCAGGCCAGGCGGACCGACCAGCGCGTGGCCAGGCCTCGCCCGATCGGCAGCGAGCGGCGGAGCGGGCCGACGAGCATCACCCGATAAACGATCACGCCCGCGACCGCCCCCAGGACCGGCACCAGGCCCAGGCCCAGGCAAACCAGGCAGGCGACCGGGACTCGGCGGTCGAGGAAGGCCAGGTAGTCGCGGACGAACGCCGGGTCATCGATCGCGTCCCGGCCGCAATCGGGGCACGATGGGCGGCGGCCGAGCCGGGTCCCGCACGTCGGGCACCGGCCCACGGCGAACAGGCGGAACGGCTGGCGGGCCCGGTCGCGGACCGGCCGATCGACCGTCGCCCCCAGCCATCCCACCACCGCCGGGGCCGCGACCGCCGTCCCGCAGCGGGGGCAGGCCATCGCGCAGGCCAGGACCGGCGAGCCGCAGCCGACGCAGGAGACCTTCGCCTCGTCCGCCCGGTCCCTGCTCCGCCGCCAGAGCCAGCCCATCACGCCGGTGGCGACCCCCAGCAAGGCGAGGGTCAGGATGGGGAAAATCAGGAGCGAGAACGGCCCGAGCAACGACCAGGCGTCGCTGGCCCACCGGGCCACCCGGCGGAGCCCGAAAGCATCGTCGTCGTCGATCGAGGCGAACCAGTCGGCCACGGCCGCGCGGGCGTTGCTGGCGATGAAGGTGGCCGCGCCCACGAGCACGGCGGGGACCGCCTCCACCGGCCCCGCCCGCTGGATCAGCGGGTCGATCACCGCCCGATCCGTCGCCTTCAGGACCCCGAGATAGGTGACGATGGCCATGACGGATCGGAGCGAGTGCACGAACCCGGCGAAGGCCTCGCGGGCCTCCGGGACCCGCTCGGCGGCCAGTTCCAGCGCCGAGAGCAGGCCGAGGACGACCAGGGTGATATCCTGGGTGAACCAGGTGGGGACGTCGCGGACCTGGGGGAAGAGGCCGAGTCGCGCGACCCAGCCGACCTCGGGGCCGAAGCGGAGGGCCATCGCCGTGGCGAACGCCGGCAGGAACGCCCGGGTGGCGAAGACGCCGACCGACCCCAGCCCCTGGAGGAAGAGCGACAGGCCCATCGGGCTCAGGCGACCGAGCCGGAGTAGAGCGGGGCGATCTCCTCGCCGAGGGCGAGCCGGACCGGGCGGTTGAGGCGGTCGCGGACCTCGGTCTCGGGGTCGATCCCGAGGGCCTTGTAGATCGTGGTCGCGAAGTCGCCCGGGCCGTAGGGGCGGCTGGCGGGGTAGGCGCCGATCCGGTCGGACTGGCCGATCACCTGGCCGCCCCGGACCCCGGCGCCGGCGAAGGCCACCGAGAAGCACTTCGACCAGTGGTCCCGGCCGTCGGGCCCGTTGACGTTGCCCGTCGAGGAGCCGATCCGCGGGGTCCGGCCGAACTCGCCGGCGACGATGACCAGGGTCTCGTCGAGCCGCCCGGTGCCGGCGAGGTCGTCGAGCAAGGCCGAGACGCCCTGATCCAGGGGCGGGAGGAGTTCCCCCTTGAGCCGGCGGAAGTTGCCGGAGTGCGTATCCCAGTTCTGGACCCGGCCCATGTTGGCCTGGACGATCGGCACGCCCGCCTCGGACAGGCGGCGGGCCAGGAGGATCGACTGGCCGAACATGTTCCGCCCGTAGCGGTCGCGGGTCTTGGGGTCCTCGCGGTGGATGTCGAAGGCCCGCGCGACCTTGCCCGAGAGCAGCATCGAGTAGGCCAGCTCGCGCTGTTCGGCCATCGGGTCCTTCTCGGAGGCGGCCGAGAGGGAGTCGCGACGCATGGCCAGCTCGTCGAGCAGCTCGCGGCGGCGATTCATCCGCTCGACGCTGAAGCCGACGGGCGGGGTCAGGCTCTCCTCGCGGAAGGTCGGCTTGCTCGGGTCCTGCTTGATCTGGAGCGGGTCGAACTTCGGCCCGAGGAAGCCGGCGTGCTGGCCGGGCCAGGTCAGCGGCCCCTCCATGAGGTACGTCGGCAGCATCACGCCGCTGGGGATGCCGTCGCCGCGAGGGCGGATGTAGTCGAGGCCGGCGGCGTAACAGGGGTAATCGTCGCGGGAGGCGATCTTGTCGAAGAAGGCCCCCGGCTGCGAGTGCCCGGTGAGGATCTCGTGGGTCGCGTTGAGGTGATTCGTGTAAGTGTGCGACATCGACCGGACGATCGCCAGCTTGTCGGCGTGCGAGGCCAGGCCGGGCAGGTGCTCGCAGTACTGGATGCCGGCGGCCTTGGTCGCGATCGGCCGGAACTCGCCGCGAATGCCCTCGGGGGCGTCGGGCTTCATGTCGAACGAGTCGAGGTGGCCGAGGCCGCCGGTCGTGAAGACCAGGATCATCGACTTCGCCCGCGGCGCGAGCGAGCCCCCGCCCGCGGCGGACGCCCGAGCGGCGAGCAAGGCCGGCAACCCTAGGCCGAGGAGCCCGGAGAAGCCGACCTGGAGGAATTCGCGGCGGACGACGCCGTAGGGGTGGCGGTGGGTCATGTCCATCGTCGATCCCGCAGGACGCCGGCCGGGCCATCGCCCCGGCCTACCGAACACGCCGAACAAGACTCCAACATACCAGCAATTCGAGGCCCGGGCAATGCGGGGCCCGGGGCGTCCTCAGTGGATCGAGCAGCCTACCTGGCCGTGCTTCTCGAAATAGCGCTGGTGGTATTCCTCGGCCCGGTAGAAGGTCGAGGCCGGGGTGATCTCGGTGACGATCGGCCGGCGGAATTTGCCGCTGGCCTGGGCGGCGGCCTTCGAGGCGATGGCCGCGGCCTCTTGGTCGGCATCGAAGGTGAAGATCGCGGAGCGATACTGAGTGCCCACGTCCGGCCCCTGGCGGTTGGGCGTGGTCGGGTCGTGGATTTGCCAGAGGACGTCGAGGAGGGCGTCGTAGCTCACCTTCGACGGGTCGTAATCGACCTCGACTACCTCGGCGTGCCCGGTCTGGCCGGAGCAAACGTCGCGGTAGGTCGGGTTGGGATAGGGGCCGCCGGAATAGCCCACCGCGACGTCGGCGACGCCTTCCACCTGCCGGAAAGCCGACTCGATCCCCCAGAAGCAACCGGCCCCGAACATGGCCTTCTTCATCGCATCCTCCCGTTCCTCGGACCAAGAACTTCGTCCTTTCGTTGTACCCGGGGGCGGCCCTCGCGGCAACGCGGCAGGACGATCGCGGGCATGGCGGGCCCTCGCGACCTTGGCCGGAGTGGCACGGCGATTGCTAAACTAGTACGATCAACGCGGTTGTAACGGTTCGGCGGGTGTGAAGGACGATCGCCCGCCGTGTCGTCCGCGCATGACTCCACCCCGAACCTCCGGTGCACCCATGAAAACTCATCGTCCGGCGACCTGGCTCGGCATCCTGCTCCTCGTCGCGTCCGTGGCCACACCAGCCTCCTCGGCCGAGGCCGAGAAGCTGGCCGGGGTCGTCGCCTCGGTCGACGCCGACGCCAAGAAGATCGTCGTGACCCCGACCGGCAAGGAGACCACGGTCGACGTCACGGTCAACGACCAGACGACCATGGCCACCGCCGCGGGCAAGGTCGTCAAGCTCAAGGACCTCAAGCCCGGCGACGGCCTCGGGATCGCTCACACGGCGGGCGTGGCCTCCAAGATCGTCGTGAACGTCAAGCCCGCCGAGTTGACCGGCCATGTCAAGACGATCGGCGCCAACCTGAAGACGTTCGTCGTGACCGAGACCGGGACCACCACCGACGTCACCGTCGCCATCACGCCGGACACTTCGCTCGTCACGGTCGCGGGCAAGAAGATCGAGCTGAAGGAGCTGAAGAAGGGGGACGGGGTGGGGATCTCCCACGTCAACAGCGTGGCCTCGAAAGTCGTCGTGAACGTCAAGCCGGTCGAGTAAATCCCGGTCGGCGAGCACCTCGGCGGTCGCGATCGCGGCCCCTTCGCCCGCAGTCCGCGGCCCGATCCGGGGCAGATTCACGTATTCATGGGGAATTCATTAGGAGGCTATCCGGGAAGTGGGTTTGGCCCTAGAATCCCCGAGGTGGCCAAGACTTGCATCCTCGCTCAACCCACGATACCTGCCATGCGTAAAGCCTACACGACCGACCTGACCGACATCCAATGGGA
>JAABUX010003005.1_pt1 | contig 22950 bp, 20 predicted proteins | sample 5561851 | NCBI WGS metagenome assembly JAABUX01 (sample SAMN10711883, study PRJNA513361) | rock metagenome | isolation source: Antarctica rocks | place: Antarctica: Victoria Land, Richard Nunatak red sandstone | collected 2016-01-03 | reverse complement strand
CCGGTTGGACCTTCAGCCAAGTCTCAGGATGCGGCATGGCTTGCTTCCCCCTCTCCAGGAGGGAGAGGGGGAAGGATAAGGTCAGCCCTGCTTGCGCTGGCCGTCGTTGGTCAGCGGCACCGGCACCCAGCGCAGGCCCTCGCTGCTCTGCACCAGCATCAGCACGGTCTTGCGGTTCTGCTTGCGGTAACGGTCCATACGCTCTTGCACATCCGCCGGAGTGGAGACGCTTTCCTGTTGGACCTCCACGATCACGTCGCCGGGCTTGAGACCTTTGCCGGCCGCGGCGCCATCGGGCATCACATCCGTCACCACCACGCCCTTCTGGTCGGCGCCGATCTTGAACTTGTCGCGCAGTTCGTCGGTGATCGGGGCCAGGCGGGCGCCGAGGCCACTGACCTCGATGTTGCGGTTGACCACCGGCGCCGGCGCGGCCGGGGTGTTGCTGGCAAGCTGCTGCGGGTCGTCCGGCAGCTCGCCCACCTGGGCCTGCACCGTGACCTCCTTGCCGTCGCGCCAGACCACGACCGGCACATCCTTGCCGATGACCGTCTCGGCGACGATACGCGGAAGGGACTTCATTTCCTTCACGTCTTGGTTGTTGAAGCGCAAGATCACGTCGCCGCTACGGATGCGCGCACGCTCGGCGGGACCGCCCTCGCTGACCTTGGCGACCAGCGCGCCGTTGCCGTCCTTAAGGCCAACGCCCTCGGCGACTTCCGGCGTCACCTGCTGGATGTTCACCCCCAGCCAGCCGCGCCGCGCCCGGCCGTATTCCCGCAACTGCGACACCACGGCCTTTGCCATGTTGGCCGGGATAGAGAAGCCGATGCCGACCGATCCGCCGGACGGCGAGTAGATCGCCGTGTTGATACCGATGACCTCGCCGTTCATGTTGAACAGCGGCCCGCCGGAGTTGCCGCGGTTGATCGCCGCGTCAGTCTGGATGAAGTCGTCATACGGCCCCTGGCGGATGTCCCGCCCCCGCGCGCTGACGATGCCGGCGGTGACCGACCCGCCAAGGCCGAAGGGATTGCCAATGGCCAGCACCCAATCGCCGACCCGGCCGGTGTCACTGTCGCCGAACGGTACGGAGTGCAGGGGCTTGTCGGATTCAACCTTGAGCAGCGCCAGGTCTGCCTTGTCGTCCTTGCCGACCAGCGTGGCCTTCAGGGTCGTATTGTCCTGCAGCGTCACGGTGATCTTGTCCGCGCCGTCGATGACGTGGTTGTTGGTCACGATGTAGCCGGTAGGGTCGATGATGAAGCCTGATCCCAGGCTGACAGCCCCGCCGCCCTCGCCATCGCCGTGCGGTCCCTGTTGCGGCCCGCCCTGCGGCCCACGCCGACCCTGTTGCCCGCCGCCGCCCGGGCGGTTGCGGTCAAGAAAGTCCTTGAAGAACTGCTCGAACGGGCTGCCAGGCGGGAACTGCGGCGTGTCCGGGCCTGCGTCACGGTCAGCCCGTGCCTCGGCCTTCTGCGTGCTGCTGACGTTCACCACCGCTGGCGACAACTGCGCCGCCAGGTCGGCAAAGCTGTCGCCAGCCTGACGGGCCTGCGCGTGAAGCGGGACGAAGGCGGGCAAGGCAGCGGGAAGTGCAAATACGCTGGCAAGGGCAATGGCCCGGATGGTGGCGCGGTGGGGACGGAGGCGCATGGGGGAACTCCCTGGGGTGGGCCGGCTAGGCTTCATCGGGACGCAACGCGCCGGAATGGCATAGGATGGTGTGCCTCACGGGCTTGCGAAAGGGATCACGGCTTCGGCTCTTCCCGCAACATCTTCAAAAAGTCGCTGTCCGGCGTCAGCACCAAACGGGACTGTCCATTGACGAACGCTTCCCGGTACGCCTGCAAGGTCCGGTAGGTGCTGTAGAAGTCAGGATCTTGCCCGTAAGCATCGGCATAGATCTTGATCGCCTGCCGCTCGCCATCGCCGCGTAGCCGGTCCGCCTGGGCGCGGGCCTCAGCCAGCAGCACCGTGCGGTCGCGCTCCGCATCGGCGCGGATGCGGGCGGACGCCTCGGCGCCCTCGGCGCGGAGCTGCTTGGCAATTCGATCGCGCTCCGACTTCATGCGGGCCAGGATCGCCCGGGTGTTCTCCTCCGGCAAGTCGGCGCGGCGCAGGCGGACATCCTCGATGGTGACGCCGAATGCCTTCATCTCCTCGGTGACTTGGCCGCGCACCGCTCCCATGATGCGCCCGCGGTCGGCGGAGAGCACATTGAGCAGCGTCTCGTTGCCGAGCACCCGGCGGATCGCGGAGGTCACGACCGAGTTCAGCCGTGCCCGGATGCCGTCCTCGGCGGGCCCAACGGCCTGGAAGTACTTGAGCGGGTCGGTGATGCGGAACCGGGTGAAGCTATCAACGATCAGCCGGCGCTGGTCGGACAGGATGACTTCCTCGCCCGGCGTCTCGTAGTCCAGCAGGCGGCGGTCGAATAGGATCACCGTTTGGATGAACGGCACCTTGGCGTGCAGGCCCGGCTCGCTGATGGGACGGATCGGCTGGCCGAACTGGGTGATCAGCACCTGCTCGGTCTGCGTCACGGTGAACAGGCTGGCCGAGACCAGGATCAGGACGAACACCGCCGCAACGGCTGCGGCGATCATGGAGCGGCTCATCGTGTGGCTCCCGCCGGTGCTGTTTGCGCCGTGACGCGGGCCGGGTCGAGCGGCAGGTAGGGCACGATACCCTTCAAGCGGTCGTCCACGACGATGCTGGGCGTCTTGGTCAGGATCTCCTGCATGGTCTCGATATACAGCCGGCGCAGCGTCACGTCCTTGGCGGCGGTGTAGGCGTTGTACACGCTCAGGAAGCGCTGCGCCTGGCCGGCGGCCTCGGCGATGTTGGCCTGGCGGGAGCCTTCCGCCTCCGCCGTTACACGGGCGGCATCGCCGCGGGCGCGCGGCACGATGTCGTTGCGGTAGCTCTCGGCCTCGTTGCGCGCCGTCTCGGCGTCCGTGGTGGCGCGCTGCACATCGCGGAAGCTCTCGATCACGTCCGCCGGGGGATCGACCTTCTGCAACTGCACTTGGGTAATCTCCACGCCGGTCCTGTACTGGTCCAGGATCGCCTGGGTGCCGGCGGCGACCTGCTGCTCGATGCGGGCGCGGGCCTCGGTCAGGGCGGGCTGGATCGGGGTGCGGCCGATCACCTCCCGCATCATGCTCTCCGCCGCGGACTTCACGGTGGCGTCGGGGTGGCGGGTGTTGAACAGGTAGGCCTCGGCGTCCTTGATGCGCCAGAACACCGACAGGTTGATGTCGATGATGTTCTCGTCGCCAGTCAGCATCAGCGCCTCCGGCGGCACCTCCCGTGTGGGCGCGTCGCGGCTTGGGTCGGCGCGGGTGCCGTCGCCCAGCGCCTCGAAGCCGATGATGGTGCGGTTGACGCGGGTGACGGCGGGGGTCAGCGCTTCCTCGACCGGCCAGGGGATGTGGTAGTTCAGACCCGGCCCGGTGCTGCCGGTGTAGGCGCCGAAGCGCAGCACGATGCCTTCCTGGTCCGGCTGCACGCGGTAGAAGCCGCTGGCCAGCCAGGCGACCAGCGCCACCAACCCGATCAGCGCCAGCAGGCGGCCGTTGTTGCCGGGGCCGCCGCGCCCGCCGCCGGGTCCGCCGCCGCCGGGGACAAAGCGGCGCACGCCGGCCTGCAGGCGGGCGATGACCTCGTCGAAGTCGGGCACGCCCGGCCCGCCGGCGCCGCCCCAGGGGCCGCGGTCAGGACGGTTGGGCTTGCGGGGCGGCGGGTTGTTGCCCGGGTTGCCCCAGGGCGAAGGTCCGCCCCCGTTGTTCCACGACATATGGGTCTGCTGGCTCCATCAATGCCGGCCGCATGGGTTTGCAGCCGGGGCGCACCTTCGCCATATGGCTTGGCACAGCTGGCTGCATATTGACCGCGCATCGAGGATATACAAGCAATGCCCATCCCAGGCCCAGCACGACCCACAGCCGACCAGTTGCGGGAGGTGCTGCGTACGGTCGCGGACCCCAGGTCGGGGCGCGACATCGTGGCCGCCGGGCTGGTCGATAGCCTGGACTCGCGGGACGGCCTGGTTCACCTGGCGCTCCGCACGGACCGGGAGGGCGCTGCGGCGATGGAGGGCGTACGCGCCTCCGCCCAGGCTGCGCTGTCCCGCCAGCCTGGTGTGGTCAATGCAACGGCCGTGCTGACGGCGCACCGGTCTGCTGCCCCGGCTGCGCCGCACTCCCATGCCCCCGCTTCTCAAGCCTCCGCGCCCAAGGCCGCCCCCGCTGCGAAGGCGGCGCTGCTGCCCGGGGTGAAGCACATCGTCGCCGTCGCGTCCGGCAAGGGCGGGGTCGGCAAGTCCACCACCGCCGTCAACCTGGCCGTCGCCCTGGCGCAGCAAGGGCACAGCGTCGGCCTGCTGGACGCCGACATCTATGGCCCCAGCCTGCCGCGGATGCTGGGGCTGTCCGCCAAGCCCGAGCTGCGCGACGGCAGCATGGTGCCGCTGCGGGCCTGGGGGCTGCTGGCGATGTCCATCGGGTTTCTGGTTGATCCTGATACGGCGATGATCTGGCGGGGTCCGATGGTGATGGGCGCGCTGGAGCAGATGATGGGCCAGGTGCATTGGGGGGCGCTGGACGTGCTGGTGGTGGACATGCCGCCGGGCACCGGGGACGCGCAGCTCACGATGGCGCAGCGCGTCAGCCTGTCAGGTGCTGTAATCGTCAGCACGCCGCAGGACATCGCGCTGATCGACGCCCGCCGCGGCGTGCGGATGTTCGAGAAGACGCTGGTGCCCGTGCTGGGGTTGATCGAGAACATGAGCACGTTCGCCTGCCCCAACTGCGGCCATACGACCGAGCTGTTCGGCCACGGCGGGGCGCGGCGGGAGGCGGAGGCGCTGGGCATCCCGTTCCTGGGCGAGGTGCCGCTGCTGCTGGACATCCGGGTGACTGCCGACGCCGGTACGCCGATCTGTGCCGCTGCCCCGGATAGCCCGGCCGCCCAAGCCTTCGCCGCCATCGCCCGGCGGGTGTGGGACGGCCTGGCCGCGCCCAAGCCCGCCGCCCCGCGGATCGTGATGGACTGACCGGCCATGGATGCGATGCCCCTGGACGGGATGCTGCGCGGCTTCTGGTACTTGGCGGTTGCCGGGACATCGGTCCGGCGCGGGCGCACCCTGCCGGTCAAGCTGCTGGGCGAGGACCTGCTGCTAGGCCGCCGCGCCGATGGCAGCGTGTTCGCGGTCGGCGATAGCTGCCCGCACCGTGGGATGCCGATGCGGCACGGGTCGTTCGACGGCGATAGCCTGCGCTGCTGCTATCATGGATGGGTGTTCCGCAGCAGCGACGGCTGCTGCACCGAAATCCCGTCGCTGGTGCCTGGTGATGGGACGGACCCGGCGCGCTTCCGCCTCCGCACCCGGCCGGCGCGGGAGGTGCAGGGGAACATCTGGGTGCATGTCGGCGATGGCGAGCCGGGGCCGGTGCCGGCGGTGCCGGGCTTCGAGGATGCGGTGCCGCAGGTGAGCACCACGATGCGATTCCCGTGCGGGGTGGACCTGGCGGCGATGGGCTTCTTTGATCCTGGGCACCCGGCGTTCGTGCATACCTCTCGGTGGTGGAAGCGCAATCCGGCTGCCAACCTGCGCTTGAAAGAGAAGCAGTTCGAGCCGCATGGGCTGGGCTTCCGCATGTTGCGGCATCACTTGAAGCAGGGCGGCAACCCGTACCGGCTGTTGGGCAAGGATGTGCATATCGATATCAGCATTCAGTTGCCGGGCATCCGGGTCGAGCATATCCAGGGCAGCCGGCACAGTGCCTGCATCCTGGCCGCCGCCACCCCGATCAGCGCGACCGAGACGGACGTGCATTACTGCGCCTACTGGACGATGCCGTGGCTGGCGCCGCTGCGCCCGGCCTTTTCGTGGATGGCGCGGGATTTCCTGGGGCAGGACAGGACGGTGGCCGTCCGGCTGATGGGCAACCCGGCTCCGCCGCCGCCGCTGTTCGTGGGGGACCCAGATACGCAGGTGCGGTGGTACATGCGGCTGAAGAAGGAGTACTTGGCAGCGCGGGAGGAGGGGCGGGAGTTTGCCAATCCTTTGCGGGGGCAGGTTTTGCGGTGGCGGAGCTAGAGGGTTGGGGGCTGCTGGAGGCGACGGCTGTCACCTGCCGACCAGCTCCATCAACTCCTCCCACTCCCGCTTCGACAGGCCGCTCCCCCCCTGCTCGACCGCCTCCCCCGCCAGCATCCGCCGCACCACCGCCAGCATCTGCGCGGACAGCGTCACCGCTCCTATCCGGTAGTCCTGGAACGCCTCGAACGTCGCCGGCACCCAGGCCCGCACCGCATCCAGCATCACGTCCGCATAGGCCCTGATCTCGTATTGCGCATGGCTGTCGGCGCGCAGGGACAGGAAGCCCAGCAGGTTGTGCAGGTCCGCCTTCCAGTACCACTGCGTGTAGGTATTCAACGTCAGGTTGATCCGCGCCAACTCGCGCGCCAGGCCCTGGCGGTCCGGGTCGGCGGGCTGGCCGTCCGCACCCTCGTTCAGCATGTGGGCGTAGTGGTCGTAGGTCAGGCTGGCGTCGGCGCGCAGCATGTCCAGCACGGCGGCGGCCTCCTGGCCTTGCAGCACCTCGCCGCGGCCCTGGCGGTTGGTGCTGCTCTGCGCCGCCAGGTGCTCGGGGGCTGGGATGTAGAACTCGCGGTCCAGGATCGAGTAGCGGGCGGAGTACTCGTTCACGTTGGCCATGCGGTGCCTGATCCACTGGCGGGCGACGAAGATCGGCAGCTTCACGTGGAACTTGATCTCGCACATCTCGAACGGGGTGCTGTGCCGGTGGCGCATCAGGTAGCGGATCAGCCCCGCGTCCTCGCTGACCCGGCGGGTGCCGCGGCCGTAGCTGACGCGCGCCGCCTGCACCACGGCGCCGTCGTCGCCCATGTAGTCGATGACGCGGACGAAGCCGTGGTCCAGCACGGGCACCGGCTGGTATAGCAGGGCCTCCAATGCTGGCACGGTGGCGCGCAGGGTGGGGTGCGCGGCCTCGCGTTGGGCGGCGACTTCGGCGAGCTGGTCGGGGGTCAGGGGCATGGTCGATGCGTCTAGCATTCCGCCCGGCGTCACCGAAAGGCCTGGTAATCCGGCGCCGGGTTGCCTATGTTGGTCAGGCTGTAACAACGGCTATGGTGATAAACGGTAGTTGGAATAAGCGTTGTGGACCCGGGGGCAGTGCCCGGCGCCTCCACCAATCTCCCGGGTGGGTCCGGGGCTGGGTGCGGGGGCGACACAGGCTCGACACGCGTGGTAAAGACCTATCTTTTGCCCGGCATGATACCGCCGTTATCGGGTCAAATTACAAGTGCCAATGACAATCATGAGGCGCTCGCGATCGCTGCGTAAGCAGTGACACGCGCGGTCCGGGGGGTACCGGGCAACAGAAACCCCCCACTCATCCCCGTTCCAAGTTCCAGAACACCGGCAGACCTAGCTGAACGCCCATGATGTCGGCCCGGTAGGCCGTCTGCTGGAACTGCTGGCCCAGCGGCACATACGGCACATCCTGGAACGCCTGCATCTGCACCCGCTCTGCCAGGGTCCGTTGCGCCCCGGCTCCGTCCGCCCGCAGCCATCCGTCGCGCAGGCCCTCCAGCGCCGGGCTGCTCGGCCAGCCCGGTGCGGCGTTCAGGCCGTTGCCGCGCAGGAATGGGTGGCCGGCCGGTGTCGCCATGTCGAGGCCCGACCAGCTCGTCTGGAACACGCTCCAGCCGCCGCGCTCCACCGGCTCCATGCTGGTGCGGCGCTGCACGGCGGTGCCCCAGTCCATCGCCTGCGCGTCCAAGTTCAGGCCCAGGCGGCGGAACAGGTCGGCCGTCACCTCGGCCAGGGCGTTGGTGCTCGGGATGTCGGTCGGAACCAGCAGCGCCACGCGTTCCCCGCGGTAGCCGGCGGCCTCCAGCTCCCGCCGGCTGCGGTCCAGGTCGCGCGGGGCGGTCAGCGCCTCCAGGCCGTCGGTGCTGGCCAGGGGCGTGCCGGGGCAGAAGAAGCCTACGCCGTCCGCCCACAGCGCCCGGTCCGGGCCGGACACCGCCTGCATGTGGTCGGCCTGCGTGACGGCGCCCAGCACGGCCCGGCGGACCCCGGGGTTGTCGAACGGCGGGTGAAGCTGGTTGAAGCGCATGGTGCCGATGACGCCCGCCGGGTCCTGGGTGCGGATCACCAGGCGGCGGTCTGAGCGCAGCCGCGGCAGCAGGTCGGGGTTGACGGCCAGCCACCAATCCACCTCGCCCCGCTGCAACGCCGCGCCGGCGGTGGCGGCGTCCTGGATGACCGTCCACTCCACACGGTCGAACCCGGCCCGTTTCGGACCCGCGGTGCGGGAGGGCGTGCCGTCCGGGCGCGGGACGTAGTTGTCGAATCGGGCATAGGCGACGCGGGCGCCTGGCACGCGCTCGTCGGGCAGGAAGCGGTAGGGGCCGCTGCCGACCATCTCGGCGACTTGCTTGAAGGCGTCTGTCGCCGCCAGCCGCTCCGGCATGATCACGCATGGGATCGGCGCCGTCTTGGCCAGCGCGTCCGGGAGCAGGGGGAAGGGCCGGCTCAGACGAAATAGAATGGTGCGGTCGTCCGGCGCGGACAGCTCGTCCGTCGCGGCGAGCAGCGCCTGGCCGAAGGTGTCGCGCACGGCCCAGCGGCGGATGCTGGCCACGCAGTCCCGCGCCAGCACCGGCTCGCCGTCATGGAAGCGCAGGCCCGGCCGCAGCCGGAGCGTCCAGCGCAGCCCATCCACATCAGGGGCAGCGGCGTCCAGCATCTGCAACTGGGCGGCATAGCCGGCGTCCTGGCCGAACAGGGTGTCGAACACCAGGAACGCATGGTCGCGCGTCTGGTAGCTGGTGGTCCAGATCGGGTCGAGCACCGCCACGTCGGCCTGTGGCACGAAGCGCAGCACCCGCGCCTCCGCCCCGCGCCCGATCCGCGGCGCCGCCAGGGCCGCCAGCCCGGCCGCGATTACCCTCCGCCTGTGCAACCCAGCCGTCATGCGCCCCGTGCCCCCCGTTTCAATCCCGTCCCGGACGTTCTACATCAGCGGCATGGAAGACAACGACGACGGCCCGGCCGGCCGGCCCGACAGCCTGCTGCCTTACGATGCCTGGACCGAGGAGGCCCTGCGCCATGTCGTCGTCCGCGCCCTGGCGCACGTCGGCGCGCACGGCATGCCGGGCGACCACCACTTCTATGTCAGCTTCCGCACCGACCGTCCCGGCGTCACCATCCCCGCCCGCCTGCTGGCGCAATACCCGCACGAGATGACCATCGTCTTGCAGCACCAGTTCTGGGATTTGCAGGTGGACGAAGGCGAGGGCTGGTTCAGCGTCGGCCTGTCGTTCGGTAATATCCCGACCGTGCTGATCGTGCCGTTCGCCGCCGTGACCGCGTTCGCCGACCCGCACGTCCAGTTCGGGTTGCGGTTCCGCCCCCCCGGCGACGAGGCCGCCAACGACGAGGAAGAAGCATCCCCGCCGGCGCCCGAGCCTGTCGCGGACGCGCCGCCTGAGGAGAAACCGCAGGTTGTGAGCCTGGACGCCTTCCGCCGCCGCCCGCCCGCCAAGGACTGACCTCCCCAAGGACTCGCCCTCCAAGGACAGCAGCATGAACGCACCCGTGACCCCGGCCCAAGCCCGGCCGGCCGACTTCTTGTATTCGCCGATGTTCCCGCTCGGCCCCAGCACGACGCCCTGGCGCAAGCTGGACATCGCCGGGGTCAGCACCGCCACTTGCGACGGGCAGACGGTGCTGCGGATCAAGCCGGATGCGCTGAGCGAGTTGGCGTTCCAGGCCTACAAGGATGTGTCGCATCTGCTGCGGCCGGGGCACTTGGCGCAACTGCGGAAAATTCTGGACGACCCGGAGGCGTCGGGCAACGACCGCTTCGTGGCGCTCGATCTGCTGAAGAACGCAGGGATCGCCGCCGGCGGGGTGCTGCCGATGTGCCAGGACACCGGCACGGCGCTGGTGTTCGGCAAGAAGGGCCAGCGCGTCTGGGTGGAGGGCGACGAGGAGGAGGCGCTGTCCTGGGGCATCGCCCGCACCTACACCGAGACCAACCTGCGCTACTCGCAGATGGCGCCGCTGTCGATGTATGACGAGGTGAACACCGGCAACAACCTCCCCGTGCAGTTCGACATCCTGGCGGCGTCGGGGGACCACCATGCCGACGAGTTCTTCCTGCAGTTCGTCGCCAAGGGCGGCGGCTCTGCCAACAAGACCTTTCTGTTCCAGGAGACCCGCGCGGTCCTGAACCCTGGCAAGCTGCTGGATTACCTTGCGACGCGCATCCGCACCCTCGGCACCTCGGCCTGCCCGCCCTATCACCTGGCCGTCGTGATCGGCGGCACCTCGGCGGAGCTGTGCCTAAAGACGGTGAAGCTGGCCTCGACGCGCTACCTGGACGCGCTGCCCACGAGTGGAAGCAAGGCAGGGCACGCCTTCCGCGACCTGGAGCTGGAGCAGAAGGTGCTGGAGCTGACCCGCACCATGGGCATCGGCGCGCAGTTCGGCGGCAAGTACTTCTGCCACGACGTGCGGGTCATCCGCCTGCCCCGGCACGGCGCGAGCCTGCCGATCGGCATCGGCGTCTCCTGCAGTGCCGACCGGCAAATCCAGGCTAAGGTGACGCCGGAGGGCGTGTTCCTGGAGCAGTTGGAGACCGATCCCGCCCGCTTCCTGCCCGAGGCCACCGACGAGGCGCTGGGCAGCGATGTCGTCAAGGTAGACCTGCACCAGCCGATGGAGGCGATCCGCCGACAGTTGTCGGCCTACCCCGTCAAGACCCGCGTGTCGCTGAGCGGCACCATCGTCGTCGCGCGCGACATCGCCCATGCCAAGCTTAAGGAACGGCTGGACCGCGGCGAGGGCCTGCCGGGTTACATCAAGGACCACCCTGTTTACTACGCTGGCCCTGCAAAGACGCCGGGAGGCTACGCGACGGGTAGCTTCGGCCCCACTACGGCCGGGCGGATGGACAGCTACGTCGCCGACTTCCAGCGCGCCGGCGGCAGCCTGGTGATGCTGGCCAAGGGCAACCGTTCGCGGGCGGTGCGCGACGCCTGCAAGGCCTATGGCGGCTTCTACCTCGGCAGCGTCGGCGGACCCGCAGCGCGGCTGGCGCAGGACTGCATTCGCAAGGTGGAGGTGCTGGAATATGCCGAGCTGGGGATGGAAGCCGTCTGGCGCATCGAGGTCGAGGACTTCCCGGCCTTCATCATCATCGACGACAAGGGCCACGACTTCTACGACGGGATGGAGTGATGCGCTTCACCGTGGACCGCCTGGACCATCTGGTCATCAACTGCTCCGACGTGGAGTTATCAGCGTCCTGGTATCAGCGCGTGCTGGGCATGGAGCGGGAGGAGTTCGGCCCGGACCGCCGCACCGCGCTGAAGTTCGGCGGCCAGAAGATCAACCTGCGCCCGCATGATGCCGATGCCCGGAGCTGGTTCACCAGTGCGTGCTCCACGCCGGGCGGCGCCGATCTGTGCTTCGTGACGGCGGTGGGGCCGGAGGACGTGGTGGAGCACCTGCACGACTGCGGCATCGCCATCGAGGCCGGGCCGGTGGCGAAGGAGGGGGCGCTGGGCACCATCCAGTCGGTGTACTGCAGGGACCCTGACGGCAGCCTGATCGAGATTTCTTCCTATCTGGCGCGGTAGCGGGCCTGGCGCGGTGACGGGCCGCGTCCCGGCGTGCTAGGTTGCCATGATGAACATGGTGCTCCGCACGCCGGGCATGACCTGGACAGCTAGGGAATAGCGCGCCCGCACCATGCGCCTTTCCGAGTTCGACTTCGCCCTTCCGCCCGAGAATATCGCCCACACCCCGGCACGCCCGCGTGACGTCGCCCGCCTGCTCGTCGCAACCGACCCCCTGCAGGACTGCGCCATCCGCGACCTGCCCATCCTGCTGCGCCCCGGCGACGTGCTGGTGGCCAACAGCACCCGCGTCATCCCCGCCCAACTCGCCGCCCGCCGCGGCGACGCGCGCATCGGCCTGACGCTCGACCAGCCCGGCGCCGACGGCACCTGGCATGCCCTGGCCCGCAACGCCCGTCGCCTGCATCCCGGCGACACCCTCACCTTCGACGGCGCGGAGGACCTGACGGCGACGCTGGTGTCCCGCGATCCCGACGGCGGCGTGACGCTGCGGTTCAACCAGGCCGACGCCGCCTTCGCCAACGCGCTGCAACGGGCCGGCGCGCTGGCGCTGCCGCCGTATATCCACCGCCCGAACGGTCCCACCGAGCAGGACGCGCACGACTACCAGACCGTCTTCGCCGATCAGCCGGGCGCCGTCGCCGCCCCTACCGCCGGGCTGCACTTCACCCCTGCCCTGCTGCAGGCGCTGGAGGCCGCCGGCATTCCGCGCGTACTGGTCACGCTGCATGTCGGCGCTGGCACTTTCCTGCCGGTGCGCACGGACGACGTCACGGATCACCGGATGCACCCGGAGCGCGGCGAGGTGACGCAGGACGCCGCGGACCGCATCAACGCCGCACGGCGCGTCGTCGCGGTCGGCACCACCAGCCTGCGCCTGCTGGAGTCCGCCGCCGGCTCGGACGGGCGCGTGCGGCCGTTCAACGGCGATACCAGCCTGTTCATCACCCCGGGTTTCCGGTTCCAGGCCGTGGGCGCGCTGCTGACCAACTTTCATCTACCGCGCAGCACCCTGTTCATGCTGGTCTGCGCCTTTGCCGGCCAGGCGCGGATGCAGGCGGCCTACGCCCACGCCATCGCCGCCGGCTACCGCTTCTACTCCTATGGAGACGCCTGCCTGTTGGAACGCGCCTGATGTTCGGCCACGCCACCCTCGCGACCGACGGTCCGGCCCGCGCCGGGCTGCTGCACACGGCGCATGGGTCCGTGGAGACGCCGACGTTCATGCCGGTCGGCACCGCTGCCACCGTGAAGGCCATGACCGCCGACCAGGTGCGCGCCACCGGCGCCGGCATCGTGCTCGGCAACACCTATCACCTGATGCTGCGCCCCGGCGCGGACCGGGTGGAGCGCCTGGGCGGCCTGCACCGCCTGATGGATTGGCCCGGCCCGATCCTCACTGACAGCGGCGGCTTCCAGGTCATGTCCCTGTCCGGCCTGCGCAAGATGGACGAGGGCGGCGTCACCTTCCGCAGCCACCTCGACGGCACGCAGCACCGCCTGACACCCGAAAGCGCCACCACCATCCAGCATCAGCTCGATGCCACGATCACGATGGTGCTGGACGAGTGCACCCCCTTCCCCGCCACCCCCGAGCAGGCCCGGGCCAGCATGGAGCTGTCGATGCGCTGGGCCGCCCGCAGCCGCGCTGCCTTCACCGCTCGGCCCGGGTACGCGCAGTTCGGCATCGTGCAGGGCGGCATCTACCCGGACCTGCGGTGGGAGTCCGTCGCCGCGCTGACGGCCATCGGCTTCGAAGGCTACGCGGTCGGCGGCCTGGCGGTCGGCGAGGGCCAGCCGATGATGCTCGACGTGCTGGACGCCACCCTGCCGCTGCTGCCCCAGGACCGCCCGCGCTACCTGATGGGCGTCGGCACCCCGGACGACCTGGTGGCGGCGGTGTCGCGCGGCGTCGATATGTTCGACTGCGTGATGCCCACCCGCGCCGGCCGCACCGCCCGCGCCTTCACCAGCCGCGGCGTGCTGAACCTGCGCAACGCCCGGCATATCGACGACGCCGGGCCAGTCGATCCCGCCTGCGCCTGCACCGCTTGCACCCGGCACAGCCGCGCCTACCTGCATCACTTGTTCCGCGCCAAGGAAATCCTTGGTCCGATGTTGCTGACCCAGCATAACCTGGCCTACTACCAATTCCTGATGCGCGGCCTGCGCGCGGCGATCCTGGATGGGCGGCTGCTGGACTACGCCGCTACCGTCCGCGCCGCCTGGGCCGCCGGAGACCCGTGATGAGCGACTACTCTGTCCTGACACAGCTTGGCTCCCTCACCGCCGCCCCGACCGATCCCGACCTGGCCGTGCTGGAGCGCGTCGGCAACCCGCAGCCCGGCATGGACTACCTGGTACGTTTTACCTGCCCGGAGTTCACCTCGATCTGCCCGATGACGGGACAGCCGGATTTCGCGCACATCGTCCTCGATTACGTGCCCGACGAGTGGATCGTGGAGAGCAAGTCGCTCAAGCTGTTCCTCGCCAGCTTCCGCAACCACGGCGCGTTCCATGAGGCGTGCTCCATGCAGGTCGCACAGCGTTTGGTCGATCTGCTGGCGCCGCGCTGGCTGCGGATCGGCGCCTACTGGTACCCCCGCGGCGGCATCCCCATCGACGTGTTCTGGCAAACCGGGGTGCCGCCGGCCGGGGTGTGGCTGCCTGACCAGGGCGTGCCCACCTACCGCGGGCGGGGCTGATCCGCCGTGCTGACAAACATCGAGCCGGTCGCCAGGGCGATCCACACACGCCGGGTCGCCAGGTAGTCGTCGCCGATGATCAGGTCCCCGGCCTGCGGCGGCAGGTCCGCCACGTTCAGCATCGGCTGGTCGATCACGTCGGTGCCCACCCGCAGCTCGCGGAAGCGGCGGGGGCGCACTACGATGCCGCCGGCGTCGAGGCTCTGCGTCACACTGGCCGGGCCGTGCAGCAAGTCGGCCTCCGTCATGCCGGCGTCAGCGGCGGCTTGCAGGCCGATGGTGGTGCGGCTGGCCCCGGTGTCCAGCAGGCCGATCACCGGCTGGCCGTTCAGTTGCGCCGGGACGAACAGGTGGCCGCTGCGCTGCTGCCGGGTCGGCAGCCGGGTGAACGGCCCCGTCCAGTTCGGCCCCACCCCGGCGCAGGGGCGGGCGCGATACAGCGTCACCACGCCATGCGGCACGTCCAGGTCCATCTCGAACCCTACCAGCACGTTGATGCCCAGCACGCCGTCGATGGGCGGGCGCAGCCCCTGGCCGACCACCGCGCGGACGTCCGGCACGGTGGCCGCCCCGAGCTGCAATTCCGGCAGCACCGTGCGGCTCGCCCGCGCCTGGCCGCCGGCGCCGTTCAGCCGCACGGCCAGGCGGTCGTCCCACGGCACCTCCAGCCGCATCGCCGCGCTCCGGCTGAGCAGCGTCACGTCGGACCCGATGTCCAGGATCAGCGCCGAGGGGTGGCCGTTGATCACCGCGACCGTCACCGGCACGTTGCCGATCAGCCGCACCGGCAGCGCCGCGGCAGGCTGCAACGCGCATACCCCGCTGACACCCTCGCCAGGAGCACAGGCGGCGAGCAGCAGAAGCAGGGCAAGAACCTTCATCGCGCCAACATGATGGCGGAGCCGCCGATTGCAAAGCCCGATGCGAAGGCGCTGATCCGGGACAAGGCGCTGGCGCTCGGCTTCCACGCCGTTGGGTTTGCCCCGGCGACGCTCGCGCCGGAGGCCCGCGCCCGCTTGGCCAGCTTTCTTGCCGCCGGGCAACACGGCGATATGGGGTGGCTAGCGGACCGTGCGGACCAGTGCGGCCATCCGCAGGCACTGTGGCCGGAGGCGCGGTCGGTCGTCGCGCTCGGCCTGTCTTACGCCCCGGACGAGGACCCGCTGGCAACCTTGGCGCGGCCAGACCGCGGCAATGTCTCGGTTTATGCCCGCAACCGCGACTACCACGATGTCGTGAAGGGGATGCTGAAGCACCTGGGCGCCTACGTCGTCAGCCGGTTCGGGCCGGCGGTCAAGGTGTTTGTGGATACGGCGCCGGTGATGGAGAAGCCGCTGGCGCAGCAGGCCGGGCTAGGCTGGCAGGGCAAGCACACCAACCTGGTGTCGCGCGCGCACGGCTCCTGGCTGTTCCTGGGCGAGGTCATGACCACCCTGGACTTGCCGCCGGACCCGCCGCACGCGGACCGCTGCGGCACCTGCACACGCTGTTTGGATGTCTGCCCGACCGCTGCTTTTCCGGCGCCGTACCGCCTGGATGCGACGCGCTGCATCTCCTACCTGACGATCGAGCACCAGGGGCCGATCCCGCACGCGCTGCGGCCCCTGATGGGCAACCGCATCTACGGCTGCGACGACTGCTTGGCCGTCTGTCCCTGGAACCGCTTTGCCCACGCGGCGCACCCGAAGTTGCAGGGCCGCGACGACCTGCGGGCGCCGGCCTTGGCCGACCTCGCGGCGCTGGATGACGCCGGGTTCCGCGCCCGCTTCGCCGGCGGCCCGATCAAGCGCGTCGGCCGCGACCGCTTCGTCCGCAACGTGCTGACCGCGATTGGCAACTCGGCCGACCCGGCGCTGCTGCCCGCCGCGCAACGCCTGACGGCCGACCCGAATCCCGTGGTGGCGGAGGCAGCCAGTTGGGCCGCCCTGCGTTTGCTCGGCGGAGGACCGCAATGACCCGCACCGAAACCGACAGCCTCGGCGCTATCGAGATCGACGCCGACCGCCTCTGGGGTCCGCAGACGGAGCGCGCCCGCCTGCTGTTCCGCATCGGCCACGAGCGCTTCCCGCCTGTGCTGATCCGCGCCGTGGGCTTGCAGAAGCAGGCCAGCGCCGAGGCCAACCAGGTTCTGGGCGAACTGTCCGCCGACCTCGCCGGGCCTATCGCCGCCGCTGCTGCCGAGATCGCCGCCGGGCGGATGGATGCGGAGTTCCCGTTGCCGGTCTGGCAGACGGGATCAGGCACCCAGACCAACATGAATGCTAACGAGGTGATCTCCAATCGCGCCAACGAGGTGCTGGGCCATCCCCGCGGCAGCCGTAGCCCCGTCCATCCCAACGACCATGTAAATCGCGGCCAGAGCAGCAACGACAGCTTCCCGACCGTGATGCACGTCGCCGCCGCCGAGGCCGTCCAGCACCGGCTGATGCCGGCGTTGCGCACCCTGCACGCCAGCCTGCAACGCCGCGCCGCCGAGTGGGACGGCATCGTCAAGGTCGGCCGCACCCACATGATGGACGCCGTGCCCGTCACCCTTGGCCAGGAGACCGCTGCCTGGGCGCGTCAGGTGGAGCTGGGGCTGGAGCGGTTGCAGGGCGTGATGCCGCGGCTGCTCAGCCTGCCGCAGGGCGGCACCGCCGTCGGCACCGGGCTGAATACCCATGCTGACTTCGACCGCGTGTTCTGCGAGCGCATGGCGGCGCTGACGGGCCTGCCGTTCACCCCCAACCCGAACAAGTTCGAGGGCATGGGGGCGCATGACGCCTTCGTCGAGCTTTCGGGCGTGCTGAACGTGCTGGCGGTGTCGCTGAACAAGCTGGGCAACGACGTGCGGCTGCTCGGCTCCGGCCCGCGCTCCGGCCTGTCGGAGCTGACCATCCCCGCCGATGGGCTGTCCTCCTCCATCATGCCCGGTAAAACCAACCCGACGCAGAGCGAGGCGCTCACGATGGTCTGCGCGCAGGTGATGGGCAATCATGTCGCCGTCACGGTCGGTGCGGCGCAGAGCTTCCTGGAACTGAACGTGTTCAAGCCGCTCATCATCCATAATGTGCTGGGGTCCACGGCGCTGCTGGCCGACGCCGCCGAGAGCTTCGCCCACAACATGGTCGATAAGCTGGAGCCGGCGCGGGAGCGCATCGCCGACAACCTCGCGCGGTCGCTGATGCTGGTCACGGCGCTGAACCCGCGCATCGGCTACGACAAGGCGGTGCGGATTGGCAAGCTGGCGTTGGCGGAGAACCTCACCCTGCGCGACGCTGCCCAGCGGCTTGGGTTTGTCGAGCCGGCCGACTTCGACCGCTGGGTGGTGCCGGCGAAGATGACCCAGCCCGGCGCCACTCTCGGCGACTGACCGCGCGCAGGGGGGATGCTGCAGAAACGCAGCTTCAGCCTGGCCGGGCACCGCACGAGCGTGGCGCTGGAGCCGGAGTTCTGGGCAGCCCTGGCGGTGATCGCCGCGGTCCAAGGCGTCGCGATGTCCGCCTTCGTAGCGCAGGTCGATGCCGCACGCGCGCCGGGGCAGCCCCTGGCGTCGGCGTTGCGGGTGTGCGCCCTGCACGGCTTCGGACGCAAAGGCGGGGACTGTTAGTGCCGTAGCAGGACCCAAGCTCCGTGCCTAACCGCCAGGCCGCCCAGCCAGCCAGCGCGACAGCCCCGCCAACTCCGGCGTCCGAGTGCCGCCGAGCGGCCCGGCCAGCAACAGCCCAAGCTCCGGACCGGGCTGCTGGTCCGGGGCCGCCGGCCGGACCAGCAGCCGCAGATCCACCGCCCCGAGCAGGTCGAGCGTGCCGCCAACCTGGATGCCGCCCGCCGGGGCCTCAAGCGTGCCCTCGACCGAGACGATGCCACGCTGGACGGGCATGGACAGCTTCAGCCGGGTGAACGGTGTCGTCCCTGCCAGCAGCGCCGCACGGGTGGCCGCGGCGATCCGGGCCGGGTCGGGATCGGACAGCGCCGCCGCCGCCGCCGGCAGGTCCAGGCCGGACAGCACGCCATCCTGCACCGCAAGCCCGGCCGAGCCGGATGCTGTCGCCAGCAGCGCGGCCGGGCTGTGGCCTGCCGCCGACACGTCCAGGTGCGCCGAGCCTTCGCCCGATGCGAGGTCGAGCGGCCCCCCCAGCAGCGCCCTGGACAGGGCGGCATCGGCGAGGCTCGCGTGGAGTTCCAGCCGTGGGGGCTCGGCCGCTCCCTCCAGCACCGCCGCGCCGGACAGGGCGCCCGACAGCGGACCCTCCGGCAGCCGCGCCGTGGCGCGTGGGATGCGCAGCGTGCCGTCCTGCAGCAGCACGTCCGCCGACAGCGTTTGCAGGGCCGGCGCCTGACCCAGCAGCACCTGCGCCGCATCCACCCGCAGCGCCGCGCTCCACCCCAGCAGCGCCCAAGCCGGCAGCGGGTCGCGCGACCCAGGGTAGGGCAGCGGCAGCGGCAGCACCTCCGCCGCAACCTGGCCGGACACCATCCGACTCTCCAGCGTCAGTTGCCCCGTGGCGTGCAGCGACGCCGCCACCAGGCTGAACCGGTCGAGGTCGACGCGGCCCGGCGCCGCCGTGACCTGGGCGAGCAACGACAGCGACCCGTCGCCCAGCCACGCGGCCGTGCCCGGCACGCCCAGCGTCTCCAGCAGCCGCGGCGCGCCCGGGTGGTGCAGCGTGACCGGCCCCGTCCAACGCCGCGCCGCCAATGCCAGCACCGGCTGCGCCTCCAGCCGCACCCCGGCGGCGTCCACCACCAGCCGCGCCGCCAGGGCATCGGGCGGTCCGGCCAGGGTCAACGACAGGGTGCCGGTGCCGCGGGCCAGCGGCGTCAGCGGGAAGCCCAGCGGCAGCAGCGGACGCAGCGGCGCCAGGTCGGGCGCGCTGATGTCGAGCGATCCGTCCTGCACGCGCCCGCCTTCGCCCACCGTGCCCGAGGCGGTCAGCCGGGCGCCGAGCGGCGCGGCCTCCAGGCGGCGCAGGGTCAGGCGCGTCGCCTCTGTTTGCACCTCCACCGCCAGGAGACCCAGGGAGATGCCGCGCAGCGTCGCACGCTTGGCTTGCAGGCGCAGGTCGGCGTCAATGGCGGCGGCGCGGGCCAGGGCGGCGGCCATGCCGTCGGGCGTCGCCAGCCGTGCCGGGTCGGGCAGCCAGGGGTCCAGCGCCAACCGGTCGAACGACAGTTCGGCGTCCAGGCCCAGCCGCGGCCCTAGCTTGACCGCCAGCTCGCCCGTGAGCGCGTCGCCGTCCAAGGTCCCCGCCAGGTCCGACAGGGAGGCCTGCCCGCCACCGGCCGCGACCTTGGCCCGCAGGTCCGCCGAACGCAGCACGCCGGGCGCAAGATCGGTCGGCACGACACTGGCCGGCAGCAGCGGCGCCAGCCAGGCCAAGGTGGCCCGCAGGTCCGGCGCCGCGAGGTGGGCCGTGCCCTCGAGCTTGATCGCCTGCCCCTCCCCGGGGCGCGGCAGGCGGCCGGACAGGGTCAGTTGGGCATCACCGGGCAGCAGTGCCTGGCCTTGCCGCAGGGTCACGCCGTCCCGGTCCAGGTCGAAGGCGCCGCGCACCCCGCGCAGCGTGCCGCCGGCCAGCGTCGCAGCCTCGGCCGACAGGTCCAGGCCGGTGGGCAGCGCCAGGTCGGCGCCACGGGCCAGCACCGGCAGCCAGGCGTCCAAGTCGAGCCGCCCCGCCGCCAACGCCAGGTCCAGCCGCGCCTCCGGCAGCACCCGCAGGGCGACCGCGCCACGTGCCGGGGAGCCGCCGATCTCCAGGGCCAGCTCGTCGGCCACCGCCAGCCCCGCGGCGGCGCTCAGCCGGCCGTCGGCTCGCCAGGCGACAGCTGGCGCAGGCATCAACTGCGCCAGGTCCGGCCCGCGCCCGGCCACCTGCCCCATCAGCGCCCCATCCCCGGCGATGGTGCCCGAGAACGTGCCGCCGGTGTTCTGCAACGGTCCCTGCCCGTCCAGGCTGGCGTCCAGCGCGGCCGAGCCGTCCCGCCCCGGCTCGGTCAGCCGTGCGGTGAACCGCCAGGATTGCGGGCCTGGGGAATGGGTGCCGACCTGCCCTACGCCGGAGGCAGACAGGGTGCCAGTATCCGGGTCCGTCGCCAGCCGGGCGTCGATCCCCTCCACCACTAGGCCGCCGACCTGGATGCGCCCCTCCTCCACCCGCGCCTGCAGGCCGGACAGCCAGGTGGGAGGCCGCCGCGACAAGGCGCCCGGCACCGGTGGCCAGGGCAGGCGGAGGTCGGCGCCGCGCAGGGTGAGGTCCCGCGCCTCGACCCGTCCGGCCAGCAACGGCCCCAGCGCCACGCGAAGACGCAGTTCCCGCGCCCGCAGCACACCGCCTCCCGTGCTTCCGTCCTCGCCGCCCTCCGCCGCGCCACCATCCGAAACCCCGCTTTCCGCAACAACCACGTCGGCGGCGGTCAGGACCGGTTCGGGCAGCAGGTTCAGGGTTACAGCGCCGGCAATGCGGACTGGGCGGCCCAGCCCGGCGGTCGCCAGCTCCTCGATGCTGCCGCGGTAGCGGCCCCAATCGAGCAGGCCCGGCACGACCCAGACCCCGGCCACCAAGGCGGCCAGCAGCACGGCCACGCCGGCCAGGACCGCCCATCTGGCGCGCATGTCAGCCTCTGCCCGGCAACAGGATCGGTCTGAAAGGGGGCGGATGGGTCTGCACAGGCGCAAGTAGCCGCATCCGGCGCCCGCAACGCAAGGCTTGCCTGACCTTTAATCCCTGGCATGTCATCCCGGGCGTGTTACCTTGCCGCCATGAGCTATTGGGGCAGGTTGCTTGGCGGCGTGGCCGGGTTCGCGATGGGGGGGCCGTTCGGCGCAGTGGTCGGCGCCGCGCTGGGCCACGCGGCGGAGCAGGGGGCGCTGCCCCGCATCAGCACCAACTTCACCTTCGGCGACGGCAGCGGGCCGCTGCACCCTGCCCGGCTGGCCGCGGCGGTCGGCGGGCGCGAGCAGGTGTTCGCCGTCGCGGTCGTGGTGCTGTCGGCCAAGCTCGCCAAGTGCGACGGCGCAGTGGCACGATCGGAGATCGACGCCTTCAAGCGGCAGTTCCGCATCCCGCCCGAAAGCGTGCGCGACATCGGCCGGCTATTCGACCAGGCGCGGGACAGCACAGCCGATTGGCGTCCGTACGCGGCGCAGTTGGGCCAGAGCTTCGCCGACAACCGCGGCCTGCTGGAGGACGTGCTGGCCGCGCTGTTCGCCATCGCCCGCGCCGACAAGCCGCTGACCCGGGCCGAGCACGACATGCTGCGCGGCATCCACGGCGCGTTCGGCCTGGATAACCTGGCGTGGGACCAAGCCAGCGGCGCCACGTCCCGGAGTGCAGGGGCGCGGGGCGCGGGGGGCCGCGGCGGGGACGGCGAGGTCGATGCCTATGTCACGCTGGGCATGACCTCAGCCGCCACGGACGAGGAGCTGCGCGGGGCCTGGCTGCGGCTGATGCGGGAGAACCATCCGGACAGCTTGGCCGCGCGCGGCGTCCCGGCCGAGTTCATCGCCCGCGCCGGCGACAAGGTGGCGCGGATCAACGCGGCCTGGGACCGCATCAAGCGGGAACGCCGGCTCTGAGCCTGCTGGCCATCGGCGACCTGCCCAGCCCCAACCAGGATGCGCGCCCGGACGGGGTGCCGGTCGATACCCTGATCCTGCACTACACCGGGATGCAGTCCGCGCAGGCCGCCATCGACCGCCTGCGCGACCCGGCCGCCGCTGTCTCCTCCCATTATGTTGTCGAGGAGGACGGCGCGGTGTGGCGGCTGGTGCCAGAGGACCGGCGCGCCTTCCACGCCGGGGTGTCCGCCTGGCGCGGGCACGGGACGCTGAACGGGTGCAGCGTCGGCATCGAGGTCGTGAACCCCGGCCACGAGTGGGGCTACCGGCCGTTTCCCGCGCTGCAGATGGCGGCGCTGTGCGACCTGTGCCTGGGCATCCTGTCCCGCCATCCCATCCCGCCGCGCAACGTGGTCGGCCACAGCGACGTGGCGCCGGACCGCAAGCAGGACCCGGGCGAGCTGTTCGACTGGCGCGGCTTGGCGGCGAACGGCGTCGGGCTGTGGCCGGGGCCGGACGACACGCCCGTGGCCGACCCGGGTGCGGCCCTGACCGCCATCGGCTATCCCGTGCCTGACCTGGCGACCACTTTGCGCGCCTTTCAGCGGCATTGGCGTCCGGACTTCGTGACGGGAGAAGCCGACCCTGGCACGCTCGCACGCCTGGGTGCGGTGCTGGCTGTCATACAGGATTGACGCCCGCGCCGGGCTCGCGCAAATCTGGGCTGCCAGACGGCCGGACGGCCGCTGCCCCGGTCGCGGCGCATCCGCGTTCCGGCCGGGGTGGAGGAAAGTCCGGGCTCCACGGGAACACGGTGCCGGTTAATGGCCGGCGGGGGCAACCCTAGGGAAAGTGCCACAGAAAACAAACCGCCCGCTGCGCCATGGAAGGTCATGGGACGCGGGCAAGGGTGAAACGGTGCGGCAAGAGCGCACCGCGCCCCCGGCAACGGGGGCGGCAGGGTAAACCCCACCGGGAGCAAGACCGAATAGGGGTGGCCGGCGGCGAATCGGGGAA
>JAABUX010003003.1_pt1 | contig 22969 bp, 18 predicted proteins | sample 5561851 | NCBI WGS metagenome assembly JAABUX01 (sample SAMN10711883, study PRJNA513361) | rock metagenome | isolation source: Antarctica rocks | place: Antarctica: Victoria Land, Richard Nunatak red sandstone | collected 2016-01-03 | reverse complement strand
CGCTCGGGCCCGGTGGCGGCGGTTACGATCCGGCCAAGCGCGGCAACAAGCGAGGCGGCGCGCGGCGCTGACCGCGCAACGTTCAGTCATTCGGCGACATTGTTTGTAAATGAGCTGAAAACAATTTCCATATTGTTGTGCGTCACCATGCGTGGTTACAACGGCCGCATCGAAATACTTCGTCTGGAGACGATCATGCGGATTTGCATCTATGGCGCTGGCGCCATCGGCGGCTACGTCGGCGCGCAACTCGCCCTGGCCGGCGCCGATGTCAGCCTGGTGGCCCGTGGTCCGCACCTGAAGGCGATGCGCGAGAACGGCTTGCGGCTGCGCATCGGCGGCGAGGAGCGCGTGGCCCAGGTCACCGCCACGGACGACCCGGCCGAGCTCGGGCCGCAGGACTGCGTCTTCGTCGCGCTCAAGGCGCATTCGATCCCGGGCGTGGTGGACGCGATGTCGTCGCTACTGAGCAACCAGACCAGCATCGTCACCGCGGTCAATGGCATCCCCTACTGGTATTTCCACAAGCACGGCGGCGCGCTCGAGAATACGACGCTCGAATCGGTCGATCCCGGCGGCCAGCAATGGCAGAAGCTGCGCCCCGAGCGCGCGATCGGCTGCATCGTCTATCCCGCGACCGAAGTGGTCGAGCCAGGCGTCATCCAGCACATCTATGGCGACAAGTTCCCGATCGGCGAGCCCAATGGCGAGAAGACCGAGCGCGTCGAGGCACTGAGCGCGCTGATGAACGCGGCCGGGCTACGGGCGCCGGTGATCGACAACATCCGCGACGAGATGTGGCTGAAATTATGGGGCAATCTTTGCTTCAACCCGATCAGCGCGCTCACCCACGCCACGCTCGAGCAGATCACCGGTGATCCCGGCACGCGTGCGGTGTCCAAGGCGATGATGCTCGAGGGCCAGGCGATCGCCGAGCATCTCGGGATCAAGTTCCGGGTCGACGTCGAGCGGCGGATCAACGGCGCGGGCGCGGTTGGCGCGCACAAGACGTCGATGCTGCAGGACCTCGAGCGCGGGCGGGCGATGGAGATCGATCCGCTGGTCACCGTGGTCCAGGAACTCGGGCAGCTGACCGGCTTGCCGACGCCGACGCTCGACGTGGTGCTGGCGCTGGTGCAGCAGCGCGCCCGGATCGCCGGGCTACACTGAGATGGCGCGTTGGGTGCGGTTCGAGCGCGACGGCGCGATCGGGTTCGGACAGATCGAGGGCGAGGCGATCGCGGTCCATGCCGGCGACATGTTCTCCGATCTACGGCCGACCGGCGAGCGCGTCGGTCTCCACCAGGTGCGGCTGCTGGCGCCGACGACGCCGTCGAAGATGATCGCGTTGTGGAACAATTTTCACGCGCTGGCCGCCAAGCTGGGCCAGGCGCAACCGTCGGAGCCGCTCTATTTCATCAAGGCTCCCTCGAGCTACGCCGGGCCGGACACCGAGGTGCGCCGGCCCGCGGGGTACGACGGCAAGGTCGTGTTCGAGGGCGAGTTGGGGATCGTGATCGGCAAGCGCTGCCGACGGGTCGACGAGGCGGGCGCGAAGGCGGCGGTGTTCGGCTTCACCTGCATCAACGACATCACGGCGGCCGACATCCTGAACCGCGACCCGAGCTTCGCGCAATGGACGCGGGCCAAGAGCTATGACGGGTTCGGCCTGATGGGGCCCGCTATCGCCACCGGGCTCGACCCGTCGACGCTCGTCGTCCGCACCGTGCTGAACGGCAGCGAGCGGCAGAACTATCCGATTGCCGACATGGTGTTCCCGGTCGACAAGCTCGTCAGCCTGCTCTCGCACGACATGACGCTCGAGCCCGGCGACGTGATCTGCTGCGGCACCTCGGTCGGCGTCGGCGCGATGCGCGAGCCGCACAACGCCGTCGAGATCAGCATCGACGGGATCGGGACGCTGCGGGCCACCTACGCCGACACGTGAGCGGAGCCCTCTCCCGGAGGCGGGAGAGGGAGAGAAGCGACAGCAGCTTGTTAGAGCGCCTGTTACTGGGCGGGGATGGCTTGCATGACCCGGCTGTCCTGTGCGCGGCGGAGCGGGGGTAGGACGAACAGCGCCAGCAGGACGACGATGAAGTTCATGGCCGCCGCGACGACGAATACGGGCCACCAGGAGCCGGACTGGTCCTTGATATAGTTGGCGAGCGGCACGAGGAAGACCGAGGCGCCCTTGGCGGTATAGAGGAACGCGCTGTTGGTGGTGGCGTGCTTGGCGCCGAACGCGTCCGTGCAGGTGGACGGGAACAGGCTGAAGATTTCGCCCCAGGTGAAGAAGATCAGCGCCGCGAACAAGATGAAGAACCACGGCGTCGTGCCCACGGATCCGAGGAGCAGGTAGGCGACGCCGCCGAGGGTGAAGGCGATCGCCATCGTCATCTCGCGCCCGATTTTGTCCGACACCCAGCCGAAGAACGGCCGCGCGCCGCCGTTGGCGACACTGTCGACGATCAACGCGGTCGCCAGCACCGTGCCGCCGCCGAACACCACCATCTTGTCGAGGCCGAAATCCTTCGCGATCAGCGAGAGCTGCGCGGTGGCCATCAAGCCGCTGGCCGAGACCATGACGAACATGACGTAGAGCAACCAGAACACGGGGCTTGCGAGCATCTCGCGCGACGTGAAGTTGCGGGCCGACTGCGCGACGTTGCGGGACGGCGCTGCCGGCACCTCGCCCGCCTCCGGGTAACGCAGGAACCAGGCGAGCAGGAACAGCAGCACGCCCTGTCCGATGCCGAACACGAGGAACGTCTGCGCATAGCCGCTGCTTTTGATCATGTGGTCGATGGGAATGATCGTCAGCGCGGCACCGGCGCCGAACCCGGCCGCGGTGCACCCCACGGCCAGGCCGCGGCGGTCGGGGAACCACTTCACCGCCAGGCCCACGCAGGTGGCGTAGACGAAGCCGCCGCCGATGCCGGTGATGGCCGAGCCGATGTAGAGCAGCGTCAGCGTGTCGGCGACCGAATTGAGCGCCCAGCCGATACCGACCATGACGCCGCCCATGGCGATGGCCACGGCCGGGCCGCGGCGGGCGCCGATCGTTTCGACAAGCCACCCGCCTGCCGGGGTGAGCCACGTCTCGAGGGCGACGAAGATGGTGAACGCCCACTGGATCTCGGCGTTGGTCCAGGTTGGATGCGCCTTGCTGATCGGCTGGACGAACAGCGTCCAGCCGTATTGCAGGTTGGCGATCAGGACCATGCTGAGCACGCCGAACAAGAGTTGGGTCCAGCGGCGGCTGTCTGGACTTGCCCCGCTTGGTTGGGTTGCGGTCATACTAGTCGACATCGTTCTCTCCCTTTGCCCGGCCTCTTCGATGAGGCTCTTGGCGGTTAACCCTTAAGCGCGCGGACCATGGTGCTGCCGAGTGCGGCCGGGCTGTCGGCGACGTGGATGCCGGCCTGGCGCATCGCCTCGAACTTGGCCGCCGCGGTGTCCCTGCCGCCGCTGATGACGGCCCCGGCATGGCCCATGCGGCGACCCGGTGGGGCGGTGGCGCCGGCGATGAAGCCGACGACCGGCTTTTTCGTCCCGCTTTTGGCGATGAACTCGGAGCCTTCGGTTTCGGAATTGCCGCCGATTTCTCCGATCATGATGATGCTCTCGGTTTCCTTGTCGGCAAGGAACATTTCGAGCACCTCGATGAAATCGGTTCCTTTGACCGGGTCGCCGCCGATGCCGACGCAGGAACTCTGCCCCAACCCGGCCGCCGTCGTCTGCGCCACCGCCTCATACGTCAGCGTGCCGGAGCGGCTGACGATGCCGACCGAGCCGCGGCGGTGGATGTGGCCCGGCATGATGCCGATCTTGCAGGCCTCGGGCGTGATGACGCCGGGGCAGTTCGGCCCGATCAGCCGCGACTTCGAGTTCGTCAGCGCGCGCTTGACCCGGATCATGTCCAGCACCGGGATGCCCTCGGTGATGCAGATGATCAGCGGGATCTCGGCGTCGATCGCCTCGAGGATCGCGTCGGCGGCGAACGGCGGCGGGACGTAGATCGCGGTCGCGTTGCACTGTGTCGCTTCGACGGCCTCGGCCACCGTGTCGTAGACCGGGAGGTCCAGATGCTTGCTGCCGCCCTTACCGGGGGTGACACCGCCGACGACCTTGGTGCCGTAGGCGATCGCCTGTTCGGAATGGAACGTTCCCTGCGCGCCCGTAAAACCCTGGGTGATGACGCGGGTGTTGTGATCGACGAGCACGGCCATTTATGCGGCCTCCTTCACGGCGCGAACGATTTTCTCGGCGGCGTCGGCCAGATTGTCGGCCGACACGATCGGCAGGCCGGATTTGGCTAGGATATCCTTGCCGAGATCGACGTTGGTGCCTTCGAGACGCACCACCAGCGGCACGCCCAGGCTCACTTCGCGGGCGGCAGCGATCACGCCCTCGGCGATCACGTCGCAGCGCATGATGCCGCCGAAGATGTTGACCAGGATGCCTTCGACGTTCGGGTCCGACAGGATGATCTTGAAGGCGGCGGTGACGCGCTCCTTGGTGGCGCCGCCGCCGACGTCGAGAAAGTTGGCCGGGCTGCCGCCGTAGAGCTTGATGATGTCCATCGTCGCCATCGCGAGCCCGGCGCCGTTGACCATGCAGCCGATCGTGCCGTCGAGCGCGATGTAGTTCAGGCTATACTTTGCGGCTTCGAGTTCCTTCGGGTCTTCTTCGGACTCGTCGCGCAGCTTTTCGAGCTCGGGATGGCGATAGAGCGCGTTGTCGTCGAAGCTGACTTTGGCATCGAGGGCCACCACGTCGCCGGCTGACGTGACGACCAGCGGGTTGATTTCGACGATGGCGCAGTCGAGGTCGACGAACGCCTTGTACATCGCGGTCGCGAACTTGCCGAAGGCGGCGATCTGCTTGCCCTCGAGCCCGAGGCCGTAGGCGAGCTTGCGGGTGTGGAAGCCCGAGATGCCGCTGGCCGGGTCGATGGTGGCGCGCAGGATCTTGTCGGGCTGGGTCTCGGCGACGTGCTCGATCTCCATGCCGCCTTCGGTGCTGACGACAATGGCGATGCGGCCGCTGTCGCGATCGACGAGCAGCGAGAGATACAGCTCGCGCTTGATGTCGCAGCCGGCCTCCACATACACCCGGCTGACCCGGCGCCCGTGCTCGCCGGTCTGCTTGGTGATCAGCACGTGGCCGATCATGGCCTCGGCGGCCTCGCGGACTTCGGCCGGGCTCTTGGCGAGGCGGACGCCGCCTTGGCCGGCCGGGTCGCCCTGGAACTTGCCGGCGCCACGGCCGCCGGCATGGATCTGCGACTTCACCACGTAGACCGGACCGGGGAGCTTGGCCGCGGCTTGCTCGGCCTCCTCCGGCGTCCAGGCGACGTGGCCGTCGAGCACGGCGACCCCGTAGCCGCGCAGCAATTCCTTGCCCTGATACTCGTGGATATTCATTTGCGCTTCGCCCCGCTCAGACCAGACCCGCCCCGCGCGCCCACTGGTACTTCGCGCCGAGGACCTGAACCGGGATTTCGGTGGAGTAGGCGTAGGCCGGGATGCCGTGCTGATAGAGGTATTCTGCCGCCTCTTCCACCTGCACGTCGCCGGCCAGCGATGCGACGACGGGCTTGCTCTTTCCCTTGGCTTTCATATCGTTGACGGTTTCGACCATCAGCTTGGCGAACACCATCGGCGGTGTGACGATCGTGTGCCAGTAGCCGAGGATCAGTGCGTGGATGCGGTCGTCCTCGAGCCCGAGGCGGACGGTGTTGGCGTAGGTCATCGGCGGCTCGCCGCCGGTAATATCGACCGGGTTGCCGGCGGCGCCGAACGGCGGGATGAACTTCATGAACGCCGCGTTGAGGTCGTCCGGCACCGTCATCAGGCTCAGACCGTTGTCGACACACGCGTCCGATAGCAGGACGCCGGAGCCGCCGGCGCCGGTGATGATGAGCACGTTCTCGCCCTTCGGCGTCGGCAGCACCGGGATGCCGCGGGTGAACTCGAGCATATCGCGCAGCGAACGAGCCCGGATCACGCCCGCCTGCTTGAGCACGTCCTCGTAGATTTTGTCGTTGCCGGCAAGCGCCCCGGTGTGCGAACTCGCGGCCTTGGCGCCGGCCGACGTGCGGCCCGCCTTCAGCATGACGATCGGCTTCTTCTTGCTCACGCGCTTGGCGACTTCGGCGAAGGCGCGGCCGTCCTTCAGGTCTTCGCAGTGCTGGGCGATGATGTGGGTCTCGTCGTCCTGCTCGAAGAACGTCAGCAAGTCGTCTTCGTCGATGTCGGATTTGTTGCCCAGGCCGACGATGGCCGAGACGCCCATCTTGGCCGAGCGCGAGAAGCCGATGATCGCCATGCCGATGCCGCCCGATTGCGACGAGAGCGCTGCGTGGCCCTTGTAGTCATAGGCGGTGCAGAACGTGGCGCAGAGATTCTTCGGCGTGTAGTAGAAGCCGTAGATGTTCGGACCCATGAGGCGGATGTTGTATTTGCGTCCGATTTCCTGGATTTCGAGCTGGCCGGCTTCGTTGCCGGTTTCGGCGAAGCCCGATGGGATCAGCACTGCGCCCGAAATCTTCTTCTCACCGCATTCGACGAGCGCGCCGGCGACGAGCTTAGCCGGGATCGCGAACACGGCGACGTCGATCGTGTCCGGCACGTCTTTGACCGACTTGTAGACCTTGTAGCCGAGGATCTCGTCGGCCTTGGGGTGGATCGGGAAGATCTTGCCCTTGTAGCCGCCGTTGACCAGATTCTTCATCACCGAGTTGCCGATCTTGCCGTCCTCGGACGAGGCGCCGATCACGGCGATGGCGTCGGGACGCATGATCTTGTTCATCGCCCACACCATCTCGTCGTGCGACGGGCGATGGCGGTGCGGCTGCTGGTTGAAGTCGACGACGATGCGGACGTCGGCAGCGATGGCGCCCTTGGCGCTCGCGAACACCGGGTTGAGGTCCATCTCGCTGATCTCGGGGAAGTCGCTGATCAGTTCCGATACGCGAACGATGAGGTCGGACAGCGCCTCGCGATTAACCGGCTCGCTACCGCGTACGCCCTTGAGCATCTCGTGCGCCTGGATGCCGTCGAGCATGGAGATCGCGTCGTCGTGCGTGGCGGGGGCGAGACGGAAGGTGATGTCCTTCAGCACCTCGACCAGCACGCCGCCGAGGCCGAAGGCGACGAGCTTGCCGAAGCTGTCATCGGTCACGGCGCCGACGATCACTTCCTGGCCGCCCTGCAGCATCTGCTGCACCTGCACGCCGATGATCTTCGCGTCCGCCTTGTATTTCCTGGCGTTGGTCAGGATGGTGTCGTACCCTTTGCGGACCTCGTCGGCGGTCTTGAGGCCGACCAGGACGCCGCCGGCTTCGGTCTTGTGTAGGATGTCGGGCGAGACGATCTTCAGCACGCAAGTGCCCATGTCGGCCGCGAGCTTGACCGCTTCGTCGGCCGACGTCGCCACGCCTTCCTTCGGCACCGCGATGCCGTAGGCGTCGCAGACCAGCTTGCCTTCCGGCGCGGTCAGGCTGTCGCGTCCCTCCGACCTCACCTGGTCGATGATCTTTCTGACGGTGTCTTTGGCGGTCTGCGTGGTGTCGAGCATGGCGTTTTCTCCATTTCAATCTCCCTCTCCCACCGGGAGAGGGCTCTCATTACTCTGCGGCCATCTTCGGCGTGGTCTGGCCGATGGCGCCGGACTGGCGGATGGCGTTGATCCGTTCGGCGTCGAAACGCAGCACGTCGCGGAGGATTTCGTCGGTGTGCTCGCCGAGCAGGGGCGAGCGCTTAACCTCGGTCGGGCTGTCGGACATCTTGATCGGGTTGCCGACGGTCAGGTACTTGCCGCGGGTCGGGTGATCGACCTCGACGACCGTTCCGGTATCGCGCAGGCTCTGATCCTCCGCGATCTCCTTCATCGAGAGGATCGGGCCGCACGGAATGTCGTGCTGGTTCAGCTCTTCCATGGCGTCGAACTTGGTCTTGGTCATGGTCCATTGTTCGATGCGGCCAAAGATCGACTTCAGCTTCGGCAGGCGCGCGCCGGGCTTGGCGTAGCCGGGGTCGGTCTTCCAACCGGGCTCGCCGATCACGTCGCAGATCGCCTCCCACACCGGCGCCTGTGTAATGAAATAGATGTAGGCGTTGGGATCGGTCTCCCAGCCCTTGCACTTCAGGATCCAGCCCGGCTGACCGCCGCCCGACGCATTGCCCGAACGCGGCACGGCGCTCCCGAACTCGCCATCCGGATACTGCGGAAATTCAGTCAGCGGACCATGTGCGAGCCGCTGCTGATCGCGCAGCTTGACCCGGCAAAGGTTCAGCACCCCGTCCTGCATCGCCGCCAAAACGCGCTGCCCACGACCCGATGTATTGCGCTGATACAGCGCGGCAACGATGCCCAGCGCCAGATGCAGCCCGGTGCCGCTGTCGCCGATCTGCGCCCCGGTCACCAGCGGCGGACCGTCGTCGAACCCGGTCGTGCTCGCCGACCCGCCTGCGCATTGCGCAACGTTCTCATACACCTTGCAATCCTCATACGGGCCCGGACCGAAGCCCTTGACCGAGGCCAGGATCATGCGCGGATTGAGTTCTTGAATGCGCTCCCAGGTGAAGCCCATCCGGTCCAGCGCGCCGGGCGCGAAGTTCTCCACCATCACGTCGCACGTCTTGACCAGCGCCTCGAGCACCGACTTGCCCTCGGGATGCTTGCTGTCGATCGTGATCGAGCGCTTGTTGCTGTTCAGCATCGTGAAATACAGGCTGTCGGCGTCTTTCACGTCGCGAAGCTGGCCGCGGGTGATGTCGCCGACGCCGGGCCGCTCGACCTTCATCACGTCGGCGCCGAACCAGGCGAGGAGCTGGGTGCAGGTGGGTCCCGACTGCACATGCGTGAAGTCGAGTATTTTGACGCCGTCCAGGGCCTTCATGCTTGTGCGCCTTTCTTCTTCAACACGCTTTGCGGATTGAGGCTGCCGATATTGCCGCTCTCGCTGCCGGCGGCCGGGTCGATGACGGCGTTGATAAGGGTGGGGCGGCCGGAATTCATCGCCTCATCCACCGCGCGCTTGAGTTCGTCCGGCGTGGTCGCGTTGACGCCGACGCCGCCGAACGCGTCCATCATCTTATCGTAACGAGCGCCTCTGACGAACACGGTCGTGCCCGGGTCGCCGCGATGGCCCTGGTCGGTGCCGCGATAGATGCCATCGTTGTTGAACACGACCACGCAGATCGGCAGGTCGTAGCGGCAGATCGTCTCGACCTCCATGCCGGAGAAGCCGAACGCGCTGTCGCCTTCGAGCGCCAGCACCTTCATGCCGGTCTCGACCGCGGCGGCGACGGCGAAACCCATGCCGATCCCCATGATGCCCCAGGTGCCGACGTCGAGGCGCTTCCTCGGCTGATACATGTCGATCACGCCGCGGGCGAGGTCGAGCGTGTTGGCGCCCTCGTTGACGAGAATCGCGTCCGGACGCTCGCGGATCACGTCGCGCAGCACCCGCAGCGCCGAATGAAAGTCCATCGGGCTCGCATTGCGGCCCAGTTTGGACGCCATCTTTGCGATGTTGCCCTCTTTTTTCTCCGTAATCATGTCGGTCCACTCCGACGGCGGCAGCTTCCAGCCCTTGCCCATAGCGGCGAGCAGCGCCTCGACGCAGGAGCCGATATCGCCCACCAGCGGTGCGACGATCTCGACGTTGCTGTCCATCTCGCGCGGCTCGATGTCGACCTGGATGAACCTCTTGCTGCCCGGCGGCCCCCATTGCTTGCCCTTGCCGTGGCTCAGCAACCAGTTCAGTCGCGCCCCGATCAGCAGTACGACGTCGCTCTCCTTCAGCACGGTCGAACGCGCCGCACCGGCCGATAGCGGATGCGTGTCGGGGAGCAATCCCTTGGCCATGCTCATCGGGATATAGGGAATGCCGCTCGTTTCGACGAGTTGACGGATCGCGTCGTCGGCCTGCGCGTAGGCGGCGCCCTTGCCGAGGATGATCAGCGGGCGCTTGGCGCTTTTCAGCACGTCGAGCGCGCGGCTGACCGATTCCGGCGCGGGGAGCTGGCGCGGGGCCGGGTCGATGACGCGGACCAGCGATCGCTGGCCGGCAGCCGCCTCCATCGTCTGGGAGAACAGTTTTGCCGGCAGATCGAGGTAGACGCCGCCGGGCCGGCCCGAGACCGCGGCGCGGATGGCGCGCGCGATGCCGATGCCGATATCGGCCGCGTGCAGCACGCGGAACGCGGCCTTGCACAGCGGCTTGGCGATGGCGAGCTGGTCCATCTCCTCGTAATCGCCCTGCTGCAGGTCCACCACCTCGCGCTCCGACGAGCCGGAGATCAGGATCATCGGAAAGCAGTTCGTCGTCGCGTTGGCCAGCGCCACCAGCCCGTTCAGGAAGCCCGGCGCCGACACCGTCAGGCACACGCCCGGGCTCTTGGTCAGGAATCCCGCAATCGCCGCCGCATTACCCGCATTCTGCTCGTGGCGAAAGGAAATCACCCGGATGCCCTCGGCTTGCGCCATGCGCCCGAGGTCGGTGATCGGGATCCCGGGCACGCCGTAAATCGTTTTGAGCCCGTTCAGCTTCAACGCGTCGATGACGAGGTGGAACCCGTCGGTCAGCTCGGCATCGGCTGATTGATCCTGCTTCAGCGCAGCGGACATAGTCTTCTCCCGTCATGAGCTAGGCGCCGTCGAGTTGGTCGCCGTGTCGTTCAATGTGCGCCTTGAGACTGTGCGTGTGTTCGCGCACCAGCCGCTCGGCGATCGGCCCGTCGCGCCGGTCAAGCGCTTCGATGATATCGTGATGATCGCTCATGCTGCAGCGGGCGCGGTCGCCCCAGCCCATGGTCACCGCCCGCAACGCCCGCATGTGCACCGACAGCGTATCGGTGATCTGCGACATCAGCGCGCAGCCGCTCATCGCGATGATCGCCTTGTGAAACGTGGTGTTGGCCTTCGAATATTCGTCGAGCCGGGCGGACGGATCGGCCTCGAACGCGTCGAACAGATGGCGCAACCGCTCCAGATCCGCATCGCTCGCGCGCTCGGCCGCAAGCCTTGCCGCCGAGCCCTCGATCGCGGCCCAGACCAGGATCATCTCGAGCAGTTCCGCCTTGGTCTTGCGCACCACGAACACGCCCCGGCGCGGGATCGAGCGGACCAGACCTTCCTGCTCGAGATAGCCGAGCGCCTCGCGGATCGGCGTGCGGCTGACGCCGAGTTCCTGGCTGAGTTGCCGCTCGTCGAGCCGGAACTCGCCGCGATGGCGATAGATGTCCATCTCGGTGATCGCCCGCTTGATCGCGTCCGTGGCGAGTTGACGCAGGCCGGCGGTGCTGCCGAGCGGGCGCAGTTTTAAGGTGGGTGGCTGGACCGACATCTTCCTCCCGACTGGTTCGAGTTAAGCCGTTGCCGGTCTGGTATTTGGTATACAACATGCGGGCAAGCGAGATTCGTCGCTGCAATTGCGAAGTAGACCGGGGAGATCACGGCAGCAGGCGGTAGCCGCCGTCATGGATCTCGACCATCACCTGGCTGTCCGCCTCGGCGCCGCTGTGATCGTGCGGCGTCAGCGTGAACACCGCCTCGCAGCCCGCCAAGCCGCGAACCTGCTCCATCGCGTCGCGCAAGGCGGCACGGAACGCGGGGCTGCCCGGCCGGCCCGACGCCATTGCGGTCTGCGCCCCGGCCGCCACCAGCAGGAACCCGTCCCACATCGTCGCGCCAAACAGCGAGCGGCTGCCGGCGCCATAGCGTCCCTCGTAGGCTTGGACGTAGGCCAGCGCCGGCGCGCGCACCGGGCTGCCGGCTGCGATCTGCTCGGCGACCAGCACCGGGACCGAGGAGAACATCACGCCTTCGAGCGCCTTGCCCCCGACCCGCAGCGCGTCCGGCCCGGCGATGCCCTGGACGGTGTAGATCGGGCCGGCGTAGCCGCGGGCGCGCAGCTCGATGATGGGTGTCGTCGCCGGGCTGGCGCTGGCGGCGATGAAGACCGAGTCGGGTTTGGCGGCCAGCACCCGCAGCACCTGCGGCGTCACCCCGGTATCGGCGGGGTTGTAGCGCGTCTCGGCCACGAGTTCGATCCCGCGCGACTTGGCCTGCTCGGCCAGCGCCGCGATGTAGCCGTCGCCGAGCGCGTTGGCGAACCCGATCTGCGCCAGCCGCTTGTGGCCGTGGGCCACCATGTGATCGACGATCTGCACCGTGGCGACGCGCTCGCTCGGGATCAGCTTGAACGCCCAGCGCCGCGCGTCCTGCATCGGCTCGACCACCACCGATGACCCGGCCAGGCTCACGAACGGCGTGCCCGACGCCTGCGCCGGGTCGAGCAGCGCGATCGAGTTGGCGGTGGTGGAGGGCCCGAGGATCGCGTCGACATGCTCCTCGTCGATCAGCTTGCGCGCGGCTCGGACCGCGGCGGCCGGGTCGCTCGCATCGTCGAGCATGACCCAGCGGACCGTCTGTCCGGCGATGGTCTTGGGCAGCAGCTCGATCGTGTTGCGCTCGGGGATGCCGAGCCCGGCGCCCGGCCCGGTCAGCGACAGCACGGCGCCCAATACCACCTCGGCGCGGGCCGGCAACGCCAGCGACAGGAACACCCAAAGCGCCACGAACCGCATCCGCCACTCCTCGATCGGGCCGTCGAGCGTAATGGACAAGCGGCGCCGACGCCACCGACGCGTGGGCGCGCCGCCATGAGTCGTCAAGGGCACGTTAAGTTCAAACGGCGGCGGAAACACCGGCCCGGCGTCCGTCGTTCGCAGTGCAGCAAGTGAGGTTTCATGGCCGACAACGACACCGCCAATCTATCCCGCCGCCAGATGGTCGGCACCGCCGGGCTAAGCCTGGCCGCCGCCGCCGCGGCGAGCGCTCCCGCCGCGGCCCAGTCCCAGTCCCAGACGGCGGCAGCCGCGCCGAAAATCCAGGATCCGCGCGAGCAATACGTGAAGCCGCCGTTCAAGAAGCAGTCGCAGCCCTGGCCGGGCCTGGCCCGCGACATGGCGCCGCCGCCCGACCACGGAGAGACGAGCTACAAGGGCTCCGGGCGCCTGCTCGGCCGCAAGGCGCTCATCACCGGCGGCGACTCCGGCATGGGCCGCGGCGCCGCGATTGCCTTCGCCCGTGAAGGCGCGGACGTCGCGATCAACTACTTGCCGAGCGAGGAGCCGGACGCGCAGGACGTCGCCAAGCTGATCCGCGGCGCCGGGCGCAAGGCCGTGCTGATCCCCGGCGACCTGCGCGAGGAAGCGTTCTGCCAACGCCTGGTCGCCCAAGCGATCGAGCAGCTCGGCGGCCTCGACATCCTGGTCAGCAACGCCGCCCGCCAGCAGAGCCGCCCGTCGATCCTGGACGTGACGTCGGAGGATTTCGACGCGACGATGAAGACCAACCTCTACGCGCCGTTCTGGATCATTAAGGCCGCGTTGCCCCACCTGCCGCCGGGTTCGGCGATCATCGGGACGACGTCGGAGCAGGCCTACGATCCATCGCCCGACCTCTACGACTACGCGCAGACCAAGGCGGCGACCATGAACTTCGTGAAGTCGTTGGCCAAGCAACTCGCCTCGCGCGGCATCCGGGTCAACGGCGTCGCACCAGGCCCGATCTGGACGCCGCTGCAGGTGTCCGGTGGGGCGACGATGGAGAAGCTGGAAAAGTTCGGTGGCGAGACGCCCATGGGCCGCCCCGGCCAACCGGCCGAACTCGCCTCGATCTATGTCCAACTCGCCGCCGCCGACGCGAGCTACGCCACCGGCCAGGTCTACGGCTCAGCCGGCGGCCACGGCCAGCCCTGATCGGTTCGCCTACTCCGGCGGGTGAGGGCGGGTCCGTGGGCCCTCACCCCGGCCCTCTCCCGGAAGGAGAGGGCGTAGCCCGTCTCAGTGCGCCGCCCAGGGTACACCGGCGAAACCGTTCGTCTTGGCGGCTTCGCTGAGCGTCTTTGCGTCTTCCGGCAGCAGGAATCGCTGCTGAACTAAGCGGGTGGCGGCATCGCTAACGGCGGAAGCATAGCCGTCGCCTGCGCCATAGCGTTCCTCGAGCGAGGGCCGTGGATCGCCGGCCGCCGTGCGGGCTGCTTTCGTCGGCGCGAACGGGATGAAGCTGCCTTGCAAGTTGCACATCCCGCCCTCGAAACGATCGGCGCGGCCGACGTTCCAGCCGGTATAGGTGCCGACCGGCACTTGCGCGAACACCGAGCGAATGCCCCCTATGTCGTTGCCGTCGCGATCGACCTGCGGCACCAGCACGCCATAGCTCGCCGCGCCAACCAGCGGCGGCTCGATCGTGATGATGCCGCTCTCGTCCTCGGGCTTGAAATACTCGCCGAACGCGAGCGGATGCAGGGTGTCGTAGACTCGCGTCGTCACCGTGGCCGGGCGCTGCACCCCGCCGTAATCGTTGCCCGGGATGGCGGGAAAGCGGACCTGGTCGGCGGCCACCATCGTACCGTCGTCGATCCGCGGCGTGGCGCTCGGCGGCGGCTCGGTGCCGTCGCGCACCCAGGCCGAGAAGTCGCTCAGCAGCGCCCGCATGGTCCAGACTTGCGGATTGGGGTTCGACTGCTGCTGGCAGGTGTTGGCCGCCCCGGGTGCCGCCAGCGGCGCGGACGCCGGCGCATGCTGCGTGCTCGCCATGATGTAGGTGCGCACGATCGGCGGGTCGGCCACGTCGTAGCGGCCCAGCGGATCGGTCAGGCCGAGCGACTGCCGCCCCTCCCACATCTCGAGCACCGTCGCGACATGGAAGATTTGCGGGCAGGTCCGGCTCGCCCGGCAGCGATCGAGCAAGCCGCCCTCGCGCCCCGTCAGCGGGTCGGCCTGCGCCGCGTAGGTGAACGGGAATTCGTACGCGGGATAGGTATGGTCGGTCTGCTCGCCCCACGCCCGATAGGGCTGGCCGAAGCGGATGTTCAGCGGCATCAGCCCGCCACCGATATGCGGATACGCGCCGTCGAAGACCCGGTGCCCGCCCTCGTCCGCGTTGAACCCCAACGCCAAGAAGCTGCGGATCATCCGCCCGCTCTGCGACGAGCCATCGATGATGGCGCGCTGCCCCGGCGCAAAGATCGGGTTGACGGTGCCGGCGGCGTCGGTGCGCTGATGCGTCAGGAACACGCCGAGGTCGCGCGTCGCGGCGAAGCCGATGCCGAGCACCGTCGGGTCCTTGGCCTGATAGATCAGCTCATACAGCCGTCCCGGCTGGAACCCGGCCGGCAGGCAGATATGCTTGGCCTCGAGCGTCGCCGGCGCCCCGGCCGCGCCGCAAATGCCGAAACTCCACTCGGAGTTCGCGATCCGCACCCGAGGATCCTGCTCGCGCGAACGCACCGTCAGCGTCGGCAGGAAGCCGCGCTCGGTCGGGCTCAGATTGTCCAGCCGCGCCGTCGGGTAGCTGTCGTAGCTGTCGGGTGGCGGCACCAGCACTTGCTGGCTGCGGCTCAGCGGAAGCGTCGTCGTCGGCGCGCTGGTGAGCAGCTCGCTGCGCACCACACCGGTGATCGGGCCGCCGTCCGGGCGATGCGCCACCACCGGCGGCATCAGGATGCGCTTCAGCCCGGGGCGGACGTCCATCTCCCAGCCCCACCAGATCAGCGTGTAGCCCTGCCGCATCAGCCAGCCGTCGCCCGGCGAGCTGAGCCCGTTGCGCTCCGCGATCCCTGGCGCCACGGCATCGTCGAAGGCGCCGACCGCCAGCTTGTTGCCGCGGTTGTTCACCTCGAACAGCAGGATGCCGTTGCCGCGCCCCTGGTCGTGCGGCTTCAGCAATTCGACTTCGGTCGCGTAGTGCACCATGCCGCGCGCGTCGCGAGGCGCCAGGCCGATGTCCTGGATGATCGCGTCATGCGGGTCGGACGGGTCGAGCTCACCCTCGACGCGGGCGACGACGTGCTCGAACGCGCCGACATCGCCGAAGCTCTGGCCGCCGAACGCCGGCTCCGTGCGCACCACCTCAAGCTTCGTGATCCGCGCCTGGGCGGGCATCGCCCACGCCAGCGCGGACAGCATCCAACAGGCCGACCAACGAACCATCGTTCCCCCCACCCTTTTCCGCACTATGCGGGGTGGGGCGCGAACGAGCTAGTGGTCCGATCCTGACGCTTGAATCCCAAGTGTCAGCTGAATCGGCCCATAACTAATGGGTCCAGTTCTCGGTGCGGCCGTAGCGGAAGTTGTCGGCATAGGCCTTCGGCTTCATCGGTTTGCGCTCCGGCGGCAGCTCGACCTGGTATTCGATGCCGTTCTTCTCGGCATACGCCACCGCTTCCTCGCGCGCGTCGAACTGCAGCCGCACCTGGCCTTGCGTGCTGTCGCTGCCCCACCAGCCGAGCAGCGGATCGTTGACCGGGCGTGCCGGGCTCTGCCAATCGAGCACCCACTCGCCGGCCACGGCCAGGCCGGACTGGGTGGCGGTCTTGGGACGCATGTAGATGCGGGCGCGCATGACACTCCTCGGGGTCGATCTCGGCCCCCTTATATCGTCGAACGCCGCCGCCAATCCAGGCTGCGCCGGTTCATCGCCGGCAACAGCGCCGGGTCGCGCACCGCCGCCTCGCCGAGCGCGATGGCACGGCTCATCGTAACGGCGTCGGCGTGGCGGATCGCCGGCCTGCGGATCACGCGCGGCCAGGCGGTGCCGACCGCGTTGTCGAGCAGGACGCGCATGAAACAATGATCGAGATGGATGGGCCACCCATGGACGACGGACATTCCCGGCAGGATCGCCCGCGTGAGCGCGAACCAGCGTTCGACCCGGCGCCGCTGATCGTCACCCTCCTCCTCGACCCCGAATCCCAAGCCCGTTTCGACCGGCTGCGATCGCTCCATTTCCCGCCCGAGCGCAACTTCCTGGCCGCCCACGTCACCCTGTTCCACCATCTGCCTCCCGAGCGCGCCGACGTGATCGCCGCCGATCTCGCAGCCGTGGCGAGCCCCACCGAGCGGTTCACGGTGAGCGCCACCGGGCTGCACTCGCTCGGCCGCGGCACCGCCTTTCGGCTCGACTCCGACCATCTCATCCGCCTCCGCGGCACCCTGGCGCGCAGATGGGAGGATCAGTTGACCGCGCAAGATCGCCAGGGCTTCCGCCCGCACGTCACCATCCAGAACAAGGTCACGGCCGAGGCCGCCAAGCGTCTGCTCGGCCTCTTGTCCGCCGAATTCTCGCCGTTTCAGGTCACCGCCGTCGGCCTCGGGCTCTGGCGCTATCGCGGCGGCCCGTGGGACGCGGCCGGCAGCTTCGCTTTCATAGGTCCCCCGGCGGACCTGCCAGAACGCCCCCGTCGATGACCATGGTCTGGCCGGTCATGAACCGGCCCGAGGCGGCGGCGAGGAACACCGCGGCGCCCGCGATCTCGTCCGGCTCGCCGATGCGCTTGAGCGGCGTATCGCGCGTGCGCCGCTCGAGATTCTGCGGATCCTCCCACAGCGCCCGTGCGAAGTCGGTGCGCACCAAGCCGGGCGCGATGCAGTTGGCGCGGATGTCCTTCGGCCCCCATTCCACCGCCAGGTTGCGCGCGAGCTGCATGTCGGCCGCCTTCGAGATGCCGTAGGCCCCCAGCGTCGCCGTCCCGCGCAGCCCGGCGATCGACGAAACGATGATCACCGAGCCGCCGCCGCGCTCGGCCATGCCGGGCAGCGCCATGGTGCAGAGCCAGTGATTGCTGCGGATGTTGCTGGCCATCACACGGTCCCAGGCGTCGTCGGGGATGCCGGCGCCGGGCCCGAAATACGGGTTGACCGCGGCGTTGCAGACCAGCGCGTCGATCCGGCCCCAATGCTGCATCGTCGTGTCGACGAGCGCCTGCAGCTCCTCCTTGCGGCCGATATTGCACGGCACCACGAGCGCCTCGCCGCCCTTGCCGCGGATCGCCGCCGCCACCTCCTCGCACGCCTCGGCCTTGCGGCTGCTGACGGCGATCTTGGCGCCGTGTTCGGCCATCCGCTCGGCGATGGCGCGCCCGATGCCGCGGCTCGACCCGGTGATGACCGCGACCTGGCCGGTCAGATCGAACAAATTCGTCATCGCTTCCTCCTTGGGCGTTCTCGGCGCCGGTTTAATCGACGGGGACAATGCCCTCGCGTTCGCGCCTGGGACAAGCTATGGCCGTCTCGTCACTCGGGAGAGGGTCATGGAACCTGTGAGCATCGCCGCCAAGCGGTATGACGGACGCACGATTTTCTTCCACTGGATCACCGCGTTGCTCGTCGTCGTTCAATTCGCCATCGCCTGGACCATCGATTACTTTCCGCGCGGCCCGCTGCGGGTCGACGCGCGCTCGGCGCACATCACCGTCGGCGCGATCCTGGCCATCATCCTCGTCGCCCGCCTAATCTGGCGCAACACCGGCGGCCGCCGCCTGCCGCCTGCCGACCAGGGCGCGCTTCACGTGGTGGCCAAAGGCACCCACTGGGGCCTCTATCTCCTGTTGATCTCGATGGTGTTGGTCGGCCTGTTCCTCACCTGGGTCCGCGGCGACAGCCTGTTCAACGTGATCTCGATCCCGAAATTCGACCCGACCAACGACGCGATCCTCGAGCAGACGCAGGACCTGCACGCCACGATCGGCTGGATCATCATCGGTCTGGTGTCGTTGCACGCCCTGGCCGCGATCGCGCATCGCGTGCTGTGGAAAGACGGCGTCCTGTCCCGCATGGCCCCGCAAGGCAGCCCAACGCCCTAACCGAAACAGTTCGTGCTGGCGCTGGTGGGCGCTGGTGCTGCTGGAGGGGATTGAACTCTCGACCTCTCCCTTACCAAGGGAGTGCTCTACCACTGAGCTACAGCAGCGTCCGACGCCCCCGCGGTATACGGCTTCGAAATCGGCCGGGCAACCCTCGCATACCGCGCCGCCGAGACCCGGATCGCGAATTAGGCGCTAAGAAGGCGGGATCTATCTCTTCACGTGATACTGACGCCTTCACGGCTTCACAAATTCGTGAGGTGAGAAGGGGAAGGTTTGACAGGGCGCGGCCGACAATCCCTAGATTGCTCAGGGAAGTCCGGTAAGGCAAAATGAGCCAGCAAGCACTCCGGCAGAATAGGCCGGGATTTCATCTTAGGTCCGATAGCGAGGATCGCCGCGAGTTGCCCGTGGGATCCGAACTGATGATCGCCGTCGCACTCGGCGCCACCGGTTGGTGGATGATCGCAAGGCTCGTCCTGTGGATCGCCGCCTGACTTCTTGGATGGCCTGAATCATTGGATCGGTTGAGCTCTTGGAGCGGAAACCGCCTGAGCCCCACGCGAATTCGGAGCCGAAACCCACACCGGCGGCGTTGAGCCGCGAAGAACGCGAGGCGCAGGCGTTGCGTGAGAATCTCCGGCGCCGCAAGGAGCAATCGCGCGCACGCAAGCCACCGCCCGATCCGGCCAGCGCCTCATGAGAGCCGCTTAGGCTTGGCCTCGACTCCCCGCGTGCGCTAGACGCTTGCGGATGCCCGTGATGCCCGACCACTGGATCCGCCGCATGGCCGTCGAGCACGCCATGATCGAGCCCTATGTCGACAGCCAAAAGCGCGACGGCGTGATCAGCTACGGGCTCTCCAGCTACGGCTACGATGCCCGCGTCGCCGACGAGTTCCGCGTCTTCACCAATGTCGACAGCGCCATCGTCGATCCGAAGAACTTCAGCCAGGACAGCTTCGTCACCCGCACCGGGCCGTCGTGCATCATTCCGCCCAATTCGTTCGCGCTCGCCCACACGGTCGAGTATTTCCGCATCCCGCGCGACATCCTGGTGATCTGCCTCGGCAAGAGCACCTACGCCCGTTGCGGCATTATCGTGAACGTCACCCCGCTCGAGCCCGAGTGGGAAGGTCAAGTCACCATCGAGATCAGCAACACCACGCCCTTGCCGGCGCGAATCTATGCACATGAGGGAATATGCCAGTTTCTGTTCTTGCAAGGTATGAGTCCACCGGAAACGAGCTACGCGGACAAAGCGGGCAAATACATGCACCAACGGGGCGTGGCCTTGCCACGACTGTAGGAAAGCCGGGAATGGACCGCATCCGCATCCGCGGCGGCCGCCCGCTCGAGGGCGACATCGTCATCAGCGGCGCCAAGAACGCCGCCCTGCCGCTGATGACCGCGGGGATGCTCACCGACGAACGGCTGCTGCTCACCAACGTGCCGCTGCTGGCCGACATCGCCACCATGTCCGCCCTCGTCGGCCAGCACGGCTGCGCCGTCGAGCCCGGCGGCAACGACCGACCCGGTGCCCAGTTCGGTGACCGCACGCTCTCCATCGGCGGCGCCATCACCAATACCGAAGCGCCCTACGACATCGTCCGCAAGATGCGCGCCTCCATCCTCGTGCTCGGCCCGCTGCTCGCCCGCGTGCGCGAAGCCCGCGTCTCGCTGCCCGGCGGCTGCGCCATCGGCACCCGCCCGGTCGATCTGCACCTCAAGGGCCTCGAGCAAATGGGCGCCACCATCTCGCTCGACGGCGGCTACATCACCGCCCGCGCGCCCAGCGGCCTGAAGGGGGCGACGATCGTCATGCCGTTCACCTCGGTCGGCGCGACCGAAAACCTGCTGATGGCCGCCACCCTGGCCGACGGCCAGACCGTGCTCGCCAACGCCGCGCGCGAGCCGGAGATCACCGACCTGGCCCACTGCCTCGTGGCCATGGGCGCCCGGATCACCGGGATCGGCAGCGACCGCCTGGTCATCGAGGGCGTGTCGAGCCTGCACGCCGCCACCCACCGCATCGTCGCCGACCGGATCGAGGCCGGCACCTACGCCTGCGCGGCGGTCATCACCGGCGGCGACCTGCGGCTGCGCGGCGCGACCCTGGCCCTGCTGGGCGCCGTCGCTCCCGTGCTGGTCGAGGCCGGCGCGGAGATCTCCGAGGACAACGGCGACCTCGTCGTCCGCCGCCTCGACGGCTTGCGCGGGGTCGACGCCATGACCGAGCCCTATCCAGGCTTCCCGACCGACATGCAGGCTCAGTTCATGGCCGTCATGGCGGTCGCCGAAGGGGCCGCGATGGTGACCGAGACCATCTTCGAGAACCGCTTCATGCACGTCCCGGAACTCAACCGCATGGGCGCCCGCATCAACGTGCACGGGTCCTCGGCGATCATCCGTGGCGTCTCGGCGCTGTCCGGCGCGCCGGTCATGGCGACCGACTTGCGCGCCTCGGTCTCGCTCGTGCTGGCCGGGCTGGCGGCGCGGGGCGACACCGTCGTCAACCGCGTCTACCACCTCGATCGCGGCTACGAGGCGCTCGAGCAGAAACTGTCGGCGTGCGGCGCGAACATAGAACGCATCCCGGGCTGACCCTTCCGCCAACCGGCGCGCAATGCTAGTGCCCCGGCTCCCATCCGTTCGGAGCCCGCATGACTGCGCTGTTCCCGGCCGCCGCCTTGGCGCCGGAGATCGATACGCCGCTGATCCTGGCGCTGCCCAAGGGCCGCATTCTCGGCGAATGCGGCCCGCTACTCGAGCGCGCCGGCATCCGCCCCGCGCCCGACCTGCTCGACGAGGATAGCCGCCGCCTGCGCTTCCCGACCGACGACCGCGCGCTCGACGTCGTCCGCGTCCGCCCGTTCGACGTGGCGACGTTCGTGGCTTTCGGCGCCGCCCATATCGGCATCTGCGGCGCGGACGTGCTGATGGAATTCGACTATCCGGAGATCTACGCGCCGCTCGACCTCGGCATCGGCCAGTGCCGGGTCAGCGTTGCCGAGCCAGCCGAGACCGCCGGGATGGGCGACCCGGCCACCTGGTCGCGCGTGCGCGTGGCGACCAAATACCCCAACATCGCCCGCCGCCATTACGCCAGCCGCGGCATCCAGGCCGAGATCGTGCATCTGAACGGCGCGATGGAGCTGGCGCCGGGCCTCGGCTTGTCGCGCCTGATCGTCGACCTGGTGCAGACCGGCAGCACGCTGAAGGCCAACGGCCTGACAGAGACCGAAGTCATCGCCCAAGTCACCAGCCGCCTGATCGTCAACCGCACCGCGCTGAAGACGCGGCCCGAGGCGGTCGGCGCCCTCATCGCCCGCTTTCGCGCCGCACTCGAGCCCGCCGCGTGAAGCGTCTCGCCACGACGGACCCGGCATTTGCCGACGCCTTCCGCGCCCTCGTCCTCGACGGCCGCGAGACCACCGCCCGCGTCGATGGCCCGGTCACCGCGATCATCGCCGACGTTCGCGCCCGCGGCGACGCCGCCCTGATCGAGTACACCAGCCGCTTCGACCGCCTCGACCTCACCGCCGCGACCATCCTGGTGACGCCGCAGCAGATCGAGCAAGCCGCAGCGTCCGTAGCCCCCGATTTGCTCGACGCGCTCGACCTGGCGGCCCGCCGCATCGAGGCCTTCCATCGCGCCCAATTGCCGAAAAACCTCGAGATCGAGGACGACGCCGGCCTCACGCTCGGCATGCGCTGGTCGCCGCTCGACGCCGTCGGGCTCTACGTGCCGGGTGGCAAGGCGGCCTATCCCTCCTCCGTGTTGATGAATGCCCTGCCGGCCCGGGTCGCAGGCGTCGGGCGGATCGCGATGTGCGTCCCCTGCCCCGGCGGCCAGCTCGAGCCGCTCGTGCTCGCCGCCGCACGCCGGGCGGGGGTCTCGGAGATCTACCGCGTCGGCGGCGCGCAGGCCGTGGCCGCCCTCGCTTACGGCACCGCGACGATCGCCCCGGTCGACCGCATCGTCGGACCCGGCAACGCCTACGTCGCCGAGGCCAAACGCCAGGTGTTCGGCCGCGTCGGCATCGACAGCATCGCCGGGCCGTCCGAAGTCGTCGTCATGGCCGACGGCGCCCAGAATCCGCGCGAGGTCGCGCTCGACCTGCTGGCCCAAGCCGAACACGACGAGAGCGCGCAGAGCATCCTCGTCACCACCGACCCAGCCCTGGCCGACGCCGTCGCCCACGCGGTCGAGGCCGAGCTCCGCACCCTCCCGCGCGCCGCCATCGCCGGCCCAAGCTGGCGCGACCACGGCTGCATCATCGTCGCCCGCGATTGGAACGAGGCG
>JAABUX010003002.1_pt1 | contig 22981 bp, 20 predicted proteins | sample 5561851 | NCBI WGS metagenome assembly JAABUX01 (sample SAMN10711883, study PRJNA513361) | rock metagenome | isolation source: Antarctica rocks | place: Antarctica: Victoria Land, Richard Nunatak red sandstone | collected 2016-01-03 | reverse complement strand
TGTCGTTCATTTGATTGCTGGGCTCATTGCCTACAGCCATCAAGACAAAAAACCGGGCCTACATCTCGATCAACACGCGCTCCTGGCTGCTTGATCGGCTTGACTTAAACAGAACTCACGTTATTTACAAAATATATGTTCCCGATGGTTGTCTGAGTAGCGAAGATACACCATGAAATAGTTAGCGCGAGTATAACATATCCACTTTAAGAAAAGAACGCAGATAGTACATTTGGATAATTTGCTTGAAATCAGGCGAGCAGTAATCTGTTAGGGAGTCATACGTATGATAGCACACGTTTGTTCATCAACTGGTGGTACAAATACGCCGTCGCGCTTGATAAGCCAGGCGTCAAGCAACTCTTGTAGTTCGTTACGAGTCGGCTCATCATTAGGCAAGATGAGTTGTTCCAACAATTCATCCGTTGCAACGTCGAGTGAGGGATAGCGCATGACCCAGGGCATACGCACAATCTCGACGCTCGCGTAAATCCCCATCTCGAAAAGCACGTCTAACGCATGTATGTACCCTGGTGCAGAATGTCGCTCATCGCCATGAAAGTGTCGCCAAAGATCACCTGTGCTAGTGTCAAAATGGGTGGCTCGCATGTAGATATAACAGGCTTCAAGAGTGGCGGCGCGAAGTTTCTCTAAGAAGGTGTCAATCTCCCGTATCGGATAGAGGACATGGCTACATACCACTATGTCGGCATACAAATCAGTTGGAGCATTTTGCCATGTCGTGGGGACATATGAGATATTTGTCAAACCCTCTTCTGCTGCATCGTGCTGTAAATACTGCAACATTGCGGTATTTGGCTCTACCGCGGTGATATGGAGAGCAGAGGGAGCTAGCGCAAGCGCGAAACGACCTGTGCCTGCTCCCACATCCAGCACGGTAGAATCCGGTATCACCACCTGACGTAGTTTACGCAAAAAGGGATCGCTCCCCACGTTTTCCTTCGTCGAGCGGTGATAGTTTTTCGCACGTCGCTCCCAAAAGTCCGCGCTCGTTCGCCCCAGCCGCGCATAAGCCGTATCCATCTGTTTCGCACGCATGTCGAGCATTTCATGCCAGCGTTCGATAGCACTCTGCATTGTGGTAGCTTTCTATTGTGTTGAAATCAACATACACGAAGTCGTTTTGATGATATCACAACTGTACTCATTGGTCATAAAACTATGCATTTTTTGCGGGTGGATCGTCGCTGTCTCCTTCTTCCAGGCGGAACATGCCTCGTTCCTCTTGATAGCTGAAGAGTTCGGCATAGCGTCCCCAGTTAATGGCCGTATCGAGTTGCGCTTGCGCCTCTTCTTCGCCAAAGTGTGGTTTTAGCAGGTTTACAGCGTGTTCTTCTGGTAGTACATGGCCTGGGGCCGCTTGTAGGGCTTGCACAATCTGACGGAGGATGCTGACATGGATGAGTGCCTGATCACGGAAAACCTTCTTCTCTGCTAACACGTTGGCGTCGGCAAAGTTTTTCCCCTGTTGCGTCAGCACTAGATCACCCTCTTGCGTATCAGCAAGATCAAGCAGGTCAGCAGCCTCAACCAGTGGAAGCAGGTCATCTATCTCTAATTGCAGGTGACGACCAAGCTGATAGAGGTCCTCACGTCCGCCCCGTATATTGACAAGCTCAATGAGTCCTGTCACATCACCAATTGCTACATGCGGCAAGATTTGATAGGGGCGCGATTTAGTGGGAACAAGCTGTCCAGTCAAAGCTTTTGACACTCTCGTTGGGAGCAGTTTTTCAATATCCTCCTGCGGACTCGTCATAATGCGATAAATCAAATCGACAAGGTGTGTATGCGTCTCGCTTTGTGCAGTGCGCTGTGCAAGCGGTAGCCCTGGGAGTTCAACACGAATATGCCCTGGATTAGCTCCCATCACCAGAATACGGTCCGCCATACTTACCGCTTCGTCGATATTGTGTGTAACCATGAGAACTGCGCGAGTGGGCATACTCTGCTCACGCCATAAACCCAACAATTCTTTTCGTAGGTTCGCTGCTGTCAACACATCGAGGGCACTAAAAGGCTCATCCATAAAGAGTATCTCCGGTTCCACCACAAGTGCCCGTGCGAAACCGACGCGCTGACGCATACCGCCGGAAAGCTCTTTGGGGTAGGCATCTTCAAAGCCGTCTAGCCCGATGAGGTCGATAGCAGACAAAGCCCGTTTCAAGCGCTGTGTTGGTGTGAGTGGTTGTGCCTCTAAGCCGAGTTCCACGTTCTGCAGCACGGTGAGCCAAGGAAAGAGCGCGAAGGATTGAAACACAATGGCGATATGCGGATTTGTGCCATGCTGTGGTTGTCCTTTGAAAAGGACCTGACCAGAGGATGGAGAAATGAGACCTGCCAGAATGCGTAACAATGTTGACTTTCCTGAGCCTGATGGCCCTAGCAGAGCCACGAATTCGCCCGCGTGAATCTGAAGCTGAACACTATCGAGAACAAGAGGGGCGGATACTGCCGCTGAACGTTTCCCCTCTGCCTCATACGTTTTACTACACAGACGCGCTTCCAGTAGCACTTCTGGCAGTACGTTTGCTTCAGTGTGTGATGTCATCTGCTGATCACTTGATTGCATAGTTTTCGTCTTCCTATCCTAATGTATAGCGACGCTCTGCGAGCGCGTATAATCTCTTCCAAAGGACGCGATTGATGATGACCACAATGATAGCCATCAAAATAGTTCCTGCCAGGAGTGCGGGAAAGTTGTCAGCGGCAGCGGCTGCTGCAATACTTGCACCAAGCCCGATGGTACTCACTGTATGATTGTTGAATTGCACATACTCCGAGACAATACTGGCATTCCAGGCACCACCACTGGCCGTAAGCAGTCCAGTGATGAGATATGGGAAAACTGATGGGAGAATGAGTGTGCGCCATCGCCGCCATCCTGTTACATGATAGACGTTTGTCGCTTCCCGTAAATCGGTCGGGACGGCCATTGCACCGGCAATGACATTGAAGAGTATGTACCATTGTGTTCCCAATAACATTAAGAGAATAGCTGCAAACGAGAGACCGCCAGAGAGATTTACCAGTGCCAGTAAGAGAAGGGGAAAGACAGCGGTCGCAGGAATAGATGCGACGACTTGTACAATAGGCTGTAAGCGGCGTGACCAACGGGGTGAGAGTCCAATTGCGACTCCTACTGGCACCGTCCAAACAGCACCGATAAGCAGTGCCGCAAGTGTGCGGCCCCAGGTTGCGAGTGCCGCTACAACTAAATTACCCCAGGTCGCGAGGGGAACTTGTATCAGAAGCCGAACCATGAACCAGAGACCAACAAGAGTAAATACGCCTATCAGGAGAGCAAGCCCCCACACAATAATTTGGCGTAGAGAGGGAACGCGTGAACGCTGACCCTGGAACTTCTCTACAAACGTGGTATCATCGGAAAGGGGTTGCAAACGGTCCAGGAGCGATGCACTCTGCGTCCCAAGAGGAACAAAAATGCGTTTTGACAGGACATCAAGGATGGCTGAACGGCGCAGAGCATCGAGAACAGGCGAGGTGGGAGTATCGGCACTTCCACTCTGCTCTACCTTAAATTTGTCGGCCCACGCAACGAGTGGACGCCAGAACAAAAAATCAAGCAGGATAATCAGTGCAATGAGCGTCAGCAGCCCAAGCAGAATAGCACCTGTGTTGCCTGTATTCGCAGCGGCTTGCAGATACGAACCAAGTCCTGGTAGCTGAAACGAATGTTGCCCCGATGTAAATTGTTCGGAGGCCATCAGGAAAAACCAGCCCCCGGCCCAGCTCATCATACTGTTCCAGATTAGGCCAATCATGCCGTTGGGAACTTCGAGCGTCACGAAGCGACGCCAGGGACGTAGGCGCATGACGGATGAAGCTTCACGCAGATCAGCAGGAAGGGTGCGAACAGAGTGATAAAAACTGAAGGTCATATTCCACGCCTGACTGGTGAAAATAAGAATCACGCTTGCCAGTTCCAGACCAACATTTGAGTGTGGAAACACCGCCACCAGTGCCAGCACAACACCTGGCAGAAAAGAGAGAATAGGAATGCTTTGGAGGATATCCAGTACAGGCACCATCACAATGCTTGCACGTCGTGACGTTGCCGCGATATGCCCATACACCAGAGTAAAGATCAATGATAACACATAGCCTAACAGCATACGCAGCAACGAATACCCTGCATAGAGCGGCAATACTGCCGGGGAAAGGTTGATGGACACTGTTGGGGTGAGTGGGGCCGTCCAACGAGACGCTGCTGAGATGAGGAACGTGATTGCAGCCAGAAACCCGAGGACGACAAGCAGATCAACAACACCCAATCGGCGTTGCTTAGGTTCAACATGCGAGGGCGAACGAGTCTCTTGCTCGCCAGTTGAGGAACTGTGAATTTGTTCGCGCTCACGTGGATTATCGGGTACGAATACCTGGGCCATAATTTCACCTCTATTTTTTTGCGCTCAGCCCGAAGAGATGAACGCACCTGTATCTTGACACAGCACTACACCGTAGGTCAAGGCACATCCATTCACGTGAGCCTATATCTCATGTCGCCTACGACGTTTGAGCAACTAGACTCCACCCTTAACAGAAAGCCGACCGGTTTGTACTGCCGCAACGAGTGCTGCATAATCGCGTTCAACTTGATTGGCATAGGTTTCTGCAAACGAGGCAATTGCCTGATCGAATACATCGCTCTTGCCGAGGTAGCCACTGATCTGTGCAGCGTCGCCAGAGCGTGCGTGAGCGCGTGCAAGAACCCAGCCACATATGCCTGCGTAGGTAATAAAGTCGCTTACACGCATGGTCTCAATATTCGGTGACAACGACCTATCACGTAGCTGACGGATGTAGTAGTCTGTAGAGCCACTACTTGTCCACCCCAGAAAAATGTCACTCGCCCCTTGAATCAATTGTTGCCCACAGACGACACGCTGTGCATGATTAGGATACTGACTTGGACCGAGATAACGCTCTAAAACTGATGTTTGAGCCTCCTTGATTTGCAGAAACAGTGGGTCTGTACTATCACGGCCTAAGAGCAAGGCGATAAAACAGCGTGTGCCAACGCTGCCAACTCCGACAACTTTCTGAGCAATATCAACTATGTGATATCGGCTCAACAGGACCTGACGATCATCAGGCATCGAAGCTATATATCCGTTGAGGAGAACCTCAAGTTGCTGTGCGAGGGGCGCATCCTCCATATGCATGAGTAGTGGTGGATCGTCTTTGATGCGATAGTGACCCCGTACCTTTGTCGTTAATTTTGGAAAGACATCGACGCTGGTTCGCTTACGCGCCTTCTCAATCGCGTGCGTGATGTAGCGATGGGTGCTAAAATGCACACGCGAAAGCGTACTATTCACATCGACATTCGAGTACCACACATCCAGAAAGCGCATTGCTCCGAAGACCCACATTTGCTGCCGATATACCTGAACGCAGCGTCTCGCAGCCTGTCTGCCTACTCCCACATTCATACCTTTGTGGCGACTGGCAACGATGACGCTCGTTGCCAGTCGCTTGACATCCCATTCCCATGGTCCCGGTAAGGTCTCATCAAAATCATTCACGTCAAAGACCTGCTGACGCTCTGGCGTGGCATAGGTCCCAAAGTTGTTGAGATGTGCGTCGCCACATACTTGTACGTTCAGTCCACTGATGGGTGTCGTAGCTAAGTCAGAAGACATAATGACCGCCGAGCCGCGCAAGAAGGCGAAAGGGGAGGTCTTCATACGCCCATAGCGAATCGGCACTAGGTGCGCTATGCGAGAACTATTTGATTCTTCTAAGAGATCAATTGGGTCGGGATGCTCAGGCGGTAATGACCAGGTTGCATGAACGGAACGCGGTACATGAGTACGGAGAGCCTTCCCTGCGGCGAGACGCTCTTCGTAGGTTGGTACGTTCTGTTTTTCAAAGAAGGGATGGTTCATTGTGTGCTTACTCCTGCGTTATAGCCTCTGGTTCTGTATGATTTCTTTTGCTCTCGAAGAAGCTTGCCCCAGTACTGCCCTCATCAGAGGCAATCTCCCAGCGCACCGCGCTCACGCTTTCTTCCAGGCTCAAGCGTGCCGCAATCTGCTCCATCAATTCATCCTTATGGCTATCACGCATCAGGTCGGCACGCACCTCGACTTTCGTCAGGTTGTTCGTATCCTGGCTTTGGAGTGCATGTAAGGTTAATGCCTGTGTACTGATCGCTTGCAGTATAAGTGAACGAACGTGACTCTCTTGCTGGCTTGAGCAGATGGCCCAGAGGACATAATGCACCGGACCCTCAACCACCTCTTTCGGTTGGGCATTGATTCTATGCACAAGAGGACGCAGGAATAAGTTGGCTACCAGTATGACTAGCGCACCAATCAATGCAGGCAGATAAAAGCCTGAACCTGCCAATACCCCAACTCCAGATGCACACCACAAGGTACTTGCCGTATTTAAGCCACGAATGTTGAGACCATCACGAATAATGACACCAGCACAGAGAAAGCCGACACCTGAAACAACTTGGGCTGCGATGCTCGTAGAGCTTGACGCATCAGGTGTCAACGCCGACACGAGGACAAACAGAGCAGAACCGGATGCCACCAGCGCACTTGTGCGTAAACCGGCTAGACGCTGCCGATATTGCCGTTCAACCCCGATGAGAGAACCGCAAATAAGCGCAGCACCCAGTCGGAGTGCAAAGTTGAGTGTATCTACCCCTTGTGGAGTTGCCAGCCTGGATAAAAAATCAAAAGCAGTCATAGCTCACCTCCTTTCATACTCTTGAAAATCAGGGTGGAAAGCTTCTTCCACCCTGAAAGATTACGTCACGCATTTCTCCTACTTTATACAATGTCGCGTTCCTACTTCGCTAGCAGTGAGGCTATCTCTTTAGTGAAACAAGGCGAGTTGTACCGCCTTGACGATCATTAAAATGAAGAATACTTCTCTCCTTCTCTTGATGAGACAAGAGTATGATAAAACAAGGGTTTCCTCATAAGAAGTTGTGCGAATGAGTAATATTTTCGGCACAACATATTCTGGTCTATCCCACACAAAAAAGGTGAGAGGTAGACGAAAAAAATGAGAAAACTTCTCAATGTGAGAAGAGGAGAGGAGGAGATCATTCATTGCCAGAGAGGTTCTGGCTGAAAAAGGACTCCCCTCACGCTTCTTGCTATTCCTGCAGAAAATCCATGGGAAAGCAAGCGTGAGGTGATAGCAGAAAAGATGTTTTCAGTCTATCAGAGCAGAAGCATGCTTCCCATAGAAGTACGTAGACCCTCTCCATACATGAGGAGGTTGACTACTATCACCGTCCATTTGGGTCCCCCCTTTCAAAAAATGATGATTGTGCGGCTCTTATTTTCTGCCGCATGTGACACAACAGGAGACTACACGTATTCGCAACGCGACGAGCTTATTTGCTTGATACGTTTGTATCTCCTATGCTATGCTTAGTGTTAGAAAAAATGACATTGGAGGATAGTACAGATTACGCTATTGATGCTAATGTAATAGATAGGAGGCATACTTATGAACTCATCTTCTGAGGAAAATACCGCATTACTTCGTGAATTGGCCCTGAGTCTTCTCGCACCTTCTTTCGATCCACAGGCACGCCAGCCACAGCTACTACCAGGAACTCTTCCTGCTACGCTTCCATTTGATTTGCCCTTTCCAAACGAGTATCAGATTATAGGTAGCTTCATACGTAATCCTGATGACATTCTGATTATACTTGAAACAGGTCTCTCCTCCAACGAAATTATTACCTTTTATACAGAAAAAATGCAGGCAGAGGGCTGGTCCGAGCCTACTGTTTTGAAACGATACAGGCAGCACGAAAAGGGGTTTACAGGTACATTCTACGGTCATTCACTCTTCATAACCCTCTGTAAAGGTAAGCGAGGACCAGCATTAGCGGTCGCGGCCTTTGGCGCACAGAAGGAGGGAGGCAAAACAAAAATTAGGCTGAATATCGACACCAGGAGCCGCAATTCTCCCTGCACGCAATCATCCGAAATCTTCATGGGTGTTAGTGCTCTTATCCCCTCTTTAGAGCCGCCACAAAGTGGACGGCAACAGGGGGCTGGTGGAAGCGACTCCGAAAGTGCTACTACTACTGCCACATTGGATATGGAGAGTGATATTACCCTTCCTCTGCTTGCAGCCCACTATGCACAACAGCTCGAACAAGCTGGCTGGCAAAAAACAGACGAGGGAAGCAGTGGGCCAATGGCATGGCACAGTTGGGAGTTCCGCGACAAGGAAAACGAACGCTGGCTTGGCGTGTTTACATTGCTTCAAGTCCCTGGAATGGAGCGAAGATACTTTATGCAATTGAACATAAATTGGGTTGACGAGAAAGAGCAAAACTAGCCTATGCGACAAAACACGGCTTTTAGATACGCTGTCTCCGGCATGGCGAGATTGATTGGGTGATCGACGCCGTGCGTGTAACTCTCAAGCAATTGCACGGGACGCTGGAAACGTTGTGCGCTTAATGAGATGACACCGAGAAGGTCATCCATGCCGACAGCACCTGAACATGAGCAGGTTAGGAGAATGCCCCCCGGTCGTAGAATTTGCATGCCGAGTGTGTTCAGGCGGCGGTAGGCTTTGAGGGCGTTGTTACGTGCGCTTTGTGTTTTAGCGAAGGCAGGCGGATCGAGTATCACCACATCGAATTGCTTTTCCTGTTTCACAGCTTCTTCAAGATAATCGAAAACATCGGCTATATGAAATTCGTAGTTGTTGGGGTTGAGGCCGTTCTGTGAGAAGTTGGTACGCGATGCCTCTATCACTGGCGCGGAGATATCCACACTCGTCACCTTAGAGGCTCCAGCGAGCGCAGCGTAAATGGAAAAGCCGCCCGTATAGCTAAAGCAGTTCAAGACACGTTTTCTTTGCACATATTTACGTAGCGATTCGCGTTTATCGCGCTGGTCGAGAAAAAAGCCCGTCTTCTGACCTTGCCAGGGATCGACAAGAAATTGCACACCATTTTCGCGTATAAGAATCTGTTGCGGCACGTTGCCTGCGATAACTACAGGTTCTTCGATCTCTAGCCCTTCACGACGACGTGACATACCTTCGTTGCGTAACAAAATTCCTTCTACACCTGTTTCTTGCATCAGCACCTCAATAAGCGCGGGTCCTAGTCGTTCAATACCCATAGTATGTATCTGCATGACAAGAATATCAGCGAAACGGTCTACGACGAGACCAGGGAGACCATCACCCTCGGAATGAATAAGTCGATAGGCATTTGTCTGCTTAGGATTAAACACCTGACGGAGTGCTACAGCCCGCCGCACACGTTTTCGGATAAAATCCGCATCTATCGCCTCTTCCGGGTCGCGTGTCAAGATGCGAATGGCGATGTCTGTTTGTGGATTGTAGTAGCCACGCGCGACAAATTGCCCTCTGGCCGACTTGACATCGACAAGGCCACCAGCCTCGATCCAGTGTGGCGGTTGTTGTAATGCGCCAGAAAAAATCCAGGCATGACCTCCTGTGAGGCTCTCTTCTTTGTATGGCTTCAAACTCGCTGTAGCATAGGTAACGGACACGATTTTTTTCCCTTTGTAAACCTGTTTTCGCTTATTATCTCATGAACGTAAAGAGCAAAACGGCGCATGTCCCTACTCTACTGATTAGTAGAGTAGGGACATGCATAGTTCTCACGCTGGTATAATGGTCTACTTGTGGAATGTGATTGCCGCCATAACTGGGTCGGTGTGATGCTCAGTCATGCGTATCTCAGCCTTCCTCAAGTTGTTGGCACTATTGATAAGTGCAATATGGGTAAACGCCTGCGGATAGTTCCCCAGCGAGCCGGAGCCGTTCGGGTCGATCTCTTCTGAGAAGAGGCCGAGGCGACCGGAGTAGCTCAAGACACGTTCAAAGAGTGAACGAGCCTCATCTACGCGCCCTTGCATCGCCAGATTATCCACAAGCCATAATGTACAAATGGTAAATGTACCTTCACCGCCAGCTAAACCATCGTCGGTGTCTTCAGCATGATAGCGATACACAAAACCCTGCTTATTGGTCAGATGCTCTATAGTGCGAGCTACCGTTGACCGCATACGTGGGTCATCAGGTGCAATGAAGCCAACCAGAGGTAGCAATAGATTAGAAGCATCCAACACTGTGCTATCATATGCCTGTGTAAAGGCACCAACGGCAGTATTGTAGCCGCATGCCAGGATGTCAGTACGAATCTGGTCACGCACCATTATCCAGCGTGGTAAGTCTGCCTCAAGATTCAACTCCTGTGCAGCTTTGATACCACGATCTAGTGCGACCCAGCACATGACCTTCGAGTAGACGAAGTGGCGCATACCACCACGTACCTCCCAGATGCCGTTATCGGGTAATTGCCAGTTGGCGCAGACATGTTCGACGAGTGTTCGCATCATTGACCATAGTGGTCCTTCAAGCGTTTCTCCATAACGCTCGAAGCCGCCTTGACGACGGTAGATATGAATGCAATCCAGTACCTCGCCAAATACATCTAACTGTCTCTGGTCTGCCGCACCATTACCGACGCGAACAGGACGTGAACCGCAGTAGCCATCCAAGTGGGATAGCTCTTGCTCTGCGAGGTTACGCTCGCCACGAATACCATACATGATTTGCAGTTCTTCGCCATTTGCATAAGAAAGGCGCCGTAGCCAGTGTGTAAACGCTCTTGCCTCTTCTGTAAAACCAAGCACGTTCAACGAATAGAGCGTAAAGGTCGCGTCACGCAGCCATGTAAAACGATAGTCCCAGTTACGTACACCACCGATGTCTTCCGGCAGTGAGGTTGTGGGAGCCGCGATGATTGCGCCCGTAGGAGCATACGTCATCATTTTCAATGCGAGCGCACTACGCTGTACCCATTCAGCATAGGGTCCCTGGTACTTAGAGTTGGCAACCCATTTACGCCAGCAGTGCAATGTTTGTGCGAGTTCCGCATCAAAGTTGCGCTGGTGCAGCTCGTGTTCTACAAGGCGGCGTGCAGCGTATGCGCTACGTCCCATACCAACGGCAAAGAGCAAGCGCTCTCCTTCGTGGAGTACAACCCGTGCCACAACAGAAGGATGCCATTCCTCTGCAGTTTGTGCGATATCCATAGAAAACGAAGGCAAGAGGCCAGCACCGATAATTGCTAAACCAACATGCTGTTTGCCATCAGAAATCATTGCACCCATGTTATCGGGTACAAGCGAAACCTCGCAGGGTGATGCTGCATAGTTTGGGCTAACACGTAGCGTCATCGTCACGGGTAGTTCGCCATGAGTACACTCCACGATACGCACGAGGCAGTGGCAAGAGCCATCTTCGCGCGTCCATGTATTATTATTCATACCACGATAAGGCCAGGCACTCAATGTCTCCACTGGCATAAAGTCGGTTAGCACAACCTCACCGGAGGTACTGGCAAACCGAGTTTGTAAGACGTTGCTTCCACGCAGATAGCGTTGGAAGCCCGGAATAGTGTTGTCTGTGGGTGCTATTTGAAAGTACCCGCCACGATCCGCATCTAGCAAACGACAAAAGATAGCAGGGCTATCGAAATCAGGTAGACAACCCCAGTCTACCGAGCCGTCGGGTGCAACCAGCACCGTTGAATGACAATCGCCAATGACACCGTAGGAATTGATAGGCTGATAAGTGCGATTGCTGTCGTTCATCCCAACCATTACACAACACTCTCTGTGAGAACTAATGCAACAAAAAAAATCTTAATAAGTGCTGAGGAAATCTTAGAAAAGTTATAAAGCACCTTATAGGTGCCTTATAACAGAGATAAACGGAATAGGAACAAGAATAGTAACAGGATAGAGGTACTAATATTTTCGGGTTATGTCCGCTTTACATAACTCTATAATCATAATAACAACATCGCGAAATTACATAAAATTCCGTAGGCAAAGGAGTGAATTTTGTGCTATCTTGATAACAGTAATAAAGGGACCAAGTAAAATGTTTTTGGATATACAGAGTATACGTTCCAGGAGAAGGAAAAGAGTATGCACACATTGCAAAGAATGATTCATCACCCCGCCGGACGCATCGGACTCACGATAGGGATAACGATTGGTTTTATCGCCGCCGTCATGGGCGAGGGGAGCAAGGCACTGGTGTTTGCAGGTCTGTGTCGCTTGATCGCGGGGAAGTTTGGGAAGTAGTAGCACTTAGTCAAAGTTCATATGGCACCAACATCAGGGCACCCGCAAAGGGATGCCCCTCCCATACATGAATGCGCTTGTGGAGTTTGGTCGTATGGGAGGGGCATCCTACTCCTTATTCATCTTGCCAACAAACACGTTCTACGCTTCGCGTCAGGCAAGATGAAAGGAGGCTTGCGGGTGCCCTGGCCCCTAACAGGATATGAGTACTGAACTACTTCAAAGTCAGTGAGAGTGCAGACAAACCAACTACACAATCAACGTTCTGGAAGGTGCAAAAGACGTTCGGCATTCAAATGACTGATTTTTTCTTTCTCCCCCGAAGAGATAGCTGCATTGTCCAGAAATGTACGTCCCTGCTCGTTAGTGCTATAGGGATAGTCTATGGAGAAAATGATGCGATCTGCTCCCATAACTTGTAAAGCGAGTTGGAGAGGCGGATTAGTAAAGAAGCCGCTAGTCGTGATTGAGAAGTTGTGTAAAAAGTATTCGGGTAGGCGACGGTGCAGTTGCTTTGCCGCAGGCGCGAGCGTGTTGTTGATACGATCTAGCATGAACGGGATCATTTCTCCCATATGTCCGATGATGATCTGTAAATTTGGCAAGCGATCAAACACGCCGGAGAGTATCAAGCGGAGTGAGTGAATTCCTGTTTCGGAGTGCCAACCCCAACCTGAAGCCGATAGAAAGAAGTTGACCGCAGGATCGAAGCCTGAGTAGTAAGCATCGCGAACAACAGGAGGTGGCTCGGCAGGATGAAGATACACAGGAACATCCAAGTTAGCAATTCTCTCCAAAAGAGGGAAGAAGGAAGGATGATCCAGAAAGAGGCCATTGGTGGTGCCATTGATGATGACACCTCGAAAGCCAAGAGAGCCAATGGCTCGTTCTAGTTCGGCAACGGCGGCGACGGGATCAGACATCGGCAAAGTCGCTAAGCCAGCGAAGCGGTCGGGATGAGTCGAGATAGCTTCTGCTAATTGATCGTTGGCCGCTCGTATGAGTCCGATACTTTCCTGAGCAGGAAATGAGGTTGTGCCTGCTGAACTTTGAGAGATGACTTGGAGATCAATGCCATTGGCATCCATATCTTTCAAACGGGTAGAGCCAAGATCGCTCAGCTTTGCCTGTAGTTCAGCCCCCCCACCCCCTGAGTTCAAACCTCCCGAATTTTTCATTCGTTCTCGGAAGGCACTAGACAAAAAATGTTCTTCGATGGTAATAGTTCTCATGCTCGTGTACCTCTTTCGACAAGTGGTATGTAAAGAATGCGTCTCTCCTTATTCCACTTAAAAGGCCGGAGAAAAGTTTCTGATTTGCATTGCCTTGAGTAGCCAAACAAGAAGACATTCGTTCCTCAACCACCTCGCCACATCGTTTCACTTTTTCCTCTTACATCAAAAACATGGAAATAGGTAGGCTAGCTCAATTGCTTCTCATACAAAATCACTTCGATATTCTTATGCGTATCTCTGCCGACTTTGCGGAAGCCGTTTTTCTCGTAGAGCTTCTGAGCCGCCACTTGCATAACTGACGTATCTAAGTGGAGCGTCTTGTAACCTATAGCACGGGCGCGGTTTTCGAGTTCGGTGAGAATGAGTTGACCAAAGCCACGCCCCTGATAATCGGGATGGACGCGCATACGTTTGATTTCGGCACGTTCAGGGCCTGTACGACGAAATGCTCCCATCGCCACGAATTTGCTATCCCATTCACCAATCAAAAATTCTCCCTTGTTATTGAGATACGCCTCTTCAATCGCGTAGACATCATCGTCCCAGGGACCACGCCCCAGATAGGCACCAGTCTGCTGAATGGCGTAGACGTGCAGGTGTTCGACAGCCTTCATATCAGCGAGGGTGTAACGGCGCAAAGTAAACATGAAACGTATCCTCTCATTCGTTTGCAGATTGCACCCTTTGCTTACGGCGCGGCCTGTTTTAGTATATCAGCTAAGGATGATAAGCGTTGCAGCAAACCTCTGTCAAACAAATTCTCATGGCCTCACTTGTAAACATTGAGACTAAGAGGCTCATACACAGGTTTGGTAAAAGCTCTTCCTTGTCTTTATAAAAACGAGGGATTTTGCCGTCAGGGAACGATCACTTTTCATCTAGTAAACTCATCTTTCACCAAAAATATGTATGAGCCGTTTTATGATTCAATCAACATTATTCTGCACTGTGCTATAATGATGAAATACATTTGAGGAGGAACATTCTATGATAAGCTCTCGCTCTATATGGGCACAATCCTCTCTTCTCACCAAATTTGTAGCCGGAGTAGTCGTAATGGTTGGATTTGCTCTCCTCTTCTTTGTAGAGTCCATCTATGGAAAAAAATCTAGCCTGCTCATAAGTGTTATTTTGGCTCTCATTCCTTCTGTAACGTTTGCCGTTAGTATTTTATTTCTATCCGTAGGACTTATTCGCATGCGGCAAGAACAAAGCACTTGGTACAAACAACAGAACTTTCTTTTAGGTATTGTGTTTGTATTTGTAGCATTCTCTCTGCTTACAACAGTAGGATCTGTCACCAACATCTTATCCCCTCTTCTTGCTTTTTTTCTTGGCCTCGCATGTATAGTTTTGGCGTTTTTATGTCTCACTTGGTCTATTCTTAGTACTCAAGGGAAACAGAAGAGCTAAGAGAAACGCATGTAGGATGTCTGATTTTCTCTTTTCCAGAGAAGCTGAAAAGACTCCAAACAAATCAGTTATTCTTCCTCCAACCACCCAGCCACATCAGGCGCAAAGTACGTGATAATCATATCCGCTCCTGCGCGTCGGATGCCTGTGAGGACTTCCATGACGACGCGGCGTTCGTCGATCCAGCCGTTTTGGGCAGCGGCTTTGATCATGGAGTATTCGCCGCTGACGTTGTAGGCGGCGATGGGGAGGTCGCAGTTGTCGCGGACTTGACGGATGATGTCGAGGTAGGGCATGGCGGGTTTGACCATGATTACGTCGGCACCTTCGGCGATGTCCAGGTCTACTTCACGTAAGGCTTCACGTGCGTTGGCTGGGTCCATCTGGTAGGAGCGGCGATCACCGAATTGGGGCGTGGATTCTGCGGCTTCGCGGAAGGGGCCGTAGAAGCCAGAGGCGAATTTGGCGGAATAGGCCATGATGGGCGTCTGGCTGTGGCCGTGTTCGTCGAGGGCGGAACGGATTGTGCCGACGCGTCCATCCATCATGTCGGAGGGCGCGACGATATCCGCACCTGCCTCGACGTGAGAGAGTGCCATACGCGAGAGTAGACCTAGCGATTCGTCGTTGTGTACGTCGCCGTTGCGAATGACGCCGCAATGTCCGTGACTGGTGTACTCGCACAGACATACGTCGGTTATGACGAGCGTATCTGGCGACTCGGCTTTGATGCGCTGAATGCCCTGCTGAATGATGCCTTTTGACGCATATGCCTGTGAACCAACTTCATCCTTCTCCGATGGAATACCAAAGAGCAGAACGGCTGGAATGCCGAGATGAGTGATACGCTCGACCTCACGCCCGACCGAATCGACAGGCCATTGCATAATTCCGGGCATGGAACTAATTTCGCGTGGCTCTGAAATGCCTTCCGCGATGAAGAGCGGGTAGATCAATTGATCGACGCTCAAACGGGTTTCGCGCACAAGGCTACGCAGTTTCTCGTTCTGGCGTGTGCGGCGCATACGAACTGTGGGAAAACTTGTCATGAGAAAAACCTTTCTAGGGAAGCGAGAACGCCAACGGGCGACCACAAGGGTCAATACACTTCAAATACGTGTGGTACGGTGGGAACGGACGGGCGGCCACAAGGGTCGCACCCTACTATACGCCCTTTCTACGTTATCTGCGCGTCATGTATAGTGAGGTTCCCTTTACGCCACCTCGCGCAGTACCTGTTCTAAGTGCTTGACCGTTTCGGTGAGCATGGCATCGTCGAGTGCCAGTGAGATGAAACACGCCTCGAACTGTGAGGGTGGTAGATAGACGCCACGTTCGAGCATATGCCAGAAGAAATGCGCAAAACGTGTCGTGTCCGACCGCTTGGCACTGGCGAAGTCGATCACAGGTTCTTTTGTGAAGTACAGACAGAACATTGCGCCGATGCGTACCAGTTGCGCCTCGGCTTTTGTATCGACGATGGCTCTGATAATACCCTCACCAAGCAGTGCGCTTTTCTGTTCGAGTCGCTCGTATTGTCCTGGCTTGCCTAGCTCGGTAAGCGTAGCGATACCTGCCGCCATTGCGAGCGGATTACCAGAAAGCGTACCAGCCTGATACATTGTGCCAACGGGTGCGACCTGCTGCATGATGTCGCGTCTTCCACCATAGGCACCAACGGGTAGGCCACCGCCGATGATTTTGCCGAAACAGGTAATGTCTGGCACGATTCCGGCTCGTTGCTGCATGCCACCAGAGGCGAGACGGAAGCCTGTCATGACTTCATCGAATATGAGCAGTGTACCATGTTGTTGCGACAGGGTGCGTAGTTTCTCAAGATAGCCAGGGAGAGGTAAGACAAGTCCCATGTTTGCCGCAACAGGTTCAACAATGATCGCGGCGATCTGGTCGGGGTACAGAGAAAACAACTGCTCGACTGCGGCACTATCGTTGTAGGCAACGGTCAACGTATTTCTTGTTGCCTCCGCTGGCACACCGGGGCTATCGGGCAGGCCCATTGTCGCGACACCAGAGCCAGCCTGTACGAGCAGCATGTCGGCATGCCCATGATAGCAGCCGGAGAACTTGATGATTTTGTCGCGTCCAGTAAAAGCACGTGCTAAGCGCAAGGCACTCATAGTAGCCTCTGTGCCAGAGTTGACGAAGCGAATCATTTCAACCGAGGGCACGCGCTCGATGACCAGCTTTGCCAGTTCGCTTTCGGCTTGAGTTGGTGCGCCAAAGCTAAAACCACGCTGGCTCGCTTGCACCACCACCTCGACAACTGAGGGGAAGGTATGACCTAGAATCATTGGTCCCCAGGACTGCACATAGTCGAGGTATGTATTGCCATCGACATCGTAGAGGTATGGCCCCTGTGCATGATCGATGAATACTGGTTCACCACCGACACCGCGAAAGGCACGGACAGGACTATTGACACCACCGGGGAGCAATGTTTGGGCCTCCGCGAAGAGGTCGTGCGAACGGGAGAGCGTTAAGTTGCTCTCCGTATATGCCTGATATGCTTGATTAGCCATAAAAATTATGCTCCAATGGACTCCAGTATATCATCCAGAGGCTGTGCGACACAGGTAAACATGGGGGTGTCACGTAGGGTGTACATGCTGGCCTCGGTCTCACGCAGTTCTTGCACAAGGTCAAGGAAGTCGTTGATGTTGTCGGTCTCGAAGGCAACAACAAATTCCTGGTCGTCGATGCCGAACGAGTAGGTGGTGTTGAGCGACACACTGGGATATGTCAGGCCAACGCGGATATGCTCACCCATCATGCGTTTGCGGTCCTCGGCTGGCAGGGCGTACCATGCACGCGTCTTCACGAAGGGATAGACAAACAGGTATTTTCTGTCTTCGGGCATGATTACGAGACGTGGGTCGTGGGCACCACGTGCGTTTTTGCCAACATAGACGGAACGCTTGGTCATCGAAAGGAACGCCTGGGACTCACGCAGATAGGGACCCATCGCGCTCCGACGTATCTGGCTACTTAGAACACGTAGGTCTTCGATATCGTAGGTCGCTTGCCAGAGCATGAAATCGCAGTCGGAGCGTATACCGTATAGACCGAAGCTGCGAACCAGAGCATTCTCGGCGTGTTTGTCGAAGATCTGCTTCAGCTCGGCTTTGCCCTTCGCGCGTACATCGGCAGGAAGCAATTGCCACTGTAGGTCGAGTTTATAGAAGGTGAAACGCACGAGTTGGCGCGGCTGCTTAGCCTTTGGCTTCGCAGGAGCAGGCGCGGGTTCAAGGTGCGTGATTTCGTTCTGGTCAACAATAATTTGTTCTGTCATGATAGTCTTTCCTCATATTTTACAATTGCCTCTAACAGGCCGTTAATCGTGAACTCTTGCGCCTCAACAGCAACGGTGAGACCGAGTTCGCGTGCGGTCTGCGCGGTAATGGGACCGATACAAGCGATAGTAGGTAGTTCGGTAGGTTGCAGGGTTTGACCTGTTGTTGCTTCACATTGTTTCAACCATGCTATAAAGTTTCGCACAGTCGAAGAACTGGCGAACGTAATGATATCTAAGCGTCGTTCCTGCAACATTTGCCATAGTTCTTTGCCACGTTCATCGTCAACGGCAGCCGTGAGCGTATAGTACGCTGGCACATCATCGACAATGGCTCCAGCATCACGAAGCATGGTCGCCAGGACTTTTCGTGCCTCCGCAGCACGAGGAAGCAGGATATGTTGACCTTCAAGCGAGATGCCAAGCCATTCTGCATCGGCAATCAGTGCCTCGGCGACGCTCTCGGCAACATAGGCATCGGGGATGAGGTCGGTAGGCAGACCGTATTGCTCAAGGGCGGCGGCGGTCGCGGGTCCAATAGTGGCAATGCGAAAGTCGGGTATCGCAAGTGGATCATAACCCAACTCTTGTATACGCTGCATGCAGATGTGGACACCATTGGCACTGGTAAAAACCACCCAATCATAGACGTATACAGGTTTCGTTTGCCTAACTACGTCGTCCCCACAGAGCCGCAGCAACGCCTGATCGAGTTGTGTCCAGTCGGATGGCGGCACAATGCGAATGGTGGGAAACTCTATGGGTATTGCACCAAGTGTAAGAAGTCCTTCGCTCAATACGCTTGCCTGTTCACGAGTGCGTGTAACAAGAACACGCTTACCAGCTAATGGACGCGTGGCTACCTGGAAATCAGACATGCATCTGCTCCTGTTCTCGTAGTGCGTCGATCTCATGAATGATCTCGTAGGCACCTTGCGACAAAGCTTCTTCCGCGAGTGTAATGCCAAGCTGTGCGGCCTGCTCAAATGTTGTTGTCGCGCTCCACGGCATGCTTTGTTGTACCTGTACACGGCGGCGTCCATCAAGGCTGATGACGAGGCCACGCACGGTAAACAGGTCGTCAGCGATAAAGCCATGTGCGGCAACGGGCAGGTAGCAGCCAGCACCGAGGCGGCGCATAAACATACGCTCGGCACTTGTCGCAGCCTCTACGTCGGTATCACGAAGTGGGGCAAGCAGTTCTAGCAAGGCTGGCTCCGAACGGGTTTCAAGTGCCAACGCGCCTTGACCGGGGGCAGGCATAACCATTTCGGTTGGCAGGTGCGTCATGCGCTCGGCAAGACGTTCTTGTAAACCTAAACGATGCACACCAGCAGCCGCGAGTACGATAGCATCATAGTCGCCAGCGTCGAGCTTTTTCAAGCGTGTATCGACATTACCGCGTATCGAGAGAATGTCGGCATGGGGGTAAAACTCACGTAATTGGGCGGTGCGACGCAGGCTACTGGTGCCGATGCGAAGCGGTACTTTTGTTTCGCGATACAGTGCTTGCAAGTCGTCTTGCTGCATGTCGAAGGTGGTATTTGTGATGAGTACATCACGCACATCTTCACGCGGACCGACGATGACAAGTTGTAGCCCTATTGGTTGCAATGTTGGCAGGTCTTTCAGGCTATGTACGGCAAGGTCGATACGCTGCTCTTGTAAGGCGCGTTCGATCTCAAGCACAAACACGCCGTCGCCGCCAATTTGTGACAGGGGAACCTGGGTTACGCGGTCGCCAGTTGTACGAATCTGTTCGATTGTGATGTCAAGGTTGGGCCACTGCTGGCGTAGTCGCTCGACGACCCAGTGTGTTTGTGTCATGGCGAGTTTGCTGGCTCGCGTTCCTATCGTTATTCGCATTCGTAGAATCTTCTTCCAATTTAAAAAGATAGCGCAAGGCTTCCGCATACACATGACCCTGCCCATCAGCCGCCGCTTCTTTCAGTTGTAGGGTTGGCGTATGCAATATTTTGTTGACGAGTCGCGTCGTGAGTTCGTGTACGGCTGCGGCTTCACGTTCAGAAAGGGTTGTTGAAAGTTGACGCATGGCGCGAGCCAGTTCTTGCTGACGAATGGCCTCAATATGCTGGCGCATATCGTTGACCGTTCCTGTGACGCTCAAGGAAGAGAGCCAACGCTCGAACGCCTGCACCTCTTCGGCAACAATCGCCTGTACATGCTCGGCTTCTTGTAGGCGTAGCGAAATTCCGCGCTCCACCTGGGCTTGTAGATCATCCAAATTATAGAGATGCACATTCGGTAATGTGCCAACATGGGGGTCTATATCGCGTGGCAGAGCAATATCTATCAGTAAAAGAGAACGACCACCACGCTTTTCCAGAATGGGATACATGCGTTCAGGAGTGATAAGGGCGCGTGGTGCCTTCGTTGAGCTAATTACTACGTCGGCATCTATGAGTGCATCGGAAAGTTCGGCGAAGGTACGATGCATTGCACCAAGCGTTTCGGCGAGATTCACGGCGTTGGCATGAGTACGATTGATAATAACGAGTTGCTCGGCACCGTTATCGAGTAAGTTTCGTGCAGCAACCTCGCTCATCTGCCCCGAACCCACCAGTAAGACGTGTGCTTTATGTAGGTCGGGGAAGAGGTGACGCGCTAATTGGACCGCGACATGGCTCACTGAGACCGCGTTGCGACTAATGCCCGTTTCGCTCCGCGCACGCTTGCCCGTGACAAGCGCGGCTCGAAATAATGCCGACGTGATGGGGCCAGCGAAACCACCACCCTGAGCAACCTCTATCGCTTCCGCCACCTGCCCCTGTATCTGCGGCTCTCCTGGAACAAGCGAATAGAGACCACAAGCGACACCAAGCAGATGCGAGACAGCCTCTTCATCCGCATAGGTAAAGCAATGCGCCTCAAGTTCTGCAAGCGGCACATCTTTTGTCTCGCTCATGATGCGAAGCAAACGTTCGCGTTCTGAATTGACCTCGGAGCAAACAGCGTAAAACTCCATGCGATTACACGTAGAGAGCAGCACACATTCCTGCACAAACTCTTTGGCAGCACTGAGAACTTGTGGTATTTGACGGGATGAACAGGTGAGCCGCTCGCGTAGTGCAATAGATGCGGTGGTATGGTCCATTCCAACGACGACGATATGCATGCAAACCTCATAAATCTCTAATTTTGATAGTATTCTATAGAGATTTTAGCGTTTTTTTGGAGATAGTCAAGTCCTAGAGTGTCAAAATGATACCTGATTTTAGGTCAGGTCTGTACCTGACCTAATTTTCATTACCATTATTACCATCATTACCGATATGGTACAATGGCAAGCAATATATTCCTCTCATTTATTAGCAAAAGGACGGTAGCGCATGACAGGTTTTCCCCCACAACTGATTGTCTTATTCTGTGTCATGTTCATTGTGCTGGGTATATTTAACATCCTGATGGCGCGGCGGCGGCAACTACGCGAAGGTGTGCAACAAGGTCAACCCTGGTATAAGCAGGTTGGCATTCTTACAGGAATAGAATATATCCTGCTATCCTCCGTTTTTCTGGTCAACATTGGTATCAGTTACAAATGGCTGCCGCCAAGTTTGAATGGGATTATCTTCCCGTTTTTTATCGCGTTGCTGCTGGCTTCCGGTCTGTTGGCAGGTTTCGTCATGTATCAAGGCTTCACCAATATGCAGCGTCGTCGCAGTATCGCGACACATGGCATACAGGTAAGCGGTAATAAAAACGCTTACGTTGAGAATACAAACAAAGCGACAAGTACAACTGTAGCTGATATGCTGCCAGAAGAACGAGAGCAATATCAGCAAAGGCGGCGCGAACGGCGACAGAAAGCGGCTAATGCTCGTAGACGTAGGGCAGGTAAGGCGTAGGGACCAACCATATAAGGAATCGACGGGCGACCACAAGGGTCGCACCCTACTATACACGCGTATAGTAGGGTGCGACCCTTGTGGTTGCCCGTTGGGAAACGCTGAAAGTATTTTGTCAATCATGCATCATTGCCCTTCTAAAGTGAGTTGCATTTCGTCAATGCCGTGCTGGGCGTCATAATGTACGCTAATATGCACAATACGACAGGTCGCGCTTTGTCCACTACCTGTGGGTGCAACGCTACCTGTAAGCGTGATGCAATCTAATAGTTGTAGGGCTGGATTCAGTGGAATAGTGACTGTATGTGCCACACTTGCACGTGTCTCTTTCGCTAGCAGCAGCGTCGCTTTTTGACTACATTGTGCAGCGGTGGTCAGTTTGGGGTCTACATGGTGGAGTAAGCGTTCGATTCCTATTAGATGTATGTGTGCATCGTCAAAGGTTTCCGCAGTGGTCAACGCGCCGAATTGCCCTCTAAGTGGCGGCTTGCCTGTTACCACGATGTGATTCGCACGCTGATCGTCGCTACCAAAACTCACGGCCTCAATTTCTGGTTGATAACTCCATATAGATGCATCGCTAGCAGACAATTCATAAAACCGCATTACCTCGTTCTGATCTAAGTTATGTGGAATACAGCTCATCAGTAAAAACATATGTATTAAGAGAAATTCCTTGTACCAAGTACAAGGAACCTTTTGATATCTCTGTGAAGAATGTCAAGCTCATCTTTTATATTCTTTTGTCTTAAATGATGGGAGGGAAACTGCTCCTACTTCTTTTACAACTCCAATCTTAATTGAGAATCGTCTGTCTTCGTAAGTATCCCTTTTCCTCTTTTTCACGGCTCACAAGAGAGGTGTCAGAAATGACCGAAGGATGTCTCTCAAGATAGCTGGCTGTTCTATCCATGGTAGATGTCCAACGTAAGGAAGTTCAAGATAGCTGGCAGATGGTATACACTGAGCAAGATGCTGGGCTACTCT
>JAABUX010003001.1_pt1 | contig 22987 bp, 17 predicted proteins | sample 5561851 | NCBI WGS metagenome assembly JAABUX01 (sample SAMN10711883, study PRJNA513361) | rock metagenome | isolation source: Antarctica rocks | place: Antarctica: Victoria Land, Richard Nunatak red sandstone | collected 2016-01-03 | reverse complement strand
TGGCCTGTCACACTTTCTTGTATGTCGCCTGCACAACCCGATATGGTGGAAATCCCTCGTGCATTGTTTGAGCGGCTCACTGAGACGCTCGCTTTTGCGGCGTAATATGGATAAAGTCTAGCTAAGACAAGATCACGAATCGCATCCGGCAGTTGATCGCGCTGCCAGCGGCATTCGAGCCGACCGGTACTCTCGCCCTCGCCTTCAGGCGCAGCCGCACGCGCGGCCCTGATCGCGTAAGCTGCGGCACCGAGTTCGTGCGCGGCAACGTGTGCGACCACCGCCGCCTGACCGGCAGCATTCGCAGCATACCGTGCTGCCCCACTCAGATCTCTTGCCGCCCCCATCGCATGACCACCCGTAGTGCGAGCCTGGGACATCGTAATCTCGCCGCGCGCCCATGCCCGAGCCTGCTCAAGTGCTTGACGTGGTCGCGGGTCCGAAGGCTTCGCCGACTCGAAGAGGTGCAGGACATGCTCCGCACACGCTGCCGCCCACAAGGCGAGAAGGTGATGGTCTGAATCCGTGAGCGTCCCACCGCGGCGGATGGTGATGAAGCGAGGGTCGCGATCTTTGGGAAGGATCATATTTTACCTTTCATGAACATAGATTTTCACATTCCTTATTTATCGCGTCCGTTGTGAGATTTATCGCACGAAATCATATCTGATACGGTTTGTAGACAAGATTGACAAAAATCTCGCTCAATAAATTGAGCAAAGGACGCGATAAATCTGGTCCCTACGAAATTGGTGGATTGCTACCGAACTTGCATTGCCTCCGCCGCCGTTCGCACTGCGAAGTACGACGCTTGCTGATGATGCACCACAATCGCAGCCGTCGATTGCTCTGGTACAAGCTGATATGCTTCTGTTAACTCGACACCAATAGTACTGGCGACAGGCAGCAAGGCGAAAACCTTTTCGTGATCTTTCAGGTCTGGAATGGCAGGATAACCCCAGCTATAACGGCGTCCTCTTGTATTACCGATCTTTAGTTCATGACGGATGATACGGTTGGTATATTCGGCGAGTCCCTCGGCCATTTCAACGGCGAGACCATGCACGAAGTAGGCTTCGGAGTAGTTACCCGCTTGCTGTAACCTGTCAATGGCTGTGCTGGCTGGCTCGCCCATCGTGACCACCTGGAGCGCGACGACATCTATTTTGCCACTTTGCACCGAGGCGAAGTAGTCGGCGAGGCAGAGACGTTCGCGTTCTTCCTGACGTGGGAAGCGGAAACGTGTCACCTCTTTACATATGCCGCTCTTTTGTAGTTCTTGATAATCGTAGACGATCAATTCGTTGCCGCTCGATTGACAGGGGAAGTAGCCATACACGGTCTTAGGTTGCAAATAGCGTTGCTGACGAGCTTCACGCAACATACGCTCTAAACGTGGGCGAAAATCTTCCGTGACGAGCCGCTCGAACTCGGCACCGTGCGCCTTGCCTCCCCAATGTAAGCGATACAGCGTATTGAGGTCCATGCATTCAGCGACATCTTCCAGTCCGATGCGTTCCAGCACACGCGGCCCCCAGAAAGGTGGCGTCGGTATTGTAAGGGCTGGCTCAATGCTAGCGGAAGGCGTCTCTGCATTCGTGCTATCGACTGGTTTCTCTGTTCCTGTTTTCGCAGCTTTCTTCTGTCGCTCAGCTAATGCCTCATCTTTGATATGTTGTACGAAGGCACTGCGGTCTCCGCGTGGATTGGTGAGCTTGTCAACAATCTCTAACCCCTCGAAGGCATCTTTGGCATAAAACACGCCTGGGTCATACGCGATAGGAGTCACATCGGGTGCCTGCTCATCGACGAAGAGAATACGGCGTCCGTAGGAACGATTAATGGCTGCTCCACCAACAATAATTGGAAAATTCAGGCCGCGTTTATGCAGTTCTTTGACACAGAGCGGCATCTGTTTTGAGGTGCTGACAAGCAGGGCAGAGAGGCCAATTGCATCGGCGTGTACCTCGATAGCCTTGTCGATAATCGTGTTGAGCGGAACCTGCTTACCCAGATCATAGACTGTATAACCATTATTGCTCAATATCGTATTGACCAGATTTTTGCCGATATCATGCACATCACCGAAGACCGTCGCCAGCACAACCTTGCCCTTCGTATAGCCTTCCACTTTTTCCAGGTAGCTTTCGAGATGAGCGACGGCGCGTTTCATGACCTCGGCGGACTGTAGCACAAACGGCAGAATCAGTTCGCCCGCTCCGAAGCGGTCGCCGACATCTTTCATTGCAGGTAGCAGCACGGTGTTGAGGACGTTTACCGCCGACTCGCTCGTCTTGATCTGCTCACTGTCCGAGCGTTCTTGGATGATTTCGTCAACAAGTGGCTCAATGCCTTCCTTGCGCCGATGCAGGATTTGCCAGTGGATGCGTTCGGCAACGTTCATACCCTCGGTTGGATCAGCCTTCGCGTTATCATTGTTTTGCTGTGGACCATGCTCTTCATAGTAGGCGATGTAACGTGGCAGGGCATCGGGTCGATTGAAGATCAGGTCGTCGGCAAGCTGACGTTGTTCCGTGTCAAGCTCGGCATACGGTGTGATGTGTGTAGGGTTGACTATTGCAAGATCGAGGCCAGCCTTGACTGCGTGATATAGAAAGACGCTATTCAAAACGGCGCGTGCATGTTGCTTGAGACCAAACGAGATGTTACTTACTCCCAGGATAGTTAGCACTCCTGGCAACTCTTGTTTGATGCGTTTAAGGGCGTCCAGCGTCTCGATGCCAGCCGTTTGTAGCTCCTCTTGTCCTGTTGTTACTGGAAAGGTGAGTGCATCGAAGATGAGTGCATTGGGTGCCAGCCCGTACTCGTTGACACAGATATCATAGATGGCGTGGGCAATATCGACTTTGCGCTGCGTGGTCTTGCCCATGCCTACTTCGTCAATGGTGAGGGCGACGACCGCCGAGCCATGTTCAAGAGCCATCGGGAGAATGCCGTCGATTTTCTGGCGTCCTGTCTCCATGTTGACGGAGTTGATAATCGCGCGTCCCGGATACACCTCTAAGGCGGCTTGGATGACGTTGGCTTCGGTGCTGTCGATTTCAAGCGATGCCTCGATACCCATTGAAAGCTTCTTGATAACCTTCGCCATCTGCTCTGGCTCGTCGGTACGCTCGGTCAGGGCAACCTGCACATCGAGCGTGTGCGCTCCACCCTCGACCTGCTCACGTGCAATGCCGAGTAGCGTGTCGTAGTCGTCGTTGAGTAATGCTTGTTTGGCTTTACGGCTGCCCTGTGCATTGACGCGTTCACCGACAAGCATTGGCGGTGGGTCCTGTGTCAACGAGGTTGCGCGAATGCCGCCTGTGACAAACGAGGGTGTGATGTCTTTGAAATTTTTATGCGTGAAGTTGTTGTCAGCGATGGGACGCGCATGGCGTTGTACGGGTCGGCATGCTTCAACGATGGCGCGTAGGTGTTCGTGACTATTGCCACAACAACCGCCAACGATGTTGACGCCAAACTCTGTGATGAAGTCGCGTAGAGCCATCGCCATCGCCTCCGGCTCCGTTGGGTAGACTGCGAGTCCGTTGACGTTCAGGGGAATACCCGCATTCGGAATCGTCGAGATGGGTAGTGGACAGTTTTCCGCGAGGAAGCGCACGGGTTCGCGCATATAATCGGGACCAGTCGAGCAGTTGAGGCCGACGATATCGACACGTAGCGCGACCAGCGTGTTCATCACCGCCGCGATATCCGTTCCCAGTAACATACGTCCGCTGGTATCGAGCGACACCTGCGCCTGAATAGGCACGGCACGTCCTGCCTCTTGCATAGCTTGCCGCATGCCTGTAATGGCGGCGCGAACCTCTAAGATATCCTGGCTTGTCTCGATCAGGAACACGTCGATGCCGCCTTCGAGCAGTGCCACGGATTGTTCGCGGAAGATGGCGACGAGTTGCTGATAGGTGATATTGCTCAACGTCGGATCATCGGACGAGGGTAACATGCCCGTTGGTCCAACGGAGCCAGCGACGAAGCGTGGCTGTTCGGGTGTGCTATATTCATCGGCGAGGCGACGAGCCAGCCGTGCAGCGGTAAGATTAACCTCATGTGTAAGATGCCCGATGCCGTATTCGTCCAGTTTGAGGCGACTGGCGGTAAACGAATTCGACTCGATAATATCGCAACCAACGGCGAGAAAGCCTTCATGAATCTCCTCGATGACAGAGGGCTTGGTGAGGACGAGATACTCGTTGCAGCCCTCGGTAGATTGACCGCCATAATCCTCCGCGGTCAATGAATAACGTTGTATATTTGTGCCCATCGCGCCATCATAAATAAGCACACGTTGAGAAAGTGCATCGAGAAATGTACTCATGGAGTCTTGCCTCTGTAATTTTCTTCCATCCAAATGGAAAGGTAGTGTATGTGTTTTGTGTTATTCTGCGAAGGCGGCAACAAGTTCTCTACAAAAGTCGGGGATATCCTCTACGACACGCCCCCAAACCATGTTGCCTTCGCGAAACGCTGCCTCATTGACCCAGATGCCGCCAGCGTTGGTGATATCGTCCTTGATACCAATGGAGCCTGTGGCCTTACGCCCTTTAAGAATGCCTGCGGAGATAGGCACCCAGCCACCATGACAGATGGTGCCAATAATCTTATTTTGAGCATGTATATCGTGTACAAGCTGAAGTACGCCTGAATCACGTCGTAGCTTATCGGGTGCCCAGCCACCAGGAATCACCAGACCATCCAGCTCGTCGGCGTGTGGAGCCTCGGCAATGCCAACATCGGGAGTCATCTCCAATCCATGCTTGCCATGAACCGTCTGTGTCGTTAAGCCAATCACAACGACTCTTGCCCCCTCTTCACGAAGGCGCATCACAGGGACCCAAAATTCCAGGTCTTCCACCTCTTGAGCAACAAAATAGCCAATCGTCTTCCCCTGTAAGCGCATCGCAATCTCCCTCCAGATGTTAGGTGTGTATTGAGGGTATTATATCACAGACTTAGTTGGGTGCTTTTGAAAGTTGCGAACGGAAGACGTAGGGGCGACCACAAGAAATATTGACTCCAACACATTCATAACGCCCTCGTACCCATTGACCAATGTTGGTTGACAATCAAGACGGTATCTACAAATTGTTCAATGCCTGCCATGTTTTCAATGGTGAACCGGAATCGTTCTAGAACAGTTTCAACGGTTCATGAGAATTGGTCGTCATGCCCGCTAGCCCTCTCTTCATCTCTTGGTGGTAGACGTGCCTATCATAGTATAGAAATGCTTGCATGACTATTGTTGTATGTGTAACCTTTCTTTGTTCAGCTTCGTGGTAGCAAAAAAGGTTCTGTTGCGTTCTGGCGTGGAGATGTTATAATTTATCATGCCCTCGTTGCCATACGTATCTGCATCAGGGCGTTATGAATAATAGCCTTAACATCATTATCGAGATATAGTAACGAAAGGTTGTACTGCATTATGACCACATTCGCCACTCTATTTGGTCGCCTTGCTGAACGCCTCTCTCCGGGCAAGGTTGGCGAGGCTCTACAAACTCATGTTGGCTTACTTCCCAATCCGCTTAGTGAGCGTAGCAAAAACTTGAAGCCGCGTATTCACGATGCGAAGATGTTCAAGAGCGTCTGCCCCTATTGTGCCGTTGGCTGTGGACAACGTGTCTACGTTAAAGATGGCAAGGTAATCGACATTGAGGGCGACTATGATAGCCCGATCAGTGGTGGTTGTCTCTGTCCTAAAGGCAGTGCCAGCTTCCAGCTAGACATGAACAAGCGGCGCGTCACAACCGTAAAGTACCGCGCACCCTATGCCACCGATTGGGAAGACAAGCCCCTCGCTTGGGCTATGGAGCGTATCGCTCAGAGAGTCTACGAGACACGTGAGGCAACCTTCCGCGAGACAAATGAGGAAGGCAAGCCAATCAACAATACTACCGCTATCGCATCACTTGGCGGCGCAACGCTCGATAATGAAGAGAATTACCTTATCACAAAGCTCTTACACTCGATAGGTATGGTCGCCATCGAGAACCAAGCCCGTATTTGACACAGCGCATCTGTGCCGGGTCTCGGTGCAAGCTTCGGGCGCGGTGCCGCCAATACCTTTTTACAGGATTTACAGAATAGCGATTGTATCCTCATTCAAGGGAGCAACTTTGCGGAAGCCCATCCAGTAGGGTTTCGCTGGGTCATGGCCGCCAAAGAGCGAGGTGCAACAATTATTCATGTCGATCCACACTTCTCTCGTACCTCGCAGATGGCTGATATCTATGCCCCTATTCGTGCTGGCACTGATATCGCATTCCTGGGTGGTCTTGTCAACTACGTCCTACAAAACAACCTTTACTTTGAGGAGTACGTCAAAGCTTACACGAACGCGACTGCGCTCATCAACGAGGATTTCCAGGACACAGAAGACCTGGAAGGCGTCTTTTCTGGCTTAAAACCCGATTCCTCTGCTTACACAACCGATAGCTGGCAATACAAGATGACGGAAAAAGGGGACTCACGTGAGTCAACACAGGATACATCCAGCAAAACCTCTTCGTCACAAAAGGGTTCGCAGGGTCATCATGACGAGCAGCAGACTATGCCCGATGCTCAGGAAGGGCAAGGCTTACAGGGCCATGCTCATCCCAGTCAGATAGAGCGTGACGAGACGATGCAGGACCCACATTGTGTACTGCAAGTTTTGAAACGCCACTTTGCACGCTATACGCCAGAGATGGTCGAGCAGGTCTGTGGTGTACAGCAAGATATCTTCCTCAAGATTGCCGACGCGATGGTGAAAAATTCTGGTCGCGACCGTACCACGAATATCTCATACGCTGTTGGCTGGACACAGCATACAGTTGGTGTGCAGATTATTCGTACATCGGGCATCTTGCAATTGTTGCTTGGCAATATTGGACGCCCTGGCGGTGGCATCATGGCATTGCGCGGACATGCCAATATTCAAGGTTCCACAGATATCCCTACTCTGTATAATTTGCTGCCGGGATATCTCACAACACCCAGCGCACTACGTGGTGAGTTCGACTATCAGACCTATATGGACCACAATGCCCAGGAAACCGGCTGGTGGGTGCATTACCCTGAATACTTTGTCAGCTTAATGAAGGCATGGTACGGTGATGCCGCCACTAAAGAGAATAACTGGGCATATAACTACCTGCCTAAAGTTATTGCAGACCACTCGGACCTTCCTACGTTTGTCGCTATGAAGGATGGCAACGTGAAGGGTTTTTTCCTGCTGGGCCAGAATCCTGCGGCAGGTGGCGTCAATGCAGGCTTCCACCGTGCTGCTATGGAGAAGCTAGATTGGATGGTAGTGCGTGACCTTTACGAAATAGAGTCAGCAACCTATTGGAAACGTCCGGGCATTGACCCGACTCAGATTCCGACAGAAGTCTTCTTCCTTCCCGCAGCCTCGCATGTCGAGAAAGAGGGTAGCTTTACCAACACGCAACGGCTCATACAGTATCGCGACATGTGTGTCGAGCCGCCCGATGATGCACGTTCCGAGAACTGGTTCTGTACCGATCTCTGCCTACGTCTAAAAGAACTGTACAAGAACAGCACAAAGGAGTGCGATAAACCAATTCAAGATGTGACTTGGAACTATCGGCTCGATGAACGGACACAGGAGCCTGTTGTAGAAGATATCGTCAAGGAGATCAACGGCTTTACCATCGCGGATGGCAAAGTGGTCAAAAACTTCAATGGGTTGAAAGACGATGGTAGCACCGCCTGCGGTTGCTGGATTTTCAGTGGCATCATGCCCAGTGAAGGTGATAACCGTTCGCGTCATCGCAACCCCGATAGCTACGTCAGTCCTGATTGGGGCTTCACATGGCCTGATAACCGCCATATCCTCTATAATCGTGCCTCGGCAGACCCCGAAGGAAAGCCCTGGTCCGAGCGTAAGAAATACATCTGGTGGGATGCCGAGCATGATAATGGTGATGGCTCGAAGGGACATTGGGATGGCTATGATGCACCCGACTTCCCTGTGACAAAGGCACCTACCACTAAGGCTGATCCAAATGGGAAGGGTATGGATGCCCATTCTGGTGCGGACCCATTCACGATGATGCCCGAAGGTCTCGGCAGGCTTTACGCGCCGAGTGGACTGACCGATGGGCCGATGCCAACGCATTATGAACCTATCGAGTCGCCCGTACACAATCAGCTCTATCCCAAACAGCCCAGTAATCCAGTCGTGAAATACTGGGATCGACCCGACAACCCGAAACATGGCATTGCTAATCCCGACTTTCCCTATGCCATCACGACCTACCGTCTCACCGAGCATCATGTTGGTGGTGCTATGTCGCGTTGGCTACCGTGGCTCTCTGAACTGCAACCCGAACTCTTCGCCGAGATTAGCGAGGAACTGGCGGCAGAGAAGGGCGTCAAAATGGGAGACTGGATCACAATCTGGACGAAACGCGGTGAGATAGAGGCCAAAGCGATGGTGACGCCACGCATAAAGCCATTGATGATAGCTGGACGTACCGTTCATCAAATCGGCTTGCCTTTCCACTGGGGCTATAGCGGCGTGGTGACGGGTGATGTTGCTAACGACCTGCTACTCCTGGTCGCGGATCGCAACGTCAGCATGCACGACGCAAAATCGTTCACCTGTAACATGCGTGCAGGTCGCCGCACACACCTGGGACAAGATGGCAGCTATGTCGCGCGTGAAATGCCGTAAGGCTAGTATAGTAGGGGCGATCCCTTGTGGTCGCCCGTTATGAGATACATGATTGTGGTCGCCCGTTATGAAATATATGATGCCCATAAAGAAGATGAAAGATAAAACATATGGGAAAGATGGGATTTTTCACCGATACCACGCTTTGCATCGGCTGCAAAGCGTGTGAGGTGGCATGCAAACAATGGAACCAATTGCCAGCCGATGGCTACAAATTTTCGGGCAACAGCTACGACAACACCGTCGCCCTTTCCGCTACGACCTGGCGTCACGTTGCATTCGTAGAGCATAAGCGACCATCGAATGGCACAGGTAAGACAGTAGACTGGCTGATGATGAGCGATGTGTGCAAGCACTGCGCGAATCCAGGATGTTTACAAGCTTGCCCAACAGGAGCATTGATACGTAATGAGTTTGGCGATGTCTATTTGCAACCTGACATCTGTAATGGTTGTGGCTACTGTGTGCCCTCATGTCCTTTTGGCGTGGTGGCTCGCAACGAGGATACCGGTATCGCATCCAAATGTACCCTCTGCTATGATCGTCAGAAGGATGGCATAGAGCCAGCCTGCGCCAAAGCTTGCCCTACTGACTCAATCACCTTTGGCGACCTCGACACTCTAAGAGAGAAAGCCCGAAAACGTGTTGGTTCATTGCATGAGCGAGGCGAAATAGCCGCGTACCTCTATGGCGTTGATGAGGATACTTCTGTAGGCGATCTGAACGCGTTCTTTCTGCTCATGGATCGCCCTTCTGTCTACAATCTGCCAGAAAAGCCCAAACTGCCACAGGAAAATGTTTTGCCCGGTTTTGTCGCTAGCCTTGTTGCTGCGACATTCTTGACGCTCGCCACCGCCTTTTCGCTGTGGAAACGACCGTAAGTGGTATGTCTGGTAAGGAATATAGGGACACACACTGCTTCGCTCGTGCGTGGGCGTGATACATCGGGCCTCTACGTTTGCAATAACATACATTGTAGGAGATAAATAATGAATACTTCCAATGGACAGCAGCCAAAAGAGCTTTCTGGCACGGGAACTCTCGTCTTCCCTGAACGTGGCGGAGCGAAGGCAGGGCGTGGTGAAACATGGACAGGTAAAGCAAGTACCTATTATAATCATCCTCTCATCAAAAAGGCCGACTGGAAATGGCAAATTATTCTGTATTTCTTTCTCGGTGGTATCGCTGGTGGCTCTTATCTTGTCGCCACGCTCGCCCATCTTTTTGACCTGGATAAAGAAGATGAGAACGTGGTGCGTACAGGTCGCTATCTCTCATTTGTCTGCATCCTCATCAGTCCTATTCTACTGATCTGGGACCTGGGGCGCCCTGAGCGTTTTCTTCATATGCTCCGTGTCCTCAAACTTCGTTCCGTGATGTCTATCGGCACATGGGCCATTTCGTTCTTTGGTCTCTTTTGTGGTCTTTCTGCCGTTCATCAGATGGCAAAAGATGGCCTTTTGAACTGGTTTCCCTTCGCGTCACGCATAGTAAAAGCATTGCCTGTGAAGGTCATTGATGTAATTGGCAGTGCCTTTGGTCTGGTTGTTGCCTCGTATACAGGCGTTTTGCTCTCATCAACGGCTGTACCGATCTGGGCACGTGCAAAGTATCTCCTGGGACCTCTGTTCCTTACGTCCGCTCTCTCGACGGGTCTCTCTGGTCTTTCGCTGCTACTTTCGTTGGGGCGTCCGCGTCACGATACACTTGAACGCTTGGACCGCGCGGAAATCATCGCAATGAGTACAGAACTAGGTTTACTTGTATCGCTTATCCCAACACTGGGACCGCTTGGCAAACCGCTGATGAATGGACGGACTGGCAGCCTTTTTATAAGTGGCACCGTAATAAGTGGCTTATTGCTTCCTCTGTTTGTTAAACTGGGTTTCAAATTAGGTGGAAAAGCCACTCCTCGCACAGCTAACATCTTCGTATCCTCGCTCGTCCTCGTTGGTGGTCTAATCTTGCGTTATGCATGGATTGCTGTCGGACGTACCTCTGCCGATGACCCACAAGCTGTGCATTATTATAATAAAATAGAGTGGGAAGAGAGCCACTCCTAAAGGTTGAACATATAGGATAGACCATAAAGAGGTGAGGATGCATTTGCATCCTCACCTCTTTATAGTCTATCCTATGAATCTCTTACGCTGGCACTTGCTCCTGCGTTGGTCGTACATAGCGATGCTGTGCGATAGCTGCTACAAACTGCTCGATAAAATCGTTCAGGTTGGCTGTATCTTGCGCTGTAACTACACCTTGCGAGTTGAGGACTTGAGCGTTCGCGTCTTGTCCACTCGCTACATGCCCTGGCATCTCACCCTGTTTGAGCAATTCGATAGCGGCTCCAATTGCTCCAATTGCCTTACCATGTTTGAATGCCTCATTGACAAACTGCCGTGCCGCCCCTTGCTGGAGTAGCTGCGTTGCACTGCCTTTACCACCAGGGATAAAAACAGCGTCAAACATGATTGAGCCAACGGTGATGGCACTCTTATCGACCTTTACCTGCTGATTATTAGCACCCGATATGACACCCAGCGACTGCCCTATGACAGTTGTGTGCGCCCCCTTGTCTTCGAGTGCCTTCTTGACGGTTTGCAACTCTGCCTCATTGAACCCATTGGCAGCCAGAATCGCAACACGCCTGCTTTTAATAGTATCCTTGACGGTATTCTCAATGCTGAGTGCCGCGGAACGTTCGACGCTAGGGCGGTCGCTTGGAGGTAGAGAACCAGGACGTGGATTGTTTTCTGGTATCATTACGCCTACTCCCTCTGCAACGCGCAACGCCAGGTTGCGGTCAACATGGGCTAGCAGCCCGACCATGCGTTCGCGTATCTCTACGATATCGACCTTGCCTAACTCGAAATGAGCGGCAGCGATAATATGCTCTTGTTCGTTTGGTGAAAGGCTTTTCCAGAAGAGCGTTGCCTGGCTAAAGTAGTCTCTAAAGCTTTCGCTACGGGTGGCAACCTTCTGCCCTTCAACCTTCTCCGGGTAATGTACATAGCCATGCGCCGATTCCGGTGCCACCATTGGGCAACCGCCACCGAGCGAGTTTGGATAATAGCTACTGCGCCCCTGATTGATTGTCTGTCGCATATAGCCATCGCGCTGGTTGTTGTGTACAGGTGCTAACGACTTGTTAATCGGAATTTCACTGAAGTTCGGACCACCAAGACGAATCAATTGCGTGTCGGTATATGAGAAGAGGCGTCCCTGCAAAAGCGGATCGTTCGTGAAATCAATTCCTGGCACAACGTGACCAAGATGAAAGGCAACCTGCTCGGTCTCGGCAAAGAAGCTGTCCGGGTTGCGATTCAGGGTCATCTTACCAACGCGCTGCACTGGCACCTGTTCTTCAGGCCAGAGCTTTGTCGCATCGAGAACATCAAAGGGAAACGCGAACTCGTCTGCTTCGGGAAGAATCTGCAATCCTAGCTCGTATTCAGGGTAATCCCCTGCTTCGATTGCCTCCCACAGATCACGACGCATCCAGTCAGGGTCTTTACCCGCCAACTTTTGTGCCTCATCCCAGATCAATGAGTGTGTGCCCAAAACTGGTTTCCAGTGGAATTTGACGAAGCTCGCCTTGCCTTCTGCATTGACAAGACGGAACGTGTGAACTCCGAAACCCTCCATCATACGGAAGCTACGCGGAATAGCGCGGTCCGAAAGTATCCATAGCACCATATGCGTCGCTTCGGGTACAAGCGAGAAGAAATCCCAGGCAGTATCGTGCGCCGTAGCAGCTTGTGGCATCTCGTTATGTGGCTCTGGCTTGATTGCATGTACGAGATCAGGAAATTTGATGGCATCCTGAATAAAAAACACAGGTATGTTGTTGCCTACAAGATCAAAGATGCCCTCCGACGTGTAAAATTTGGTCGCAAAGCCACGCACATCACGTACCGTATCCGCCGAGCCACGTGAGCCAGATACAGTTGAGAAACGCACGAACACTGGCGTCTGCACCGAGGGGTCTTGTAGAAAACCTGCTTTTGTATACTCACCCAGCGGTTGATAGACCTGAAAGTAGCCGAATGCACCAGAACCGCGAGCATGAACAACGCGCTCTGGAATCCGCTCATGATCGAAGCGAGTTATCTTCTCGCGAAAGTGAAAGTCTTCCAGCAAAGTTGGTCCACGCTCACCGATCTTCAACGAGTCATCGGTATGGTTGATGCGTAATCCCTGATCCGTCGTCAGGTACTGGCCCTCGGCACTCTCACGGAAAGCGTCAAGGCTTTGCAGTTTGCTTTGTTCATCAAGCGGAATAGAACCATTCTGCTGTCCTACAACATCCTTGCCTTGCGGTGTAGAGTGAGACGAACTTTTTTGCGATGTATCCTTATCTTTGCTCATAATAATCCTTTCATAGCTGTATGTTATGCTGTCTGCTGACCTAATTTCTGTGCTATTGTCGCGAGTTTTTTCGCTGCGGCTTCCTCTTGCTGCAAGTTCTGTTGTAGCAGAGGTACAATTTGCTTATAGCCTAAGTTTTTTGCCGCGCTAATCAGGCTGTTATAATTCGCCATCTCCAGGTACTCACTCTGACTACCAGCACTGAGCGTGAACATTGTGAGAATGTCTTGCGAAGGTTGCTGCTGCTGAACAAACGTGTCATGATCTTGCTTTAATCCTATGGTTGCATGATTTTCTACCGCCATAGGTTTCTGTCCCAGTATCTGGAAACACTGCTCAATATTCACTGCATGCTGCTGAGTCTCTTGCTCGTGCTGCGTAAAGGCTTCTTTTGCCTGCGACTCATTAGCTTCTTGCGCCAGTATCGGTAGCATTTGAGCTAGTTTCTGTTCGATATCATACATCTCGGCAAGTTGCAGGAGAAACAATGCTTGCGGTGTTTGAATAGCCATTTCTTGGCCCCCTTATCACTTTATGGAAAACACTGCGAGAAATCTTTGTTATTCTCTTGTTTATCTCGTTTTAGCCCTCCGATTTGTTACAATATTTTGCCTTTTATTTGTTTGAAAGGAAAGCATCGATTTTTTGATCTCCATCTTTGCAAACCTTTCACCGATCAGGTACTGTCGCGCGTCCGAGCCAGATAAGCACCGCACCCGTGATGGCACCGATGATACCCCAGGGGGTTCCTACGGCGAGCCACTGGAGAGCGAGGAGCCATGAGACATTTGGTGGAGTTGGGGTTGACCCATGCCAGAAGAGGCTTGGCAGAAACTGCTCGCTTACAGGGTATCCTACTCCCCAGGCGATGGCACTGCCAACGACCCACCAGGCCAGCCGTCTCGGTCTCTTCCCAAAGCGCCAGATCAGCAGTCCACCCTGAACAAGCCCCACAATACTCCCAAAGATGAGCGACATGATCGTCAGTGAGAGGGTCACGCTCCAGAACTCCTGGGTGCCAAATGTCAGTGACCTGTAACCGAGAGACTCAAAAGAGAAACCGTAGAAGAGCAGATAGGGGACCACAAAGAGGAAACCGAGTCCACCTGTGAGCAACCACCACCCCGATTGAGCAATGAAGCAGCGCAGCAGCAACCACTGGCCGAGCGCGACAAAGAAGAGAGGCGAGACCAGGAAGAACCAGATGAAAAGCTGGTTGAGGAAAGAGGTTGAGTTGGGGTTGAGGATGGTAATGATGGTGCCGAGGCTTCCTCCCGTACTGGTCAGGACGACCCAGAGCAACCACGTCACGAGACCCGGTGTTCGCCTGAGCGTGTTGTATTCTGCATACATGATGATATCCTTCAATAGGGACTAAAGATCGGTGGGAGGCGATATGATAGGCAACGTTTGGGGATGCAAAAGTATTGGTTGGTGTTCGGCTTTGAGTTGCACTGCCGCCTGTTTATCCGGTTGGCTAGCCATCTCCAAGGCGTGCGCGAAAGCCTCGATACTTTTGAAGCGATCTTTATAGTCTTTGGAGAGTCCAATCATAATCACTTCCTCAACTTTTGCCGATACCTCTACACCATGGGTGTTTAGTGCTGGGGGTGATGCGGTCATCTGCTGGGTCACAATCTCAACGAAGGACCCATGAAAGGGAGGTTTCCCAGATAACCATTCATAGGCAACTGTTGCCAGCGCATACTGATCGCTGGCCGAGTTTGGCTTGCCATAAATTTGCTCCGGTGCCATATAGAGCGCAGTGCCCATCACAGTCTCTTCCGTCGATGGGGATTCTGAGCCATGTGCAAGAGTAGCAAGGCCAAAATCGCTCAGGAGAACTTCGTTGTGTTCTCCCAGGAGCATATTTCCCGGCTTCACATCACGATGAACCACATTTTGAGTATGAGCATATTGTAGGGCAGAGGCAACCTGTTTCACATACGATACTATTGTCTCCAACGGAAGCTGCGTCCCTTTAGAGTTCAATTGACGTAGAGAACCACTGGGAATATAGTCCATAACCAGAAAGGGTAGATTATCCTCTACACCAAAATCAAGAATACGCACGATATGGGGATGAACCATGTGTGCAAGTGTCTGCGCCTCATACAGGAAGTCGTTGTGTTTCTCGTCAACATCCTCGATTTGTAATACTTTGATGGCCGCCCGCGTGTTGAGATAGACATGCTCACCAACATAGACATGAGCAAACCCACCATGCCCCAAAGAGTGCAGTAGGACATAATTCCCCAATTGTCGCCCTGCGTATTCAGTCATATTACTGTCACCAGATAACCCCTTTGCCTATTCATATGTACCCTTACAGATTAGACGATTTACAGAGGCGTAAAGGAGACAAAGGACGAGACACTTTTGTTCTCCTACTCCTGCTCCTGCTCATGAAAAGAAAATCGCTTTTCAGATGGAAAAGGATATTGCGTTGAAGCAAAAGATTTCCCGTTCATTTCTCGTAGCAGTGGGTCTAAGAGTGTATGTGTTTGCGTCAGATGCATAGGCTGCTGCCCTGTTCTCGCGCTGCGGACAGCATCGAGGACATATGCTATCACTTCTCTCAGTCGCTGGTGTTCTTGTTTGATCCCTTGCTGTTCTTGTACTTCTCGCTGTAAGCGTTGCAGTCGCGTAAGCAGATTGTTCAGTGATCCTGCGATCTGCCAAAGAATATTTTCTTGCGTCAAAGGTACACGTGCTGAAAAATCACCATTCGCTACGCGTGTGTGCGTTTCTACAATCTGCTGGATACTTATATCTAACATGCGCTTCTGTTGCGCGACTGCACGCTCTTGTTCAGCAACGGCGTGTTCGAGCGATGCAATCACCTCTGCGCGGTCAGCACGCGCAATCGCTTGTGTTGCGCTACGTACCCACAGCCAGAGTACCACAGTTACAATAATATGCAACATAATCGGACGTAGCAAAATTGGGTAGCTATCCGTTGCCATCACGACACTGAAATTGGGCGTCCGATGTTGCGTCAGAAGATCAATGACTATGAAGGCGATGTTTATTGCCGCTGCGACAAAGACCCAATTGACAGGTAGGAGAGAGGCAACAAAAAGCTCGACAAACACGAGAAGATCAAATAAACCAAGTGAACTTGCGCTAAGACCGCCAGGAGACGTAACTATTACAATAATAAGTGCAAGGTTGAGCGCAAAGGAAATCATGAGTCCCGCAATATTGGAAAGTCCTTGACGATTCACGGCCGCTGCAATGGCAACAACGAGAAGTAAAATAATTGCCGCAATAGCAATAGTATGATTGCCAATAACGCCTATCGATAATACAAGCAGTAAGATAATGCCAAAGAAAAACAGAATGGTGCTAGCCAACCGTCCTCGGCGAACCAATTCTCGTTTCTCGAAACTATCGCTTAATTGTGCCTCCTGTGGTGCCGTTAATTTATACCACCACTCTAATGGTCCGTGTCCTCCTTGTTTCCTATTTGGATCCTGTTCAATCAGTTCTGTTGGTGTCCAGACTTTGTTCCCATCATCTTGTTCTGTAAACTGATCAACTCTATTTTTCACGCTGAATAGCTCCTTTATCTAGCACATAGGTAGAAGATTTCTACGATGCGTCCAGTAGCATGTTCAAGAATTATTGAGAATATGGACTTCGTAATAAGGTAATTGCCCCTTGTCGCTGTAACTCAGAAAGGGTTTCTTGGATGCGCTCTCTCGGCTGATATAAGACCTGTGCAATATCATCGACGGATTTACTACCATCCGCCAAATTGTATACAAAACGCTGCCAACGCGACCACGAAGCAAATTCTCGTGGCTCTATGAGACGTGTGCGTATAGGAAAAAGTACCAGCATGTTCTCTGCAATACGTTCGCTGCGTGGTGGCGCAGGCGACATCTGGGTAGAAATAGGAGGTGCATTTTGCGTTTCGGGTGTATAGGTCCATTCGAGTATTCCCATGCGTTGCAACATATGCAATGCATCTTCTCCCAAGAACAAGACTCCACTCTTTCCTTCGACAATGCACGAAACAACCTTTCCATTGCTAAGGATGAGTCGTGCATGGCAACGTTCTTTTACACCCGGAATATGCCTTACATCGGTATCCAGTTTGCCATTTTGATGGGCGAATATACGCAAAATCGTTGTGAGGTCGATATGGTACAATGGCTTCTCCCCACATGCAGCATAGAACGAAGGCAAAAAATCTTTTACTGCTTATCGTTCTTAACATAACGTCAATTCAGTCCTTACATCCATCCCCGAGTAAGGAAGTTGAGAAACGTAGGTGTTCACAAACAGATTTATCAAAATAACTATGAATATTTTTTCATGTTTCTGCGTTATCGGCATTATAGCAAAATATACGTACCTCCCCGGCAATAATAGTACTATTAGCCGTGGTGCAGCTTGGGGCAAAAAAGAAACTGTTCTCATCCAGTCTCTTATAAGAAAGTATAACTGATAACTAAGCAAGAGTGCATTAAAAAATTATAAAAATGTCTTTTACCTCTTCCATAAAACCTTGTAAAAGCACATTTCTCCCTTGTCAAGATAACGTGAAGTATGCTACAGTAAACATGGTATAGCGGCATCGTGTAGTAGAACATACTATTTTGTGTTACCCTACTGTGTATGTGCTAAAAATTTTTAGCACTACTTATTTCAGAGGAGATTGTGCAAATGGCCGAGCCTTCTGTGACCTCGAACATGCCTGACCCTATTGTTGCACAAGGTGTGCAGAGCGAAGAACGGTTCTCCGAATTTCATCGTGTGCCCACACGTCCTTTAAGCTGGACATTCCGCTTATTATTCGCATTAGCAAGCATTGTAACAGGACTTTGTAATGTTACTATCAAGCAGTTGCTACTTCCCGCGCAGGTTGGTTTTCTCGATCCAACGAACAAATTTACAACATTTGCAATTATCGCATCTGTAGGAGCTTTTGCAGGTGTGGTTATGGCGCCTCTAGCAGGAGCCTTGAGTGATCGCACCGTTTCACGCTGGGGTCGCCGCCGCCCCTGGATTGTATTGGGCGTGATAGTCACGGTGATTGGGCTGATTGTCATGGCGCAGGCAACAAGTATTATTCAACTCCTCGTAGGTGAGATACTTGTTCAAATTTCGGTCGATACAATTATGTCGGCTGTCACCGCTATCATACCCGATCAAGTGCCTCTCAATCAGCGTGGTGCTGTATCCGCTTTTATCGGTATGTCGCCAATTGTAGGTGGTCTGGTTGGTCTGCTCTTAGTCGCTCGCTTTACCAATGCTACCCTACACCCCCAACAGGGCTATTATGTACTCGCAGTCGCTTCTGCCGTTTTCGTGCTGCTTTTCTTACTTGTGCTACGTGATCCGCAACTGCCACGTGAGGCGGTTCCGCAATTCAACTTTAGAACCTTTCTCGCTGGTTTCTGGTTAAGTCCTCGCAAGTATCCAGATTTCGCCTATACATGGCTTTCTCGTTGCCTGATATTTCTTGGATACACTATCTTGATCTCGTACATTTTCTTCTACTTGCAGGATGTCATTCACTTCCAGGGACCCGATAAAGGCGTTGTAATCTTTCAGGTCATTGCAACCGGAATATTGATTGTCGCGGCGATCATCAGTGGTGTTTTTGCTGAAAGACTGCAACGCCTTAAACCATTCGTTTCCGGCGGAGCCATCGTCATGACTGTTGCTCTCCTGTTGATTGCCTTCATTCCTAAGTGGCCGATTATGCTAGTTGCAGCCGTCATTCTTGGTATCGGATTCGGCGTCTACCTTGCTGTTGATATTGCGCTTGCGGTTCGTGTGCTACCTACCGCTGCTAATCGAGGCAAAGACCTCGGCATTATCAATACAGCTATTTTCCTTCCACTCATTCTCAGCCCGATTATTGGGTCCACCATGTTGAACCTTTTCCACAGCTATACCGCACTCTTTACCTTCGCTGCACTCTGCTTTTTATTGGCCGCAGGACTCATTCTGCCTATAAAATCGGTGCGCTAATAGAAAAGGAAAGAAGAGAGCAGGAGGAGGTATTCCCATGACGAACCTTCTCCTGTTTCTTCATGCATGAACTGGAAACGTTTGTGAATGCAGAGGAGTTTATCATGAGTAATACAACACAGACAGATATTATTTTCCCACAGGCCGGGGCACCTACCGTTCCTGCCATTGAAATAGCAGATCTCTGTAAACAATTTGGGACATTCCAGGCGATAGACCATCTCTCGCTAACCGTTCGCCAGGGAGAGGTCTTTGGACTGCTGGGACCGAATGGGTCGGGCAAGACAACAACTATCAATATGATTAGTGGGTTAAGTGTTCCCAATAGCGGAACTGTGAAAGTGATGGGTTATGACGTACATCACAACCCACGCCAGGTACGCCAGATACTTGGTGCAGTGCCGCAGGAAACCGCCCTCTATGAGGAGTTGACGGCGTGGGATAATATGGATTTCCACGCAGACCTTTTTCGTATTCCGCGCAAAGAAAAAAAAGAGCGCATCACTAAAATGCTAGCTTTGGTCCAGTTAACGGATCGTAAAAACTCGCGTGTTGGCACCTTCTCCGGCGGTATGAAGCGACGTTTAGCACTCGGACGCGCACTTCTGCACGATCCTCAACTGGTGTATCTTGACGAGCCAACACTCGGTGTCGATGTGCAGGCACGCCGGGCCATCTGGAATTATATTCTCTCACTACGCGATCAGGGCAAAACTGTCTTGATTACTACGAACTATCTTGAGGAAGCACAGGCACTGTGTGATCGTTTAGCGATTATCGATCATGGCAAGCTCATCGTTGTAGATACCCCCGACCACCTTAAACGCACCTACGGCGGGAGTGTTGTCGAGATAGAAACCGCCCAACACAGCAATGCTCTCGAACGGTTACAGGCATTGCCAGAGGTACAAGAGGTTCTGCAGGACGGCCCTCACCTGAAAATAACCACACAGGGTATCGGGAACAGTGTACCGCAAATTATCAACATTCTCTCTCAGGAGACGGAGATCAAAGATATTGTTGTGCGCGAACCACTGCTTGATGAAATCTTCCTGCATTTGACAGGGACCGAACTACGGGATTAGGGGAAAGACATGTTTCAGGAACTTGGATTTGCCGGGCGTGTTGTCTGGGCTTGCATGAAAAAGGATATCAAAACAGCGTTGCGTGAGCGTGTATTTACTATCCTCGGCGTGTTTATTCCAGTCAATTTTCTTATTTTGATGAGTCTCTTCGTCCTTGCTGGCAGCAATGCACCGACAGCCGTTGTCATGCAAGATCAGGGACCCTATGCACAAAAATTTTATGACTCGATGAGTCACGCTCATTCTTTCCGTTTACAGCAGGCTACTCTACAAGATGCACGCGCGATGTTACAAGCAGGACAAATTGTTGCTGTTGTAACCGTTCCCGCGGACTTTGACACCCGTATTCAGCAGCGCGAATCAGTACAGATCAATGTCGAAATTAACAATCTCAACACGGACTTCACCAACGATATCCGCCGTGCTGTCCCTCTGTCTATCACCTCTTTCTACGCCAAATCGTTTCCTGATATCGTCACCATTACGCCGCGTGAACACGACTTTTATCCCCAGGATACCGACTATATTCCTTATATATCGGTCTCCATTCTTGTTCTAGGTCTAGCGGTGGGCGGCTTGCTACAGGCAGGTATTGCAACAGCGCGTGAGTGGGATAAGGATACAATTAAAGAAATCCTCCTTTCACCAGCGAGCCGACTTGCGGTAATTACTGGAAAAATGTTGGCTGCACTTATCATGAGCTTAATCTCTATGGTGGTGGTACTGCTCGTCCTAATTTTTGTGATTGGCGTCCATCCTGCTCATTGGGGAGAGGTTATTGGTTTTACCTTGCTCAGCCTTGTGTTATTTGTGGCATGTGGCATATTATTCGGCACCTTGCTGAAACAAATATTGCCTGTTACCGCTCTTACATTAGGTATCTCTGTCCCACTTTTTTTCGTGAGCGGTGCCTTCGGCCCACTATCTCTCAACACAAAAATCATACAGGTCATTGCACAGATATTTCCGCTCTACTACGCCATCGTGTTGCAGCAACATGCCTTTCACAACTTCATCTTGAACTCCTACGGACTCAATGTGAATATCCTGATCCTCTGTGGCTATATCTTTGGCTTGCTCCTCCTGGCGTTGATCGCGTTGCGACGTAGCACTGTAGCACATTAATACGAAAGCAGAAAATATATGGTAATCGCATTTTTTGAGCATGTTCTGGCTATTTTCAAAAAGGATATCCGTGTCTGGTTGCGTCACCCCAGCAATATTTTGTTGACTCTCTTGCCACCATTAGCACTACTCTTAGTTGGAGCATTAGGATCGCAGGCAGTCGGGCATAGTCCTGTTGCATTGGTTCAGCAGGATCATGGTCCTGCCGGCACTAAAATGGTACAAATATTGCATGAGGCCGATGTATTCCGTATACAGGATGTCAATGCACAGCAGGCACAGGTGCTGCTAAAAAATCTGGATGTGGTGGCTGTAATCGTTATCCCACCAGACTTTACACAGCGCGTCCAAACCCATGAAAGTTCGCCGCTCGATGTCACCGTCAATAACCTGAACCTCGACTTTACCAATGATATACGACGTTCAGTACCCGATGCAATTACACAATTTTACAGCTCTCAGGGGAGTGCCAGCCCTATCAAAGTGACAATTCACGAGCAAGACCTGCGTAGCCACGATATAGAACTTTTCCAGTATACGATCTTGCCAACTATTATCTTCCTGCTCACTATCAGTGGCTTAGTCACAGGAGGGCTTGCAACAGCTCGTGAGTGGGAGACACGTACCGTAAAGGAATTATTACTTGCACCCATCTCTCGTGCTGCAATTGTTACGGGGAAGGTTTTAGCGAGCTTTGCCACTACCTTTTGTTTTGGTGTGATTGTACTTGTCTTGAGTTACATTGCTGGTTGGGTGCGCCCTGAAGGTGTCTACTGGTTGACTGCTCTTATCGCTGTTGCGCTGGTATCCCTGCTGAGTTCCGCGCTGGGAATCGCGGTTGGGGCGTTAGTGCAAAGAGTGCAGGCGTTAAGTCCCGTCTCGATCAATGTAGGCATGTATCTTTTTTTCCTGGCAGGAGGCGTTGGCGTACTCGCATTCGAGCCGATTATATTACAGAACATCGCCGCCTTCATCCCTCTCACCTATGGACGACATGCCCTTGAGATGGCGGTATTTTATAGCTCCTCCGACCAGATTGGCCGTGATACGCTGATACTCTGTTTGTCGATCCTTATCGCCGTTGGCTTAGGCATTCTTGCCACTCGCAAAGGTATCGCGAGTTAAGATAGGAAGAGGATAGATGAATACTCAAACAAAGGACTGGCCCACCGCTTTGGCAAATTGGTTGCAGAAGAACTCTAAGACTGCACCTGAGCGTTTACAACGGTTACGCGAAGATTTTGTCCGACGCTTTCCGATTGAGTACCTGAAAGATATAGACCTTAATCACTATGCAGTAGGAAAACCTGATAGTTTCTGTTATTGGCTAGAATTTAAGACGAAAGAATTAGGAAGTATCAGTGGTGGTAGTGCAGCCCCTATTGAAGACATTGTAAAGTGCATGCATATTAGGTACTATTCTCTCTGCCACTTTTTGCATAAGAGTATACTCTTGAAGAGGCGTAATGCGCCGTTGTAGAAGTGGACGAGCATCCCATTGACCCGCATGAATATCCTCAATACCTGAGCCGTTACGCAAAGTTGTGCATTAAAGAATGTAAATAGCGAAAATTATAATTATCGCAAGCGGGTAGGTAGTATGTCAAGTGTTGTGTAAAAGTTCAGGGTCTGGTTGAGCTTGTGATGCAGGTGGCATCGTCAGCTTGTTGAACTTGAGACTGCGAATCACGGCATAAAAGAGCAACACACAACTGTCTTC
>JAABUX010003000.1_pt1 | contig 22990 bp, 31 predicted proteins | sample 5561851 | NCBI WGS metagenome assembly JAABUX01 (sample SAMN10711883, study PRJNA513361) | rock metagenome | isolation source: Antarctica rocks | place: Antarctica: Victoria Land, Richard Nunatak red sandstone | collected 2016-01-03 | reverse complement strand
CTCTTCCCCCTGCACGCGGCGTAACGCTACAATCGAGGACCGTGCACCTGTAGCTCAGCGGATAGAGCACCAGTCTTCGGAACTGGGTGTCGGGGGTTCGAATCCCTCCAGGTGCGCCACTGTCTGCCTGTGTTTGCCAAGGATCGGTCAGACGAGACTCCCAACCCAAAAACTGGTTGTCTGAGGCTCACGTGTGTAGTCACGACTCGTGCACGGCACTCAATCGCCCGCAGCACATTCAGGTCATGCCTTTTGCGATCACCATCGGTGCCTAGCAGCCCACAGTAGCGAGAGCGCGTCATCAGCACTCGTCGCTGACTGAGTGGTTCGCGGACCGGGTGAACAGCATGCCCAAGTACGTGCTCTCCACCAAGCCGGGTCAACTTCAGTAATTACGCTGCAGCGCTCGGTTCGACAGGCCGGTTCGAGCGTCGCGCCCGATCGCATCATACAGCTCAACGCGTAAGCTCGACGGCTGAACCACCGGGATTGCGCACGCCCCACCGGCGGGCGACCCGGCACTGGTCGAACGACTCATCGCCAACCTGCGGGACAACGCCGTGCGCTACAAGGTGCCCGGGTGGAGATCTCCACCCGGGTCGAGGGCGACAAGGCCATCGCCTCCATCGCGAACACCGGGCTGGTGATCCCGCCCGAGCAGGTCCACTGCCTCTTTGAGCCCTTCCAGCGACTCGACCACACCCGCGTCGACGACCACCACGGCCTCGGACTGTCCATCGTCCGCGCCATCGCCATCACCCACGACGCCACGCTCACCGGGAACGCGCGGTCGCAGGATGGCTCTCGATAGAAATCCCCTTCCTGCTCATGCCGTTCGCAATGCCACGGCAGGCGGCATCCGAGACGCTCGAATGGCTGGCATAAGGCCGGCAAAAGCGCCGATCAGGACGGCCGAGGCGATGCCGCCCAGCCACGCCTCGACGGGGATCACGACGGCCCAGCTCTTTGAGCTGGCGTATACGGCCGTGGCCGCCGCCCCGGCCAGCACGCCGACAACGCCGCCGATGACGGAGAGCAGGATCGACTCAGCGAGGAACTGCGTCCGGATCTGGCCCTTTGTTGCACCAAGGGCGCGACGGAGGCCAATCTCCGAGCGCCGTTCCAGAACCGATATGACCATAATGTTGGCGACACCGACCGCACCCACGATCAGTGCCACCACTCCGAGCCCGAGAAAGAGGCTGTCGAACGCCCCCACGGCGGCAGCCCGGGCGGTGAGCACGTCCGATGGCTGACTTACGTTCACCTCGTAGGGGGCCTCGGGGTTGGCGGTCTGCGCGAGGAGCGACTGCACCGCCGCCTCATGGCCGGTGGCGGCGCGGACGTAAATCGTGCTCGGCGGGCCGGCCTTCTCCTTGCCGCGAACCATGCTGGCATAGCTGAGGTACTTCTCGGCGGCCGGATAGCCGATTAAGGCGCTGTTATCAATGTCGGGCTCCAGCGGCGAGGGGTTCAGGATGCCCACCACGTTGAACCACTGGCCGCCCAGCCAGATCCGCTGATCAGGGTAGACCCGGTCGATGCCCAGCTGTGCCGCGGCGACCGAGCCGAGCACCGCGACCGGCTCGCGGACAGTGCCCTCGTTGAGCCAGTCACCGCGTGCAATGCCGGTGCCGAGCACGGACAGCAGGTTCAGGCTGGTAGAGCGCACCTGCAGGCCCCCTGTTTCGCCCACCGGTATCATCGAGTTCCGATAGACTTTCTCGACCTTCATCAAGCCGGTGTGTGCCACCAGTTGGACGTTGTCCAGGAGTGTGATGCGCGCCGGCGCTTCGCGGGGCAACTGCGCCGGTCCGCCGGTGAAACTCTGTCCGGCCTCGACGGTCAGCATGTTCGTGCCGAGCCGGTTGATCTCCGCGATCAGCCCGGCCTGCGAGGAGGAAGACAACCCGAGGACCCCCACGATCGCGGCCGTTCCGATCGCGATCCCGAGTGCGGAAAGCGCGGCGCGCAGCGGCCGGGCGCGCAGCCCGACACTCGCCACCCGCAGCCCGACACTCGCCACCCGCAGCCCGTCCTTCAGCCGCAATCGTCCGCCCGTGACACTCATGGCGCGTCTCCCTTCGCGGTATCGGAGACAACCTGGCCGTCCAGCACCTGAATCTGGCGAGGCAGTTGATCGGCGAGGCCCGCATCGTGGGTGATCATGATGATGGTGCCGCCGGCGGCGTTGAGCTCGCGGATAAGCTCCATGATCGATGCGCCGGTGGTGCTGTCGTGGTTCCCAGTCGGTTCGTCGGCGAGAACGATCGCGGGACGGCCGATTAGCGCCCGGGCGATCGCAACCCGCTGCCGCTCCCCTCCAGAGAGCTTGGTGGGCTTGAATTTTGCGCGTTGGGAGAGGCCGACCCGCTCGAGCGCCTCATCCGCGCGCCTGTACCGCTCGGCGGCGGGGACGCCGGCGTAGAGCAGACCGTCGGCGACGTTCTCCCGCACCGTGGCATGTTCGGCCAGGAAGAACTGCTGGAAGACGAACCCGATCTCCCGAGCCCGCAGCAGCGATAGCTCGCGGTCGCTCAGCCGCGCCACGTCGACCCCACCGATTCGGACCACGCCACTGCTGGGACGCTCGAGCGTCCCCATGACGTGCAGGAGCGTGGACTTGCCCGAACCGGAGGGCCCGACGATCGCCACCAGCTCGCCTCGCCGGACGGAGAAGGACACCCCCCGAAGGGCGGGCACCGGCGGCTCCGCGCCGTAGACCTTGGTCACCACATCCAGCTTCAGAACCGATTCGCCGGTCATGACGACGGCACCACCACTCGATCACCTACGCGGAGATCGCCCTGGACGACCTGGACTCGTCCGTTTGCGGTGTCGAACAGGCCCAGCTGCACAGCGACCAGTTCGCGTCGCCCGTCGGCGTGCAGGACCGTTGCATCCGGGCGGGCGGATCCACCAAGCTCGCCCCCCACCGTGGCGATCCGCACCGACTCGGGCAGGAACACCGCCTGACCGAGATGCAGCGACCCGGTCTGAGCCTCGCCCCGATCGCGCTGCAGCCGCTTGAGGGCGGACGCCGTCTCGGAACTGAAGTGGTCAGAGGATGGGTCAAGCTGCGTTCGGGTCGCGTACCCGAGGTGCACCAGGTTGGTGTTGAGCTCGGTGACGTCGGCGCCGCTGTCGCCCTTCGACAGCGACCGGTACGCCGGCGTTGAGCCGCACAGCAGCAGCACCGGTTTGTCGTCCACCCGATATAACGCGTCGCCGCAGTCGATCTTGTCGCCGTCGGCGGGCAGCTCGGTGTATGTCCCGCGCGCCCAGTTGATCACGGTGTACGCTGAGCCGTCCGATCGCGCCCGATAGGTCAGGGTCCCATACTGGGAGACCATGGCCGAGAGCCTCCCTCTCTGCACCGTCGCGGTGTTCGCCGGCGGCTCCTGTGCGGCCGCGGTCGCTTGCTTCGCACTGGACATGGCGATTACGCTGTTGGCGGCGGCTACGGCTGCCAGGACGGCCGCTCCGGCCAGCAGCCAACTCTTCCGCATCACCGGCCCACCACCCCGGCCGCCTCGGCGAAATCGCGGCACTTGTGCATCGCGGCGTTCAACCTGGGATCGATTCGAGGATCCTTCCCTGCGAGGGATGGGATTCGATTCGTGTCGATGAGGGGCCCATTGGGGGTGGGGTCCGGGAAGTCCGGCACGCCGTTGTCGCGCATGCACTGGGCGAACTTGAGGCGCGCCGTCCTCTGCTGGGGCGTCACCTTGCCGCCCGTGAACCCCGGCGGCTCTAGGTTCTTACACGCGCCGATGGCCTGCTTGAATGCCGCACTGTTCGGGTCCAGCGACGAGCCGTTTACTACCTCATCGATGGTGAACGAGCCCGACGCATCTGGGCCCGGAAACGCGCTTAGACCGTTGGCGCGCATGCACTCGGCGAACTTCACCGCCTTCTCACGAGGACCGGTGGCGCTGATGCTGATGCCGCTGCCGGTGCCGGCAGGTGCGTTTGAACGGCCCGCGACGATCAGGGCGAGCATGGCAAGGGCAGCCAGCGACCGTAGTGTTCTACTCATGTTATCTCCTCACGTGTGGTGGTTGCGTTGAGGCTGATTCTGTACGAGCGTGGAGCCGTCATCGATGACTTCGAGGCGGAGTTCGTGGTGGCAGGGTTTGTTGACCTAGATCTGGCGTAGCCGGTACTTGGCGCCGTGAGTGACCGGCGATGCGGTCGACCATGGCGTCGGCGGCCGCGAGACCCGCCGCGACCTGGTCGTAGTCGGGCTGGCCCAACACGACCCCAGTGATCGTCGTCCGCTTGCCGTCGATCCAGCGGATGGCGCGGAAGGCGAAGCAGCCGCCAGCCGCGTTGTCCGAGCCGGTCTTGACGCCGACAAAACCGTGATACCCGAGCAAGGCGTCAGTGTTGTGCACGGTGCCAGCGACCGGCAGCGTCGCGCTCGATGTGGCGACGATCTTCGCGAACATCGGCAAGCGCATGGCCCGAGCGACAACACGCACCTGGTCGGTGGCAGTCGACACGGTTGCGTCGTCGTAGCCACTCGGGTCGGTGTAGCGGGTGTGGGTCATGCCCAGCGACCGTGCGGTGGCATTCATCCGGGCAACAAACCGGTCCGCTGAGCCGGCGTCCCATCGCGCCAGGACCGCGGCGATGTTGTTCGCCGACGACAGCAGCAGTGCCTGCAGCGCCTGCCGTTCGGTCACTTGCTCTCCGGCGGCGATGGACACGACCGACTCCTGCTGTCGCCGCCGGCGGTCGGTGTCGGCGACAGTGGCCTCGGCGAGCGTGATCGTTGGGCCGTCCTGGCTGAGCCGTAGCGGGTGGTCACGGAGCACGAGATAGGCCGTCATCACCTTCGCGACGCTAGCGATCGCAGCGACGTGCTGGTCCGGGCCGGAGTGGATCTGCGACTGTCCTATTTGGAGAGCGGCTTGGCCATACGACGGCCACACCATGCTGGGCAGCGCCTCGACAAGCACGACACGGTGCTCACCGCGAAGGACGACGATGGGTGATGCGGCCGTCGAGGACGAGGGCGCCAACGACCGGTAGCCGAGGGCTGCGGCGATCACCGCGATGACTACGAGCAGGCCGGAGACAAGGATCCTGAGAATCCGACGGGTCGTTGTTCGTGCTGGTTCGCGGTAAGTCATGCCTCCATTTAAGGCAGCGTGGTGTTGTCAGCACGTATGTGGTTTTCGATATGCCGACGATATGCGCCGGCTCGTAGCATTGAGAGCATGCATGTGTTGATCGTTGAGGACGAGCCCTATATGGCAGAAGCCATCCGCAATGGCCTACGCCTGGAAGCGATCGCGGCGGACATCGCCGGTGACGGCGACACCGCTCTGGAGCTGCTGAGCGTCAACGCCTACAACATCGCCGTCCTCGACCGCGACATCCCCAGCCCCTCCGGTGACGAGGTCGCCAAACGCATCATCGCCTCCGGCGGCGGCATACCGATCCTCATGCTCACCGCTGCCGACCGGCTAGACGACAAAGCCTCCGGGTTCGAACTCGGCGCCGACGACTACCTCACGAAGCCGTTCGCACTTTAAGAACTCGTGCTCCGTCTCAGAGCGCTCGACCGCAGGCGCGCCCACAACAGGCCACCCGTGCGAGAAATCGCAGGCCTGCGTTTGGATCCGTTCCGCCGAGAGGTCTACCGCGACGGCCGCTACGTCGCGCTCACGCGGAAGCAGTTCGCCGTGCTCGAAGTCTTCGTCGCTGCCGAAGGCGGTGTCGTCGGCGCCGAAGAACTCTTAGAACAAGCGTGGGATGAGAACGCAGACCCGTTGACTAACGCCGTGCGCATCACGGTCTCGGGACTGAGCAAACGGCTCGGCGAACCCTGGATCATCGCCACCGTGGCCGGCGTCGGGTACCGCATCGACACTCAACCAGACACCGGGCGTGAGGGAGGAGAGCGTGGATGGAGCCCCTGGTTTGAGTGTTCGCCTCAAGCTCACCCTCAGCTATGCCGGGTTACTCATGCTTGCAGGTTCCTTGATGCTCGCGGCCGCGTGGGTGTTCTTTCTGCGCTATATGCCCCACCGTTTGACTCTCGATACCGTGTGGTTCATACACTACCACTACCGCTCCGACCCCCTGCACGGCTTTGGCCCCCCAGCGGCCGCAGTCCTAGCGTTCCTGCTGGTGTTCGGTCTCGTGGGAGGATGGATTCTCGCCGGCCGCATGCTCGCCCCTCTGACCCGCATCACAGACGCCACACGCATGGCCGCGACCGGATCGCTCTCCCACCGAATCCGGCTACCGGGCCGCAGAGATGAGTTCCGCGAACTCGCGGACACCTTCGACACCATGCTCGCACAGCCCCAAGCACACGTCGCCGAACAGCAGAGATTCGCCGCCAATGCCTCCCACGAACTGCGCACCCCGCTGGCGATCATGCAGACACTTCTAGACGTGGCCCGCAACGATCTGAACCGCGACACCGGCGAACTTGTCGACCGCCTCCACGCCGTCAACACTCGAGCGATCGACCTCACGGAGGCATTGCTCCTGCTCAGCCGCGCCGACCAACGGTCCTTCACCCGAGAACACGTCGACCTGTCTCTCGTAGCGGAAGAAGCCACTGAAACGCTCCTCCCCCTCGCAGAAAAACGGGGCGTCACCATCGAGACCTCCGGCGACATGACCCCCACCATCGGCTCACACGCGCTCCTGCTGCAGTTGACGACGAACCTTCTGCACAACGCGATCGTCCACAATCTGCCTGAACGGGGCACCGTGTGGGTCAGTACCGGCGTTCACCTCCAGAATGCGGTGCTCACCGTCGAGAACACCGGCGAGAAGCTCACCCCACAGTTAGTGTCCACGCTTGTCGAGCCGTTTCGTCGCGGCACCGAACGCATACGCACCGACCACGCAGGTGTCGGGCTCGGCCTGGCAATCGTCAAAAGCATTACCGAAGCACACGACGGAATCCTCACCCTCACCCCCCGGGCCGCCGGGGGGCTCTGCGTCGCGGTGCAACTACTCGCCGCGCCAGGGAGTGTCGAGGCTGTCGACTTAACGGTGTGAGTGGCCCGACACGCCGATCTGCGGATTGGCGGGGAAGGCTCTGTGATGGCCGAAACACTACCGGATGTGACGACGAGTGAGGAGTCGGTGCCTGTCGCCGAGGCTGGCCGGCCGACAAGTGCTGCAGTGATCCACCCACCCGAGATGGAGGACTCGCCCTCGGCTGATGAGTTGGATATTGCCTCTCAGTGAAACGGGGTTGCCGTGGCCACCTACTGGACCCAACAGCTCCGAAGGCAAGGTTTCGAGTCTGGGTGGTGTCGCAGGGCCCCAATATCCTTGATCCCATCTTGGTACGTGGTATCGAGTTCCACCTACATGCACTGCTAAGTGACGCCTTCACAGCCACTGGGATGGTTGGCGTAGTTTACGTTTCGGGACCACCTCATCAACGGACGCAGGCGAGGCACGGTAGCGCTCGGCGGGTGGAACCGCCGTGGCCCGATCAAGCGGGGCGAGGAAGGCAGCATCGCTAAGGTGGCTCGACTCGTTGCCGATCCAACGCGGTTCGATCAAGGTGAGACTGTGGACCCGGTGCGGGTGTCGGGTGGCGAGGAGCAGGGCGAGGCTGGCACTAATCGAGTAGCCGACCAGATCGAAGGTCTCGAACCCGGCGGCATCGGCGGTCTGCAGGATCGCATCGATCCCCGTGGAGACGCCATAGTCGACTGGTGTTCCACGGCGCCGCGTCCGTTGCCCGGCAGGCGCTCATCGGCGTGCGCACGGATGCCTACCTACACCCCGCCCTGGCCAATGGACGGGCTGGCGTCGTCATCACCCTTAACGGTCAACCGTTCGCCGTGATGGGGTTCACCATCAGTGACGGCCAGATCGTGGAGATCGACGCCCTCGCCGACCCCGAACGCGTCCGCCGGATCGCCGCCGCCTGTCCTCACCGATGAGTAATGCCAGGGGCGCATTGCGCCCTATTTCTGGGCGGTGACTGAGCGAGCGGTGAAAGCAGGTGAAATGCCCTTCCCGCATTCCGGGCCCCTAAGCACTGGACCGCGAGACAAGCCGGGTTGCCGTACAGTAAGTCGACGCGTGTAAATCAACGAGACACCGAGAGGAGAAATTCATGACTCTGACCGCCCAGGGCGCGACGACGGGCTACGCCGACGTCAACGGACTGCACATGTACTTCGAAGAATATGGAGACGGCTCGCCGCTCGTCCTGCTGCACGGCGGCATGTTGACCATCGACCTCAACTTCACCGGGCTGATCCCCACGCTGGCCGGCCGCCATAAGGTTATCGGCGTAGAGATGCAGGGACACGGTCGCACCGCCGACATCAACCGACCGATCACTCCGTCCGCGCTGGCCGGAGATGTGGTCGCGCTGCTCGACCACCTCGGCCTCGCGCGGGTGCACGTGTTGGGGCACAGCATGGGGGCGGCGGTTGCCCTGCAACTGGCGGTGAACCATCCCGACCGTGTGCGCTCCATCGTCGCCGCCTCGGCCAGCGTGCGACCCGACGGCTTGCACGAGGATCTGAGTGACCCGGCGAAGTTCGCCACCTCAACGAGGATGCCGACCCAGCAGGATATGGCGGACTTCCGGGAGGCGTACACCCGGCTCTCACCACACCCCGACCGTTTCGACGACTTCCTGGCGAGGCTGTCCGCGTCAAACGCCGACCTGCAGGGATGGTCCGACGAGCAGCTTGCCGGCATTACCGCGCCGACGCTGCTTGTACTCGGCGACCGGGATTTCACCACCGTGGAGCACGGGGCGCTGATGCAGCATCTCATCCCAGGCTCGCAACTGGCAGTGTTGCCGGACACCACGCATATGCAGGTGACCCGGCGAACGGAGCTCCTTCTACCGATGCTGGCCCGCTTCCTGAACTGACTCCGTACCACAGGCGGTGTCCCCGGACGCCCGACTCAGCGCCAATCCACGCTCACAAAAGTGGCATCACCATCGTTCGTTGTCCATTAGGCGTCTTGGGAATGCGCCCTCGTGCAGCGTTGACTCCTGCAGGGGCGCTTTGCGCCCTATTTCTGGGCGGTGACTGAGCGATAGGTGGAAGCAGGGGAATGCCCACCCCGAAGCGGGTTTCGCGAGCAGTGATGTTTTCGTCCTGGGCGCGCCGGCGAACGACGCGCTACGCGCCGCGTACACCTTGGTCGCACCACTTGCGTATAGACCAGTGCGCACCTTCGAAGACTGCATGAGCACTGTCCAGGAGTATCGGGCGATCCTCTGAATGGCGTGGACACTCTGGACCCAGTGTGGGCGCTGCCATTAAAGTTGCATCTCGAGCCGCCGGTCGGCTAGCGACGGCTCAGACCTAATTCATTGGCGTGAGGACCCAGTGCGTGAACTCCACGGGTTGGCACAGATTGGCGTCGGTGGCGGTTCGAGCTCTTCCTCCCGCCGCGAAGAACGAGAGTATCCCTATGCTGGTGACACGTTGAATTCTGTGTCGGCGCCTCGCTCCCGGCGATCCACGTCACCGGGCCCCCATGGGCGCAGGGTCACAAGGTCGTCCCACAGCTGTGACTCAGGTTAAAAGAGCACGCAGGCACTACCGCATCCGGGTCATGGTGGTCGAGTATCCCCCTCCCCGCGAGAAAACCCACGCACCGGTGTTGGTGTCGCCATCGGCGCTGAAGGTTCCCTTGAAGTAGGCTGGTGAGCCCCTTTCGCCGCCCCAGATCATCAGGGTGTCTTGCTGCATCTCGTAGACGTAGTCGAAGGTGAAGCCTTTGCTGTCGTAGGCTCGCGACCAGATGTCCTGGCTCGGCTCCTCGCCAAAGGGCTGCAGGTGGCCAATGATCTCAGTTACCTTGACCTGGTGGCCCTGGAGCGTCATGTCGACGTGCTGGATGAGGAAGAACCCGCCGTCCATCCATTCGTAGGTGGCGGTTCCTTCGGCGTCGCCCGTTATCTGCCACCTCCCCACAAGCCGGTCCAGCGTGCGCATGTCCGCCGGGGGAGCTGATTGTGCTTCGATTGCCTCGTCTTGGGGTGGTTTGTCGGTCATGGTTCTTATCTTGATGAATTTGTGATTTATCAGAGGATCCCGGCCTCTCGCGAAGGACCTACTCCGATGGGCGCTTTAGAATATAGAGAGGAAACCCGAGCAAGGGGCGATCGATAGAGTAGTAGCTCCAGTGACATGTCACTCGACGACGGTCGGCTCGGGTTGCACCGGATCGTCGAGGCCACCAACTCATGGTCGAACTACGGCCGACTCCGACGCAGCACCGACCGCTGCTACTGACAACCAGAAAGGGTTCCGATGACACAGTCCGTCCGCGTTCAGAACTTCAGCGTGTCCAGCGATGGATACGGCTCCGGCGAGGGGCAAAGCCGTGATCGCCCGTTCGGCCACGCCGATCCGGGTGCGCTCTTCTTCTGGGCGGGCGCCACCGCTCACTGGCCCAACCGGACCGAACCAGGGGGAACTTACGGCCTCGACGACTACTGCACTCGCGACTTCACCAACAACATCGGCGCCGAGATCATGGGGCGCAACAAATTTGGTCCGCAGCGGGGTCCATGGGAGAACCATGACTGGCAAGGATGGTGGGGGGACGAACCCCCGTTCCACACGCCGGTGTTCGTCCTCACCCATCATGAGCGACCGTCGATCACTCTGGGGAACACCACGTTCCATTTCCTCGATGCGTCTCCGAAGGACGCGCTGGCTCAGGCATTCGACGCCGCCGAGGGCAAGGACGTGCGAATCGGCGGGGGTGTTGCCACGGTCCGGGAGTTCCTCGACGCCGATCTCATCGACGCGATGCATATCGCCGTTGCGCCAGTCGAACTCGGTCGCGGCGAAAGGTTGTGGACGAGTCCCGACGAACTTGTCGACCGTTTTCATTTGGAGCAGATCCCGAGCCCGAGCGGGGTGGTGCATCACTTTTTCTGGCGGTGACTTTTCAGACGGCTTGACTTGCCCGGTTTCCATACGATTCCGCTGCCGTGCGCCCCGATGAGCCAGCGTTCCAACGTGTCGGCATCGCGATCGCGAACCATCCGCCGGAAGGCAAGAACGAGGGAGAGCCAGCTTGGTTTACATACGGCTGCGCCAGACCGGGAACATCTAGCTCCCATATCGGTGGCCGAAAAACACGGATATTGCCGTGCAGGAGGGCGATCTCACGCTGGTCATGATCGGCGAGCCGGCACCATTTCTGTAGCGCGAATCGTGCAGATAGTGGCCTCTCATTCAGCGGTTTTCGGCCGCAGAAACAGCACATATGTGTAAGGGAGGTGGTGGCGAGGTTTGACGAGCGCGCTGCCATGGAGGTGGCCTGTAGGTGCCAGAAATGGGAGCTGGTGGACGTTCTCGACGCGGGGAATACCGACGGCCACAATAATCTCGCTACTCTTTATGAACAGGTCGGTCGTAACTGTGCCGCGGCGTTCGAGTACAAGGCCGGCATTGCCTACGAGCGGCCCGACGCTACTTTGCGCAGTCGCGGGTTCTTGGATTTGAGGATGCTGAGAGCACATTTGCAGAGGTGTATGAGCGGCACTCGGTGGTGACACAAGGATGCGTACGCGCCGCTGACATCGATCGACTGAAGATCGGGCCAACTTGGGGGCCCGCGTTATGCTGACCGACCGCCGAGAGACTACCCGAGGTACGCTACCGGGTAGGTTCCAAAGGCAACGGTGAGCAATGCCTATTTTCGCCAGGTGCGTCAGTACCGTATATTTGCCCTGACTCACCTCTTATCACCGCTTAGGCCTGTGTGCCTGCGTGTTCCGGGAGTTTTTTGTGTCCACGCCCTCATTACCCCCGACCTCATTCCATCAGCGCCGGCTGAGCCTGCACCGCGCCACGGTTGCGCGGCTCCTGGAATTGCAGTCTCGTGCTGTGGACGCGGGCTTCCGCAAGCCCAGCTACAGCGACCTCATCGACGCGCTCGTCGCCTCGGCTGACGGAGTTCCTGTCGAGGAACTGCTCACGAAAGAGGAGGCGCATTGATCGTCGCGGTCATGGCCGACAAGGGAGGCGTGGGCAAGACGGCGGGTGCGCACAATCTGGCTGCCGAGGTGAGCACCCGGGGGACGCCGGTACTCCTCATCGACGTGGACAAGCAGGCCGACCTCACCGAGTTGACCGGCTTGGTCGCCGAGCCCAACATCGGCATGGACGCCATCCTTTGGCAGACGCCCGCCTCCAGTGCGCGTCAGTTCATCCGGGACGTGAGGCTCGGGCTCTCCCTCATCGGGACGCACCCACAGATGCGCAAGGCGGATCGGGAGATGGCCCAGCGCACCCGGCGCGAGCACGTCCTGGAGACGTCACTCAACCAGGTGATCCCGGACTACGGCCTTGTCGTCGTCGTCGTCGGCCTCTCCGAGATGGTGCAGCTCAACGTGCTGTTCGTGGCGGACATGCTCGTCATTTCCACGACGCCGGCGAAGCTCGACGCCGATCACGTCATGAACATGATCGACGAGGCCGAGGCGATGCGCCGCGATCTCCGTCTGCCCTCCCTCATCACCCCCGGTCGGGTGGTTATCAGCATCACCCGCCGAAGCACCAATGCCGGCATCGAGACGAGCGTGCTTGAGCTCCGAACGGAGCGCTTTGCTCACACTGTGGCACCGGCCGTCGTCCCCTTCACCCCACGGGTGATCGAGGCCAGTGCGCTGCACATGAGCCTCCGCGAGTACCGCGACACCCACGGCAGCAAGCGGGACCGGGCCCTGTCGGCTGCGGTCGACGCCTACGCCGCCCTCGCTGATCACGTCATGGGGCAGGCCCAGAAGCTGGCGGGTGTCGCATGAGCCGTTCTGCCGCTCGCAAGGGCTTGGAACTGCGCAAGGCGCCGCCCCGCTCCCCACAGCTGGCAGGGCGGGGCTTCGATCCGCGAAAGCTCCCCTAGGTGCGCGCCCTTGCCGTCAACGACCGCGACGTGCATCTGGTCGACCTCCTGGAAACCCAGCACGTAGGCACTCATTCGTCCCCCTTCCCGTTCAGCCCCCTGTAGTCAACTCTGCATGAGGCATGAGAACGTCCTCTAAATACCACCAATATGCATTGGACCGTCACATCTTCCTCCTTCTTGGGACCTGAGTGGATAGGCGCAAAAGCACATGCAGGACACCCATAGCTGTGCGCGACACCTAGATGTTTGTCTATGTCGCGAGCGCTGTGAGCAATCTTCAGAGGGAGGATAGTCGAGCTGGGCCGCGGCCATTCCGAACGCCCGGACGCAGTGATTCAGATCACCTTTACGCTCCGCTGCTTGGTCTTGGGCGACCGGCAGCTCGATGAAGTGATTCGATCAGGAAGACGTACAACCCATGACAACCGACACGCACTGGAGCGCTTCCTCGCATTGTTACCTCGGCCCCAGCCGGCACAGATCCGTGCGCACACGTAGGGTCGTTTTCAAAACCTGATCACGGTCTCCGGTAGGAGGACATCGTTGGTGACGTACGTTCTCATTCATGGCGCTAGCTCTGATTCCTGGTACTGGCACCGCGTCGTCCCCGAACTCCAGCGGTTGGGCAACGACGTGGTCGCACCCGACCTCCCCAGCGACGATGATGCCGCGGGACTGTTGGAGTACGCGGATACTGTTGTTGATGCCATTGGTGACCGGCGACACCTGATCCTCGTAGCGCAGTCGATGGCGGGATTCACGGCGCCGATCGTGTGCACGCGCCTGCCCGTCGATCTCCTTATCATGGTGGCGGCGATGGTCCCGCAGCCGAACGAGTCGCCGGGAGAATGGTGGGCCAACACCGGATACATGCCGGCCAGGCGAACGAGCGATGCGCAGCTCGGCCTGCCCATCGACAGTGAGCCGGACCCGTTCACCATCTTCTTTCATGATGTCCCCGACGAGGTGGCGGCGAAGGCTATGGCGCGGGGTGAGCACCGCCAATCGGGCACACCGTTTATCAAGCCGTGGCCGCTCCTCGCCTGGCCGGACGTTCCCAGCGAGTTCGTGCCGTGCCGCAACGACCGCTTCTTTCCCGCTCCCTTTATGCGACGGGTGGTAAAGGAACGGCTCGGGCTCATACCAGATGAGTTGGAGAGCGGACATCTACCGGCGCTCGCTCACCCCGCCGAACTCGTGGAACGACTTGAGCGATACCGCGTGGCACACCTCGGTCAGGCAGGTGTTTGACTGTCGCCTTTCAGGTTGGCCATCGTTACCCCCTTTTGAAAGCTGCCTCCCGTCCCTCGCTTCGAGCCGATCCATCACCCGAGTGAGCTCGCTGGTCGACAGGGCTGTCTGTGCCGCCAGGTCGGTCATCCGCAGACCAAACGGTGATTTCGTAACCTCGGCGCTCCCGCGGATCAATTGGTGTGGCGGTTGCCGCGCCCAACGTTGCATCGATGGCACAAAGCGCGGAGGTTATCCTCACGGGCCCGGCTACTTGCACTTCTGAGGCTTGCACCCAGTGCGGCCCTTGCTGGACACCGCTCGGCGATGGCGCCGAAGACTGCTTGCCAGACCATGGTCCGCCAGCCGGCCTTCTCGGCCAGCCGCTCGCTCGTTCCTCAGGCGTGACGAGAGGCCAGACCTCGACCACGCCGTGAGCCACGGCGCATGGCGTACCAGAGACGAGTTGGATCGCCTCATTCATATCGACTGCTTCGATGACAGCGAAGCCGGCGATAGGTAGATCAGCCCGGAGGAAGGGCACCTGGATGGTCCGCACTCCCGCGTCGTCGTGATTGCGAACCTGGACCGGAGCACCGGCGATGGCCATCGCCGCACCGCGGTCACGGAGGCGGGCGTCGTGCTCATGGGCGGCGTTTCGCACCGAGGGCTCGGTGCGCTCGTAGCCAGCCTAATCGCCGTAACCGATCGTGATGAACTTTAGCATCGGGCGGTCTCCTCTCGTTGAGGGCTATTCCACGCACCAGATGGATTGGACGGCCGGTCACGGGCGCACGCTACGCGTTGACCGTTCGGGCGCTGAAGGGCTAGCCAGTTATAGGAAACTAACCCTTTAGTATCATCTGATCTCGGGGCGACAAAGTCGGCTCGCCACGATACGCTGAAGTCGCTTCGCCGCGCATATGCCGCCTACCAGGCCGCGCGGGACTTGAGCGTCGAGTTCGCGACTGAGAACGGACGACCGACTCTGCACGTCGTCAGGACGGTCATGGCACTGCCGAGACCGGTGTCCTAGGGCCTGCCCTCGAGTGGCAGGGACGGCTCCCGGCCCTGTGGATCGTCCGGATCCGGGTCATACCGGTCCCAGTAGACACGCTGCAGATCCGGAGGCGTCCAGCCCGGTGGCTTCAGGTGCTTGCCGTCGGCGCGCATGGGACCACCCGCTTTGCGCATATTCGAGGCATGGACCTCGTCGAAGAAGGGCGCTAGGTCGATCCCCATCTCGACGGCTGCGCCGACGGTGACATAGAGCAGATCGCACAGCGCGTCGATCATCTCCAGACGGTCCCGGGTCCTCCAGGCGTCCCGGAACTCTTGAGCCTCCTCCTCGATGAGCGCGCATCGGAGGTCGCCGTTGTACTGCGAGAGCGACACCGGCGTGCGTGGCACCGGCAACGTCCCCATCGCTTCGTGGAAGTCGCGAACCTTGCTCTGCATCTCCGTCATGGGCTGTCCTCGCTCTGATGGCTGATCGTCTGTAGTCGTCGAACGGGGCGCCGTCATAGCACCCCGAGTTCGGTATCTGCGGGTGTGGTCCCTGCACCGCGGATGAGCCGGTCGGGAATGGATCCGTACTGCCTCTCGGCCCCCCGTGGGTGTGGATTGCCTAACGCACCGATAGCAGACCCAGCCAGGGACGCTGCAAGGCCCAAGACATGCTCGCCTTCGGCTCGGGCCCATTCCGCTGTGGCTGATGCCTGCTCTGACATCGGGCGTCAATCCAGTTCACGGAGGTGCCCATGGTGGCAATCAGGACCAAGACCCGACCCGTTGTCCCCTCCGCTCCGGTTGTGCTAACCACCCTTGAGGCGGCCCCTCACTCTCGGGGAGGCGCAATCAACCGCGTGATTCTCGTCGGCCGGCCCACCACCGACCCCGAGCTCCGGTACACCTCCGGCGGCCACGCCGTCGCCACGCTGCGCATCGCGACCAACGAGCGCGAGGAGCCCGAGTTCCACGACGTGGTCGTCTGGCGCAGGCTCGCCGAGTTGGACGGGCAGTACCTCGTCAAGGGACGGCACGTGTACATCGAGGGCCGACTCCACGGCCGGACCTGGCAGGTGCAGGTCGGAACGAACCGTTGCACCGTCGAGGTGATCGACGGGACCCTGCGGATGCTGGATCGTCCTCCGTCTGAGGCGTAACCGCTCAGGAGGAGGGGTTTCGGCCCATCCTTCCCTCTATTCCGGCGCCCAGAGGACCGATGAGATCCTCCGGCGATCCCCGGTAGGGCACTGCCACCTCCACCCCGATCATCCGTACGCCCTTAATGTCGTCGGTCATCACGCCTACGGAGATCACATCTTCAACGACCCGGTCCCGCAGCTGCCTGCACGTGTCGAACAACGGAATGAGGTTGTCCTTGTTCTCCCGCTCCACCAAGAGCTCAACCCCGACCGGCTCGTTTGGCTGATGGTCGTTCCACTCCTTGAGCATTACCCACATCCCCATGTCTCCCTCGCTGACCGAGGTCGTCCAGCCAGCGGCACGGAACGTCTCCGCCGTCGTCTCGGCTAGCTGCGCATCTTCCCCCGCGATGTAGACATGAAGCATGTTCCATTCTGCCCCATCCCCGACCTTCAAATACAGGAGGGCAAGATTCCCGCTCGGCCAATCGTTATCTCTTTCGCAGCCGTTCGGCGGGCGGCCGTCCCCTCGATCCGGACGTGGTGGCAGGTCTTGCCCTTGCCGTCCGGCTCGTGCCCCTTCTGCTTGGCCTGGTGTTCGGGAGCACTGCACCGGGCCACCGCCCGGGACCAGGCGGCGTCCATCGAACTGATGCTCGGTTCGCCGGCAGTCCCGAGGGCCAGGCGACCACGGCCAGCGACGTTTCGTCCGCTGTCCCGATCGCCGGAGGTACTACGCGCCTCCGGTTCGGTGACGAGCCGGGTAACGCTGACACCCGGACGCCGTCGTCCACTCCCGATGCTCTGGCCAGCGATGGTGCCGGTCCGAGCCGACAGTACGGGGGAGTCACCGGGCTTGTCGGCTCCATTCTCGATCCGGGCCGGAACATCATTCAGCAGGACGTGGCGTCCAACCGCACGGTCGTCGTCGACGGCGGCTCCAGTTTGATCCGGATCTCACACGATGACGGCGCAACGTTCGGTGTGATCTCAATGCCCTCGGCGTGTTCCATCGGCAGCGCCACGTTTGCTGCGGACTTCGCGGCGAGCCGCACCATTTATGCACTTGCCGTCTCGTACTGTGGCGGAGCTCCCGCCATGTTGCGCAGCCTCGATGCCGGACTCACATTCTCGACGCTTCCGGCGTCCGGGCTGCCCTCGTCCATGCAGGTCACCACGATCGCCGGGTTGTCCAATGGGCAGCTCCTCGCCGGCCTTGCTCTTTGGGTGCAGAACGCCGGATTCGGGATTCGGTGCTCCGCCGACGGGGGAGCCACGTGGCAGCTCGCCTGCTGACCGAGGTCCTTCCTGATCCATCGGCGGTGATACGACGCGTCTGAGGCCGACTTTCGGCCTGCGTGTTATGTCCTCGGCTCGCCCTACGTGCTGTGCTGGGATCCGCTGGTCCTCCTGGCGGGGTGCTCGGAGGTGTCACAGGCGGGGCTGCCGTCTTGTCTTATGGGGTGTAGGTAATCCTCGATCAAGGAGTTGATAATGAGAGTGTTTGTGGCGGGTGCGACGGGAGCGATTGGAAAGCAACTGGTGCCGCGTCTGGTTGCCGCGGGTCATGAGGTTCATGGCATGACGCGTAGCGAGTCAAAGCAGGCGATGCTCTACAAGCTGGGCGCTGTGCCGGTCGTCGCGGACGCGCTTGATCCCGATCAGGTCGCGAAGGCCGTGGGCAGGGCGGGGCCGGAGGTGATCGTCCATCAACTGACCGCGATTCCCGCGAAGTTGGACATGCGGCACATGGAGCGCAGTTTCGCGCTGACCAACCGTCTCCGGACCGAGGGGACCGACCATCTGCTCTCGGCCGGGCAGGCGGTCGGGGTGAAGCGGTTCGTCGCGCAGGGCAATATCGCTTCATACGCGCGCACCGGCGGGCCGGTGAAGAGCGAGGAGGACCCCTTCGACCACTCGCCCGCCCCGCAGATGCGCGCGAACCTGGCGGCTATCGGTCACCTCGAGGAGGCGGTCCTGGGTGCGCGGTGGACGGAGGGGATTGTGCTGCGCTACGGTTGGTTCTACGGGCCGGGCACGTCGATGGCGCCGGGCGAGGAGTCGTTGGAGATGATTCGCAAGCGCAAGTTCCCGGTGGTTGGCGACGGCGGCGCCGTCTATTCGTTTATCCACGTCGCCGACGCGGCGGAGGCGACAGTGGCGGCAATCGATCACGGTAGCCGCGGTGTCTACAACGTGGTCGACGATGACCCCGCCCCGGTCGCCGCGTGGCTGCCGGCGCTGGCGCAGGAGCTCGGCGCCAAGAAGCCGATGCGCGTGCCGCGGTTCATCGGGCGGCTGTTCGCCGGCGAGGCCGGCGTCGTGATGATGACCGAGCTTCGCGGCGCAAGTAATGCCAAGGCCAAGCGCGAGTTTGGCTGGCGCCCGGCGCACCCGAGCTGGCGGCAAGGGTTCACAGCGGCATGAACGATCGCGAGCGACTGCTTGCCGAGCTGCGGCCGGTCGCGTTCGCGATCGCCTATCGCATGCTCGGCACGGTGTCCGAGGCCGAAGACGTGGTGCAGGAGGCGCTGCTGCGACTGCATCAGACGCTTGATGCCGGCGAGCAAATCGCATCGCCACGCGCGTTCGTCGCCACCGTGACCACCCGGCTGGCGATCAACGAGCTGCGCTCCGCGCGCGTCCGGCGCGAGCGGTACTACGGCGAGTGGCTGCCGGAGCCGATCATCACCGATAGCCACCATGACCCGGCCCAGCATGCCGAGACAACCGATTCGCTGTCGATGGCCATGCTGGTCTTGCTCGAGAGCCTCTCACCCGAGCAGCGAGCCGCCCTGCTGCTGCACGATGTGTTCGATTACCCCTACCCGGAGATCGCGGAAATCGTCGGCAAGAGCGAGGACAACGTGCGCCAGCTCGCCGCCCGCGCCAGGCGCCATGTCGTAGAGCGCCGGCCCCGCTTCGAAACGACGCGCGAGCAGCGCGACGAGCTGGCACGGCGGTTCTTCGCGGCCGCCGAGCACGGTGATCTCGCCGGGCTCGAGGCGCTGCTCGCGCACGACGTGGTGCTGACCGGCGACGGCGGTGGCAAGGCACCGGCGCTCGCGCGGTCGCTGCGCGGAGGAACCTGTGTCGTGCGGGCGGCGATCAACTGGTTCCGCCTCGCCGGCCGCGTTCCGGGCGTGTCGCTGCGCCGCGTGGAGGTCAACGGCGCCCCTGGGGCGCTCTATCTCGACGCACAGCAGCGGCTAATCGCCGTGGTGGCGCTCGATATCGTCGGCGATCAGATCACCAGCATCAGCTCGATCGTCAACCCCGACAAGCTCCGCCACCTCGGACCGGTCGGCGACCTCGCATCGCTGCTGAAGTCGGCGAGATGACCTGCAGGTGCTCGTGCCGCGGCGTCCGGGCAGCGCAGGCCCGATTCTTCGTCGCCACCCGACCAGTCACAGCGACCCAAGGAGAACTCCCATGGCAATCGACCAAGCAACCAGCACCAAAGCGCTGGCCAGACACTTCTGTAAGGCTATGAACACCGGAGACACAGACTTCATCTCGAGGACGATTGATGAGCTCGTCGCACCAGACGCGCTGATCCGCAGGCCATCGCCGATTGACTCAACCGGGGCGCAGAAACTCAAGGAGGTGTTCGGCAGGCTCCATCGAGCCTTCCCCGACCCTCACATAACGGTCGAGGATCTGATCGCGGAGGGAGACAAGGTGGTCGCCAGAAACACGGTCACGGGAACCCACCAGGGCGAGCACATGGGCCTGCCACCAGCGGGCAAATCCGTCCCGTACATGGAGATCTTCATCTTCCGCGTCGCGGGCGGCCGAATCGCCGAGACCTGGAGGGTCGTCGACGTCTTCTCACAGCTGCGACAGCCCGGCGCCATCCCCGGAAGGGCCTCATGACCACAGCAACCGTGCATCGCGTAAGTACAAGGGGGCACTCTATGCGGGCGCGCTTCGCACGCCATACCCACAATCGTGCAGAGACCGTGCGCTTCTACTGGGACGGGCTCGGTTTTCCCGAGATCGGGAGCTTCCACGATCACGACGGCTACGACGGCGTGTTCCTCGAGCTGCCCGGTACAGGAGCCCACCTCGAGTTCACCAGCGGCGGCTTCCAGACTGTGGGAGTGCCTGTCGACCTGGCCGCGCAGGTCGCCGCCCCGACGCTCATCATGAGTGGCGGTGCGAGCTATCCGTTCGTGCGGGAGACCCCGAGGCGCTAGGCAAGGTAATTCGGCAAGCACGCGAGTATCGAGATCAAGCTGCGGACACGACAGTAGCCCCGGCTATAAGACTGCGGGGCGTAGGACTGCGATACTATGACTGTTATGGCGCAGCGCACAAGGGTGCAGACAGTTCGTTTTGACGCCACGCTGACCACGATCGGCAGCTCGACTATCTTGCGGTTGCCTGAGACGGCGAGCGAGACACTGCCGTCGCGCGGTCAGGTGGCCGTCCAAGGAACGATCAATGGCCATACGTTTCAGACGGTACTGGAACCGGACGGCTCATCTGGCCATTGGATGAGGGTTGACGGAACGCTGCAAGAAACTGCTGGCATAAGCGTCGGTGACATCGCGATGCTCGAGATTGAGCCACTCAAAGACTGGCCGGAGCCAAACGTACCACAGGATTTGGCGGAAGCTCTGACAGCTGCCCCTCAGGAGATCCAAGACCTATGGAAAGCCATTACGCCGATGGCGCGTTGGGAGTGGGTTCGCTGGGTCAATGCAACTAACAATCCTGACACACGCAAACGACGAGTCGAAGTCAGTATCTCGAAAATAAGTAGTGGGAAGCGACGGCCCTGCTGTTTCAATCTTGCTGCGTGCACCGACCCGAACCTGTCAAAAAACGGCAGGCTTCTCGAGCCAGCATAAGTATGTAAATAGGCCGAAGAACGGCGGATAGGCGGGCGTCGGGATGACGACCGGGCTACTGGCGCGCGAGAAGAAGTTGACGCTGAGCGAGATCCCGTGGATGACGTCCGACAACAACCCGATCTGCTGCTGCTCGACCGAGAAGCCGAAGCTGCGCTCCAGCCAGGCGGCGCAGACGGCAGGGAGGTGCGACTCGGTCGCGGCCTCCTCCTGATCGTCGCTCTCACCACCCGGTGGATAGCCCGTCTCGCTACGCTCGATGGCTGCGATCCATGTATCGCGGACAATGCTTGCCTGTTTTGATGATGGCTAGCATAAGGCAGCGCTGGCCGGATCAGAAGGTGCCAAGCCCATGTCTAATGGATCTCGTCCCACAACCATTTCCACAACCATTAGCAACCGTTCGCGATGATCCGCGGTCAGTCGCTCATATCCATTCATCCTCGCTTTTTGGCTTGCAATCGCCGAAAACCGGCCATTGTCGACCAGCACCGAACGGAGGCGGAAAGCCAAGAACTCGTAATCCCGTCGTCGTCCATGGCCTGCCTCGGCAAGATCCTCCGCCTAGTCGGGCCCTCTAGCGGACTCCGGACGGCAAGAAACGCTTACCAAAACACAGTCCAATTGACCACAGTTTGACCACAATGATCGATGGTCGCCGGTAACCTCGTCTGTTCGCCGCTGTCGGACGCACCAAAAACAAGCGGCTTGTAGAAGCGGCAACGAACACAACCGAACCTCCGTGAACCTGGGCGGAAATGGGCATACCAAACTTTGTAACTGGCGGACGGGGGTTCGAATCCCTCCAGGTGCGCCACCGTTCGCTCGTGTCGGCCCACGACCGGAAAAAGCGTCAATCGACACTCAGTCATCCGAACCGGGTGTCGGCGCCTCGATTCTCTCAGCCACCTTTGCGCTCGCACCAGCGTAATTGAGACGCCTGCTTGATGTCTTTCGTCAAGCTGCCCAGTCAATTTGACCACAATTTCACTAGAATTACGATAGGACACTCGTCATGAGAAGGCGGCGATCCTGAAGGGGCACCCGTCGAAGATCTGTCCCGATGCCGCTCGAATCCGCGTCAGTTCGGCGTTCTTTCCGTCGCGCCGAGGATACTTGAGGGTGGTTCAGGCCCCTCAACAATGACGGATACTCGGCAACCAGTACTGCGGACCGGGCCGAGGAACTCGATGTCGCAGCGCGCGTGCTCTTCGCCCACGCCGATGCCGGCACGTATCGTGACGACGCGGACCGTATGACATTGTCTCCTGCATCGGGGCCACGTGGATCGGAGGGGGCTCTCGGGGACCATCGATCTCATCCGCCCCCTGGTCCGCTCGGATGGACTGGTCCTGATCGTCGAACCGTACTGGATCACCGAGCCTACATCAGGTGACGACCGCCCGCTCCTTCTCGCCTAACTCGGAATCCTCGTTCTCGCGGCGGCGGATGACGGAGACGAGAATAACGATCCCCGTCTCCCCGTTGCGAACCTGACGGCCCATGGATTGCCAGGCCATATAGCCCGCTACGTTCGTGGAGTCGGGGCGCTGCACCATGATTATGTGGAATTGGAACCCAGCGGGTTGAACAGGGGCGGCTGTCCAGAGTCAGGCCCTGTCCATCAATAGATCGCGAGGTGGAGCGCCTCTGTCAGCGCGAGTGCGGCGCCGACAGTAGCACCAAACGCGAGGATCGCTAAAGGGATGGAGCGTCCTAGTGCTCTGTCGCTCAAATGACTTTGATACCGCTGGCGAATTCGGGGAGTGGTAGAGGAGAGAATCGGTCGGGGAGGACAATGGGTGACTGGCCGTACATCGCGGTCGTCTTTCGTCACCCGAAGGAGCCTCCCCATGTGCCTCCATCCCC
>JAABUX010002999.1_pt1 | contig 22993 bp, 18 predicted proteins | sample 5561851 | NCBI WGS metagenome assembly JAABUX01 (sample SAMN10711883, study PRJNA513361) | rock metagenome | isolation source: Antarctica rocks | place: Antarctica: Victoria Land, Richard Nunatak red sandstone | collected 2016-01-03 | reverse complement strand
TCGTCCTCGCCCCGCACCCGGCGCAACCATGCCGCCAAGGCGAGCGCCAGCAGGTCGACGCTGCCGCCGCTGGCCAGCCGGTCGCGGATCGGATCGACCAGCACGTTCAGCGGCGCGTCCGTGTTCACGCGCTCGACGGTGTCCTTGATTTTCGGGTTGGCGAAGCGCTCGACCAGCGTCCTCTTGTAGGCGGCCAGGTCGATGCCCGGCACCGGCGGCAAGGTCGGGCCGGTCTCGCGGTCCATCAGCGCCGCCATGTAGCGCGGGATAAGCGGGTCGCGCATGGCCTCGTCGATGGTGCGATACCCGGCGAGCCGGCCCAGGCCGCTGACGGCGAGATGGCTCGCGTTCAGCAGGCGCAGCTTCATGAACTCGTAGGGCGCCACATCCGGGACGAACTGCGCGCCCACAAGCTCCCACGCCGGGCGGCCTTGGACGAACGCGTCCTCGACGACCCATTGCGTGAAGGCTTCGGAAAATACCGGCCAGCGGTCGGCGACGCCGTAACGCGCCTCAAGGTCCGCGATTTCGGCCGCATCGGTCACCGGCGTGATGCGATCGACCATGGTGTTCGGAAAGCTCGCATGCGCCTCGATCCATCGTGCGAGCGCCGGGTCGCGAAGGGCGGCCAGCGCCAGCACGGCCTCACGCAGGACGCGGCCGTTGTGCTGGATGTTGTCGCAGCTCAGCGCGGTGAAGGCAGGGGCGCCGGACGCCATGCGGCGGCGATACGCCTCCACGATGATGCCGATCGCGCTATGCGGGACTTGCGGCTCGGCGAGGTCCTGCACGATCAGCGGATGCGCCGGGTCGAGCTGCTTGGTGGCGCGGTTCAGGCAGTAGCCGTTCTCGGTGACGGTGAGGCTGACGATGCGGATGGCGGGGGCGTCGATGGCGTCGAGGAGCGCTGCCGAGCTGTCGCCGGCGTAGATCACCTGCGGGATCGAGCCGATCACCGCCACCGTCTCGTCGCTGCCGGAGCGCTCCACGAGGGTATAAAGCCCGTCCTGCGGGGCCAGGGCGTCGTACATCTTGCGGTCCGCGGGCATGAGGCCGGCGCCGATATGGCCCCATTGCAGGCTTCCGGGATCGCGCTCCATCAGGTCGTGCGTGTAGCGGGCCATGTGGGCGCGATGGAACCCGCCGAGGCCGAGATGGACGATGCCGCAGGCGACGCTGGCCGGATCGTAGGCCGGAATACGCACGGGCGGGCGCAGGCGGGACAGGTTGGCGCGGCTGAGGGGGATGGCGGTCATAGCGGCCTCAATCGAAGCTGATCTGGGTTTTAATTACGTCGGGATGCCCCGCGGCTGCGAAGGCGAACGCCTCGGCGGACTGTGCGAACGGGAAGGTGCGCGAGATGAGCGGCTTTACGTCGATCCGTCCCGAGGCGATCAGCGCGAGCGCGCGCGGGAAGATGTGGGCGTAGCGGAACACATGCTCGATCCGCAGTTCCTTGACCTGCGCCGCCGCCACGTCGAACGGGACGGGATGCGGCGGGATGCCGACCAGCACGATCGTGCCACCCGGGCAGCACATCCCGATGAGCCCCGCGAAGGCCGCCGTGCTGCCGCTCGCCTCGAACACCACGTCCGCCCCCCACCCGCCGGTCAGGCCGCGCACGACCTCGCCGGCGTCCTGCTTGGCGACGTTAACGGGGTGGACGCCCCGGTAGGCTGCCGCGACCGCCAGTTTCTCGTCCTGTACGTCCGTCACCACCACATCCGCGCACCCGGTAGCGAGCGCCGCCAACGCCGTCACCAGGCCGATCGTGCCCGCTCCCGTCACGACCCCGACCTGCCCCGCCACGATGCGGGCCTTGTTGGCCGCCTGCAAGCCCACCGCCAGCGGCTCCACGCAGGCGCCCTCGGCGAAGCTCACCGCGTCCGGCAAGCGGAACGTCAACGCTGCCGGATGCACGACGGAAGGCGCGAGGCACCCGTGTATGGGCGGCGTCGCCCAGAACCGCACCGCCGGGTCGAGGTTGTAGAGGCCCTCGCGGGAGGCGCGGGAGGTCCAGTCCGGGATTCCCGGCTCCATGCAGACCCGGTCGCCCGGCGCCAGCGTGTCCACGCCGGACCCCACCGCCGTCACGACGCCCGAACCCTCATGGCCCAGCACCATCGGCGCGCGGACGACGAACTGCCCGATAGCCCCGTGCAGGTAATAGTGGAGATCACTGCCGCAGATGCCGACCGTTTTCATCGCGACCTGGACCTCGTGCGGCCCCGGCCGCACCGGCAGGTCGATATCCCGCAACTGCGCCACCCGGGCGCGCTCGAGTACGAACGCCTGCATGCTCCCTCCTCCTTGCTGCGCCGGCTTCCCGGCGGCCGCGGACTGCGCTAGCCACACATCATATAGCATCGGAGCGCGCGCGATGTTCCTCGGTATCGATCTCGGCACGTCCAGCGCGAAGGCGGTGCTGACCGGCGGCGATGGCGAGGTGCTGGCGCAGGCGAGCGCGCCGCTTGCGGTCGAGATGCGCCGGCCGCTCTGGCGGGAGCAGGATCCGCGGATTTGGTGGACCGCCGTCGAGGGCGCGGTCGCGCAGGTCGCCGCGACACACGACCTCTCGGCGGTGCAGGGGATCGGGCTGGCCGGCCAGATGCACGGCGCCGTGCTGCTCGATGCCGCCGATGCCGTGCTGCGGCCGGCGATCCTTTGGAACGACGGCCGCAGCCAGGCGGAATGCGCGGCGCTCGAGGCCGCCGAGCCGCGCAGCCGCGCCATCACCGGCAACATGGCCATGCCGGGGTTCACCGCGCCGAAGCTGCTATGGGTCCGCGCCCATGAGCCGGACATCTTCGCCCGCATCCGCCGGGTGCTGCTGCCGAAGGATTGGCTGCGGCTCTGCCTGACCGGCGGCGCATGCAGCGAGATGTCGGACGCGGCCGGCACATTGTGGCTCGATACGGGCGGGCGCTGCTGGTCGGATGCCATGCTGGCGGCGAGTGGGCTCGACCGCGCGCTGATGCCGGGCCTGGTCGAGGGCAGCGCTGCGAGCGGCGTCGTCCGCGCCGACGTGGCGCGCGCCTGGGGATTGCCGCCGGGCTGCATCGTCGCTGGCGGCGCGGGCGACAACGCCGGGGCTGCGGTGGGGATCGGCTGCATCGACGCGGGGCAGGCTTTCATCTCACTCGGGACCTCCGGCGTGATCTTCACCCCGGATGACGCCTTCCGGCCCGACCCAGCGCACGGCGTGCACACCTTCTGCCACTGCCTGCCCGCGCGGTGGCACCGCATGTCCGTCATCCTCAGCGCCGCCTCCGCCCTGACCTGGCTGGTCGGCGTGACCGGCGCCCATGACGAGGCGGCCCTGCTCGCCGAACTGGCGGACGCGCCAGCCATCGTCGATAGCCGGCTGGTCTTCCTGCCCTACCTGAACGGCGAGCGCACGCCCCATAACGACCCGGCCGCCACGGGCTGCTTCTTCGGCCTGTCGAGCGCCACGACCCGCGCCGACCTTACCCGCGCCGTGCTGGAGGGCGTGGCCTTTGCGCTCGCCGACGGGTTGGACGCGCTGGAAGCCGGCGGCGGGCGGATTGGGGCTTTGGCGCTGACCGGGGGCGGCGCGCGCGCTGGCCAGTGGAATGCGCTGCTGGCGTCGGCGCTGGACCGGCCCCTGTATCGCCCGGAAGGCGCCGAGGTCGGTCCCGCGCTGGGAGCGGCGCGCCTTGCCCGCCTGGCGTGCGGGCAGGGCAGCGAGGCGGAGGTCTGCACCGTGCCGGCGACGATCGAAGCCTGGGAGCCTGCGGCCGACCAGCGAGCGTCGCTGGCGCCGCGCCGCGCTTTGTTTCGCGCGCTCTACCCGGCGCTGGCGCGGCTCAGCTAAAGGCCAATGGGCGCCGGAGAAGGGCACCCGCTTTACGAGCCGCCGGTCGCTGGCTAGCTTTCCCTCTCGACCGTGGCAACAGCCGGAAAGCCCATCGCACCATGAGGATTACCGCCGTTCGCCTGCGTCAGTTGCGCGGGACCCTGCCTACCCCCGGCATGTTCTGGGAGGAGCGGCTGGTGCGCCCGATCGATGTCTATCCCGAGTACCGCGTGCGCGACGATTTCGAGGGGCTGGCGCAAACCGACCCGAGCGGGTTGCCGGTCGAGGCGAGCTTCGTGCAGATCGAGACCGATGAGGGGGTGATCGGGATCGGCGGCCCGATGCCCGAGGCGGTCGCCTTTTTCATCGGTCGCCGGCTGCGCCCGATCCTCCTCGGGCAGGACCCGATCGCCCACGAGAAGCTGTGGGACCAGATGCACCGCATCATGGTGCATGGGCGCCAGGGCGACGCCATGCTGGCGATCAGCGCGGTCGATTGCGCGCTGTGGGACCTCAAGGGACGCTGGCTCGGACAGCCGGTCTATCGCCTGCTCGGCGGCCCGACCCGGCCCGCGGTCCCGGCCTATTGCAGCATGCTCGGCTTTAACGTGCTCGACATGGGGCGAGTCCGGACGCGGGCAGCGGAGTTCAAGGAGGCCGGCTACACGGCGCAGAAATGGTTTTTCCGCCACGGCCCGATGAGCGGCGCGGACGGGATGCGCAAGAACGTCGAGCTGGTCCGCACGCTGCGCGACACGCTCGGCGAGGATTACGACATCATGCTCGATTGCTGGCAGGCGATGGAGCCCGGCTATGTGATCGAGCTCGCCGGGCGGATTGCGGAGTACCGGCCGCGCTGGCTCGAAGAGCCCTGCATGCCGGACCGCATCGACAGCTATCGCCGGATCAAGGAAAAGATCAGCATCCCGATCTCGGGCGCCGAGCACGAATACACGCGCTGGGGGTTCAAGCGCTTCATCGACGCCGGCGCGCTCGACATCATCCAGCCCGACATCTACTGGTGCGGTGGCCTGTCGGAGACGCTCAAGATCGCCGCCTACGCGACGGTGCACGACCTCATCACCATCCCGCATGGCCACTCGACCCCGGCCAACATACATTTTTCCGTCACCCAGTCGCCGATCCACACGCCGTACCAAGAGTATCTGCATAAGTGGAACGAGATCCATCAGCACTTCCTGCTGCATTCCTGCAAGCCGGTGCGGGGCGAGATCATCGCGCCCGAGCAGCCGGGTTTCGGCATGGACCTCGACCCCGCCAAGATCGAGCACGAGGCGGAGGTCTTCCGCTGATGGACAAGGGACCGCGCGGGGCGTTCAGGGAGTGCCGAGGATATCGCGCGCGTCCGGGCGGCGCCTCCTTCGCCCCATAAATCCGGCGCGTCCATGATCGAGGCGATCCAGACATGATGGAGGCGATCCAGATCAGTCTCGGCGGCATCCTCCAGGGTTGCATCTATGCCTTGCTCGCCGTCGGCTTCTCCCTCGTGTACCGCGTCACTGGCGTCATCAACCTCGCGCAGGGCGGCTTCTGCATCCTCGGCGCGCTCCTGGCCTACACCTTCGAGGTCACCCTCGGCTGGGCCACCCCCCTCGCCGTGCTGGCGGCCGTCCTCCTCACCACCGCCGCCGGCGCCCTGCTCGGCATTGTCGCCTTCGTCCCGGGCATGCGCCGCATGTCCAACAGCAACATGCTCATGCTCACTGCCGGCCTGCTCGCCCTCCTCAGCGGCATCATGCTGGTCGGCTGGGGCAGCCAGCCCTACGCGCTCCCTCCGTTCTCCGGCGAGCGCCCCGTGGACGTGGCCGGCATCCTCGTGCCCACCCAAGGCTTCTGGGTGCTCGGCACCACGCTCGCCATCGTGGCCGCGCTCTACGTTCTGCTCCAGCGCTCCTCTATTGGCCGCGCGCTCCGCGCCTGCGCCGAGAACCCGGCCGCCGCCAGCCTCATGGGCATCAGCGTCCCCGGCATGACGCTGTTCAGCTTCTCGCTGGCGGCCGCCATCGGCGCCATCGCCGGCATCGTCGTCGCCCCGGCGACCGCCCTCCAGTTCGACACCGGCACCCTCTTCACCATCTTCGGCTTCATCGCCGTCGCCATCGGCGGCGTCGGCTCCTTTCCGGGAGCGGTCGTCGGCGGCCTGCTCCTCGGCCTCGCGAGCCAGCTCGCCACCGCCTACATCTCATCGCTCTTCAGCAGCGCCCTCTCCCTGGGCCTGTTGCTGGTCGTCCTCCTGTGGCGCCCCGCCGGCCTGTTCGTCCCCGGCCGCGCCCGCCGCCAGGACGTGCGCGACGAGCCCCGCATCCACAAGGGCGTGATCCGCCTGCAAAGCCGCACCGCCTGGGCCGGCAGCGCCATCGCCCTCCTGGCCGCCCTCGCTTTGCCCTGGGTCCTGCCCGCGGGCGGCATCCTCGGCTCGCTCGTCATCGCCGGCATCCTCTTCGTCGCGGTCCTGGGCCTCGACGTCCTGATGGGCTACGCAGGCCAAGTGAGCCTAGGACAGGCCGGCTTCATGGCGATCGGCGGCTACACGGCTGGCTGGCTTGCCGTCCAGTACAGCGTGCCGCCGCTGCTGGGCCTCCTCGCAGGCGTCGCCGTTTCCCTCGTCTGCGCCCTTGCCTTGGCCCTCATAACCATGCGCCTGCGCGGCCTTTATCTGGCGCTCGCCACCCTCGCCTTCGGGCTGCTCATCGACTCCCTCGCCATCGGCCTTGACACCATCACCGGCGGCCCGTCCGGCCTCGTCGGAATCCCCCCTTTCTCCATCGGCCCGGCCGAGTTCGGCACTCCCATCGCGATGTACTACCTCGTCCTCGCCATCATTACCCTCTCCCTCGTCCTGCTCGCCGGCGCGATGCGCTCCGATTTCGGCCGCACCCTGCAAGCGATCCGCACCGACCAGACCGCCGCCGCCGCCCTCGGCATCAACGTCGGCCAATACAAACTCGCCGCCTTCGCCATCAGCGCCGTTTTCGCCTCCATCGCGGGCAGCCTCTATGCCTTCGACTTCAACTATCTCGCCCCCGAGATGGTCAACACCAACCGCTCGCTCGAGCTCGTGACGATGATGGTGATCGGCGGCGAGGGCACGCTGGTCGGTCCGCTGCTGGGCGCCGGGCTGCTGACTTTGCTGCCCACCGCCATCCAATCCCTATCCATCTACAAGACGCTGGCCAACGGCGCTCTGCTGGTCGTCTTCTTCCTCTATCTGCCGGAGGGCATGTTCGGCGGCTTGGTACGCCTGGGCCGGGCCTTCCGTCGGGCGCCGCGCTCGCGTCCTATCCTGGCCAAGCCCGGCCTGCAATGAGCGCCATCCCGCCGGCGCTCGAAGTGACGGGCCTCAACAAGCATTTCGGCGGCCTGCACGCGACCTGCGACGTGTCGTTCACCGTCCCCGAGGGCCAACTCGTCGCCCTCATCGGCCCGAACGGCGCCGGCAAGACGACGCTCTTCAATCTTATCACCAACCTCTTCCTGCCAGACTCCGGCGAGGTCCGGTTCGCCGGCACCTCGCTGCGCACGCTGTCGGCCACTCGCATTGCCGCCCTCGGGCTGATCCGCACCTTCCAGACCGCGCGCGTCTTCCCGGGTATGACGGTCCTGGAGAACGTGCTGGTCGGCCGGCACCGCTTGATGCGCGCCGGGCCGCTCGCGCAGATGCTCTGGCTCCCTCGGCAACGTCGCGAGGAGCGCGCCGAGCGCCAGCGCGCCCTAGCGCTGCTCGACCTCGTCGGCCTCAGCCGGCTCAGCGATGCGCACGCGGCCGACCTGCCGATGGGCGCGCAGAAGATGCTGGAGGTGATCCGTGCCCTCGTCGCGCAGCCGAAATTGCTGCTGCTCGACGAGCCGGCCGCCGGCCTCAACGACAGCGAGACGGCAGAGCTCGCCGCATTGTTGCGCGCCATCCGCGACAGCGGCGTCACCATCGTCCTGGTGGAGCACAACATGCCGCTCGTCATGGGCATCGCCGACGAGGTGATGGTGATCGAGACCGGCCGGCTCATCATGTCCGGCAAACCTGCCGATGTGCAGCGCGACCCGCGCGTCATCGCCGCCTATCTCGGTCAAGCGGAGGCGGCCTGATGCTCGAGTTGCAGGAGGTCTGTGCAGGCTACGCCGCCGGCGCGGTGCTCTGGGACATCGACCTCACGGTACAACCCGGCGAGATCGTCACGCTGATCGGCGCCAACGGCGCCGGCAAGTCCACGCTTGTGAAGACGGTCTCGGGCCTGCTCGCCCCGATCTCCGGCCGAGTCCTGTACGAGGGGCAGCCCATCCAGGCGCTGCCGACCGCTGCTCGGGTGCGGCTCGGCATCGCGCACGTGCCCGAGGGGCGGCAAGTGTTCGCCGGCTTGACCGTCGCGGAAAACCTGCGGCTCGGCGCTTACGCGCATCGTCGCGAGAGCCACGAGGCCGCCACCCTGGAGCGCATCCAATCCGTCTGCGCGCGCTTCCCCACGCTCGCCGACCGCATGGGCGAGGTGGCCGGCAACTTCTCCGGCGGGCAGCAGCAGATGCTGGCGATCGCCCGCGGCCTGATGGCCAACCCGCGCCTCCTCATCCTCGACGAACCCTCGCTCGGCCTGTCGCCCCTGCTCGTCTCGGAAATCTTTACCCTTGTGCAGGGTCTGCGCGACCAGGGGTTGGCGATCCTGCTCTCCGAACAGAACGCCCGCTCGGCGCTCGCCATTTCCGACCGCGGCTACGTGATCGAGAGCGGCCGTGTCGCCATGCACGCCCCGGCGCGCGAGCTGATGGACTCTGCCGAAGTCGCGGAACGCTATCTCGGCATCAACGGCATCACGACGTTCTCCTCGGACGAGGGCCGTCAGATGGCCGCTCAAATCCGCAAGCTGGTCTGGAGCTGACCGGCCGCCCAGCCCACGTCAACGCGGGCGGTCAAGGTGCAGCGCTATGCCGGAGTGGTCCCACACCTCGCGCAGGAGCGGCGGGACCAAGCTCCCCGATCCCGCCCAGGACAGCAGCAACGCCACGACGAGGGGCTCGAACGGCGAGCCGGATTTGCACAACGGCAGCGCCCAGGTCCGGCGGAGCGGCCATGCCAGCCGCAAGCCGCCTGGCGTCAGCAGGTCCGCGGCGAGGTGGGAGAGATAGCCGACCGCCAGGGGAGCCACGACCCACCGCGGCGCGCCGCCGTGCAGCAGGCCCCAGGCGCAAACGGCCAGCGCGACCGCCGAGTGCGTCACCCCGCGGTGGCCGAAAACGGACGCGACGGTGGATGAAAGCGGGCGCAGCCGCTTGCCGAGCCAGGATTTCGGGTGGTCGATGTCGGGCAGCAGGGACCCCGCGAGCGCCAGGCCGAGGCACGTTGGCGCGGCAGCCGGGAGGCCCAAATGGGGTGCCGCGACAAGCCAGGCGGCCGCTCCGAGCGCCAGATGCGACCCCGCCATCATCGGCTTGCCAATTCCCTCTTTGTACTTTGGGACACTTGCGCCCGCGCGACGCCTAACGCAACCGTCCGGGCCTGCCATGTCCGGCCCGAGCGATTATGACTTTCTGCTTTTGCTGGACTGGGAGCATAAACTGCGTCTGTTGGCATGAAGGGGAGTGCGCGGGAGAATGCGGGAATGGTAGGATTTGCCGTGCTCGGATGCGGGCGCATCGGCCGGATGCATGCGCGCAACATCGCGGCCAACCCGCGCGCCCGGCTCGTGGCGTGCTACGACGTGCTGGGCGAGGCTGCCGAGGCGACCGCTGCGGAACTCGGGGCCACCGCGGCGGGCTCGGTGGACGAGGCGCTGGCGGATCGCCGGGTCGAGGCCGTCCTCATCGCTTCCTCGACCGGCACCCACGTCGATCTGATGACCCGGTGCGCCAAGGCCCGAAAGGCGGTGCTGTGCGAAAAGCCGATCGATCTCGACATCGCGCGCGTCGAGGCGTGCTGGCGCGAGATCAGACCACTCGAGCCGCTCGTCATGCTCGGCTTCAACCGTCGCTTCGATCCGTCTTTTCGGGCGTTGCGCGACCGCGTGCTCGGCGGCGAGATCGGCAGGCTGGAGCAGGTCGTCATCACCAGCCGCGATCCGTCGCCGCCGCCGCCGGCCTACGTCATGGGCTCGGGCGGCCTGTTCCGCGACATGACGATCCATGATTTCGACATGGCGCGCTACCTGGCGGGCGACATCGTCGAAGTCCAGGCGATGGGCGCCAACCTGATCGACCCGGCGATCCAGGAGCAGGGCGACATCGACGCCGCGATGATCGTCATGCGTGCGGCATCGGGTGCGCTCGTGCATATCAACAACAGCCGGCGCTGCGTGTACGGCTATGACCAGCGCGTCGAGGCGTTCGGCGAAAAGGGCATGCTGCAGGCCCATAACCGCCACCTGACGACGGTCGAGGCCTGGGGCGCGGAGCGGACCCGCGCGATGGACCCCGTGCAGGACTTCTTCATTGCGCGCTATGCCGAAGCCTACCGGGCCGAGATCGACCATTTCGTGGATTGCATCGAGCAGAGAAAAAAACCCCTGGCAGGGTTCAGCGAAGGGCGCGAGGCGCTGCGGCTGGCCGACGCGGCGCTGGAAAGCCTGCATACCGGCCGCGCGGTGCGGCCGGGTGCGTAAGCGGCGCTTCAGCTAGGAGGGAAGATGAAAACGATCCGGCTGACGGCGGCCCAGGCGCTCGTGCGCTACCTTTGCGGACAGCGCGCGGCCATCGACGGCCTCGAGGTCCCGCTATTCGCAGGTTGCTGGGCGATCTTCGGGCATGGCAACGTAGCGGGCATCGGCGAGGCGCTATACCACGCGCGGGAAACGCTGCCGACCTTCCGGGCGCATAACGAGCAGGGCATGGCCTTGGCCGCGATCGCCTTCGCCAAGGCCAAGAACCGCCGGCAGATGATGGCTTGCACGACCTCGATCGGCCCGGGCGCCATGAACTTGCTGACTGCGGCCGGGGTGGCGCACGTCAACCGGCTGCCGGTCCTGCTGCTGCCCGGCGACGTGTTCGCGAGCCGCCGCCCCGACCCGGTGCTGCAGCAAATAGAGGACTGGAACGACGCCACGGTCAGCGCGAACGACTGCTTCCGGCCCGTCTCGCGCTTCTGGGATCGCATCACCCGGCCCGAGCAATTGCTGACCTCGCTGCCGCGCGCCATCCAGGTGCTGACCGATCCGGTCGAATGCGGCCCCGTCACGCTGAGCCTGTGCCAGGACGTGCAAGCCGAGGCCTACGACTATCCGGAGGCGTTCTTCGCGCCAAAGCTGCACCATGCGCGGCGGCCCGGCGCCGATGTCCGCGAACTCGCGCGCGCCGTCGAATTGCTGCGTCGCGCCAAGCGGCCGCTGATCGTCGCCGGGGGCGGCGTGCTCTATTCGGACGCGGCTGCGACGCTCCAGGGCTTCGCCGGGCGGCACGGCGTACCGGTGGGCGAGACTCAGGCCGGCAAGAGCGCGATGCCGTGGACCCACCGGCAGGCGGGCGGCGCGATCGGCGTCACCGGCGCTTCCGCAGCCAACACCTTGGCGCGCGAAGCCGATGTCATCCTCGCGGTCGGCACCCGTCTGCAGGATTTCATCACTGGCTCGCGCGCGCTGCTGCCGGGCGAGGCGACGCTGATCCAACTGAACATCCAGCCGTTCGACGCTGGCAAGCACCATGCCGTCCCGCTCATCGGGGATGCGCAGCGCACGCTCAGCGAGCTGAGTGCGGCACTCGGCGACTATGCCGCGCCGAACGCATGGCAGGAACGGAGTACAGCGCTGACGGCCGAGTGGAATGCGGCGGTGGAGGAGGCGACGGCGCCTGGCCAAGCCGGGTTGCCGAGCGATGCACAGGTGATCGGCGCCGTGAACCGCACGGGCGATGCACGCGACATCGTCGTCTGCGCGGCTGGCGGCCTGCCGGGCGAGCTGGAGAAGCTGTGGCGGTCGAGCGAGCCCGGCGGCTACCACGTGGAATACGGCTTCTCCTGCATGGGGTATGAAATCGCCGGGGGCCTCGGCGTGAAGCTGGCGCGGCCCGATCGCGAGGTGGTCGTGATGGTCGGCGACGGCAGCTACATGATGCTGAACTCCGAGCTGCATACCGCCGTGATGTTGGGCAAGAAGCTGATCGTCACGGTGCTCGACAACCGCGGCTATGGCTGCATCAACAGGCTGCAGCAGGCGTGCGGCGGCGCGGCATTCAACAACCTGATCGAGACGGTCGACCACCGGGCGGACGAGAGCTGGATCGACTTCGCGGCCCACGCCGCCAGCCTCGGCGCCCGGTCGGAGAAGGTGGACGGCATCGGCGAGCTCGAGCAGGCGCTGCGCCGCGCCCGCCAGCAGGACCGCACCACGGTCATCGTCATCGACACCGATCCCCGGCCGGCGACCGAGGCGGGCGGCGCGTGGTGGGACGTGGCGGTGCCCGAGGTATCGCCGCGCCCGCAGGTGGGCGCCGCGCACGAGGCCTACATCCGCGCCCGCGCTAGGCAGGCGCGGGGCTGACCGGTAGCGAGGACATTAGCGATGACTGTCAGGCTTGGCACCAACCCGATTGCCTGGAGCAATGACGACCTGCCCGAGCTTGGCGGCGACACGCCGGTCGAGACCTGCCTTGCGGAAGCCCGCGAAGCCGGTTTCGTTGGCATCGAGAAGGGCAACAAATTCCCCTCTGATCCCATCGAGCTGAAGCGGTTGCTTGGACGCTACGGGCTCGACTTCGTCTCCGGCTGGTACGGTGCGGAGCTGCGTCATCGCACCGTCGAGCAGGAGATCGCGGCGATGCGGCCGCATTTCGACCTGCTGCAGGCCTGCGGCTGCACGGTGATGGTGTTCGCCGAAACTTCAGGCACGGTGCAGGGCCAGCGCGGAATCCCCGTTGCGGAGCGGCCGGTGATGACCGAGGCAGAGTGGCCGGTGTTCCTCGACCGTATCGGCCAACTCGGCGACTGGATGGCCGGGCGCGGCGTGCGGATCGCCTTCCACCACCACATGGGGACGGTGGTCGAGAAGGTGCACGAGATCGACCGGCTGATGGCGGGCACGCCCGATAGCGTCGGCCTGCTGCTCGACACCGGCCATCTGACCTTCGCCGGCGAGGATCCCGGCGCGGTCGCGCGGAAATGGGCGCGGCGGGTCAACCACGTGCATGCGAAGGATGTCCGCCGCGAGGTCCTGGCGCGCGCGCTGGAGGAACGCTGGAGCTTCCTGGAGTCCGTCGTCCGTGGCGTCTTTACCGTGCCCGGCGACGGCAGCGTCGATTTCGCGGCGGCGCTCGAGCCCCTGGCGCAAGCCGGTTACCAAGGCTGGCTGATCGTCGAGGCCGAGCAGGACCCGGCCAAGGCGCATCCGCTCACCTACGCGCGCCGGGGCTACGAATCCCTCAAAGCCACCGCTGAAAAAGCCACTTTCGCAGTTGCTAGCGCCAGCTAATCTCAGCGCGCCGGTTCTGCGGTTCCGCCACGTCCTTTGGGGTTGGCACGGGCAGGTTAGTCTCGCCCTTGGCCAGGATTTGCGTCCGCTCGGCCGGAATGCCGCGCGCAAGGAGGCCACGCGCCACCGCGGTCGCCCGCTCCTGGGACAGCACCAGGTTTTGCTCCGGCAAGCCAGTCGTGTCGGTGCTGCCACTCACGATCATGATGATGGGCTTGCCCTCACGGTAGATGCGCGAGGCCTTGTCGAGGATCGCCTGGTTCTGGGCGTCGAGGGCTGCGCTGCCGGTGGCGAAAAGCAGGACGAGCTTGCCGGCCGGCTCCGCTGCCTCCGCGGTCCCACCCGGCGCCGGCGCGTTCACCGGCGCTTGCGCCGCGTCGGGCTGCCGCGCTCCCGGTCCTTGCTGCGCGGCCGCCGCGCCGATGCCGCCCAGCAAGACGGCGGCGGTGAGGACGCCTGTTTTCACTAGGAACTGCATGGCAGGAGGTCTCCTTGGTTATTGCACTACAGCCACTCATCGTCAGCTGGCAGTCTCGATCAGCCCTGAAGCCCGAACATCTCAGTCAGGCGGGGACGGTGCGGAACGTCCGGTAAGCCAGAGCCGAACCGATTAATTAGTGCGGGAATCACAAGCACGAAAGGTGTCCGCCCGTTTGTCGAGCGTTCGTGACAATGCGCCCGTACTATGAAGGATGGCCTCGGCGGCGTCCGGGCCAACCGCCTTGCACCGGTTTGGACACGAGCGCGACACCACGCCTGGCGTCCCTCAACCCACGCTGCCGGCCTGCGTTGCGCACAATGACCCCAATAGGAGAGACGCGATGCGGGCACTCTGCTGGCACGGCACGGGCGATATTCGCTGCGATACGGTGCCGGACCCGAAAATCGAGGATACGCGCGACGTGATCCTGCGCGTGAGCAGTTGCGCTATCTGCGGTTCTGACCTGCATCTGATGGACGGGCTGATGCCCACCATGGAAAGTGGCGACGTGCTGGGGCACGAGTTCATGGGCGAGGTGGTCGAGGTCGGCTCATCCGATCACCCGTTGAAGAAGGGCGACCGGGTCGTGGTGCCGTTCAACATCAATTGCGGCGAGTGCCGGCAGTGCAAGATGGGCAACTGGGCCTCCTGCCAGCGCAGCAACCGCAACGCCGAGATGGCGGCCAAGACGTTCGGCCATTCGACAGCCGGGCTGTTCGGCTACTCGCATTTGACCGGCGGCTATGCAGGCGGCCAGGCGGAGTACGTACGCGTGCCGATGGCGGACGTGGCGCCGATGAAGGTGCCGGAGGGGCTGTCCGACGAGCAGGCGCTATTCCTCAGCGACATCTTCCCGACCGGCTGGCAGGCCGTCGCGTATTGCGATCTCAAGGGCGGTGAAACGGTCGCGATCTGGGGCGCCGGGCCGGTCGGGCTGTTCGCGATCCAGTCCGCGGTCATCATGGGCGCCGGGCGGGTGATCTCGATCGAGGACGTTCCCGAGCGGATCGCCTTGGCGCGGAAAGCGGGCGCCACCGACGTGATCGACTTCAGCAAGGAGGACGTGCAGGAGCGCCTGAACGAGATCACCAAGGGCGAGGGGCCGGACGCGGTGATCGACTGCGTGGGCATGGAGGCGAGCGCCGGGCATGGTGTCGCCCGCGTGCTGAGCACGATCCAGGAGAAGCTGACCACGACGCAGCGGCCTTACGCGCTTTCCGAAGCGATCACCGCGGTGCGGCCTAGTGGCGTGGTGTCGGTGCCGGGCGTCTATGCCGGGCCAGTTCCGGTCAACATGGCGTCCATCGTGCAGAAAGGGCTGACCATCAAGAGCGGCCAGACGCACGTGAAGCGCTATTTGGAGCCGCTGACCAAGCTGATCCAGGACGGGAAGATCGACCCCACCTTCCTCATTACGAATCGCAGCACGGACCTCGCGGACGGGCCGGAGCTGTACAAGACGTTCCGCGACAAGAAGGACGGCTGCGTGAAGGTGGTGTTCCATCTGGGTTGATATATCTGCAACTTGCGGTGGATCGCTGGCCGCCATTGCTCTATTCGTCCTCGGCCATGACACCATTCAGCGGTCTTTCCGGCTTCCCGATCACCCCGGCGGACGAGCAGGGCCGTGTCGACACCGATGCGCTGCGGACGCTGCTCAAGCGTCTGACGGAGGCCAAGGTCGACTCGATCGGCCTTTTGGGCAGCACTGGGTCCTATCCTTACCTGACCCGCTCGGAACGCCGCCGGGCTATCGAGGCCGCCGTCGACCAGGTCGGAGGCAAGGCGCCGATCCTGGTCGGAATAGGCGCGCTGCGGACTGACGATGCCGTGCAGTTCGGCCAGGACGCGAGGGCCGCGGGCGCTGACGCCGTCCTCCTGGCGCCGGTCTCCTACACGCCGCTGACCGACGACGAGGTATTCGAGCATTTCGAAACCGTGGCAAAGGCCGTGGGCCTGCCGCTCTGCGTCTACAACAATCCCGGCACGACCCATTTCACGTTCAGCGCCGACCTGATCGCGCGTTTGAGCCACGTGCCGAACATCGCTGCCGTCAAGAACCCGGCGCCCGGTGCGAGCGCCATTGCCGGCCATTTGCACGAGCTGCGCGCCAGGGCGTCGCCAGGCTTCTCGATCGGCTACAGCGTGGATTGGAATGCAACCGAGGCCATGCTCGCCGGCGGTGATGCCTGGTACAGCGTCGTGGGCGGACTATTCCCGACGCCGTGCCTGCAGATCCTCTCGGCCGTCCAGGCTACGGACGACGCAGCAGCCCGGCGGATGAACGTCCGGCTCAAGCCGCTATGGGATTTGTTCGCCGAGTTCAGCAACCTCCGCGTCATGTATGCAGCGGTGAACCTCCTGGGCCTCTGCCCACGCCCTCCCGCCCCGCCCCATTCTCCCGCTGCCTGAGGCGTCGCAGCGCCGGATCCGCCATACGCTAGAACTGCTCGACCTAGCCTGACGCACCCTCCGGGGTCCTCTTCAGGTCGAGAGGCCGCCGGGGCGCTGCGCTCCCTCGGTGCCGAACGGGTCGTCGACGGAAGGGCAGGGCTGGGTGAACCAGCGCGCGCCCTCCTCCGACATGTAGATGGCGTCCTCCAGGCGCACGCCGAACTCGCCGTAGATGCACATCATCGGCTCGTCGGAGAAGCACATGCCGGGCGCCAGCGGCGTCTTGTTGCCGCGGACCATGTACGATTCCTCGTGCACGTCCAGGCCGATGCCGTGCCCGGTGCGATGCGGCAGGCCCGGCACCTGGTAGCCAGGGCCGAAACCGGCGGCCTCGATCACCCCGCGCGCCGCGGCGTCCACCGCCTCGCAGGGTGCGCCGAGCACCGCCGCCTCGAACCCCGCGCACTGGGCCCGCTGCTCCAAATCCCATATCTCGCGCTGGCGCGGCGTGGGTTCGCCGAACACGTAGGTGCGGGTTATGTCGGAGCGGTAGCCCTCCACAAAGCAGCCGGTGTCGACCAGCACCATGTCGCCTTCCGCCAGGGTCTGCGGATAGGGCACGCCATGCGGATAGGCGGTCGCCTCGCCGAACTGCACCGCGCGGGAGGCCGGCTGGCCGCCAAGCTTGCGGTGCGCCGCGTCCAGGAAGCCTTGCACCTCCGTCGTGCTCATGCCGGGACAAAGGCAGCGTGCGGCGGCTTTCTGCACCGCCAGCGTGATGCCCATCGCAACCTGCATCAGCGCGATCTCCGCCGGCGATTTCACCTGGCGGCAGGCGGCCGTGACCGACGCGGCGTTGACGAAGCTGAAGCTATTGCCGGCGCGGCGCAGCCCATCGGCGGTAAAGAACGGCGTCGCCGGGTCGAGCGCGATCGTACCGCTGTTGCAGCCCTTGCTGCGGACCGTCTCGATCACTAGCGCCGTGGGGTCCTCGTGCTCCTCCCAGCAGCGTATGTCGTCGCCGAAGCGCAGGAAGGCGCGGGTCTTCGGTTCCTCGAACGCCGGGCTGAGATAGGCGAGCGCGCCCTCGGCCGGGATGACGGCGCCGTGCAGGCGCTCCGTCAGGCCGAGGGGGATGCCGGTGAAATACCGCAGATTGGTGGACGTATCGAGGTAGAGCGCGTCGATCCCCTGATCGCGCATCAGGCGCTGCGCCTTCGCGACCCGTTGTTTCAGTTCGGCCGTGGAGATCGGCACCACCGCGCCCGTCATCGGCGTCATGCGGTCCAATTCCGCCGAGAAGGTCGAGCCGCCAACGCCGAGCACCATGCCTGTCGCTCCGATGTGCGCGGCGATATTGGCCGGACTTTGCGCCGGGTGCCAGGGGGTGCGGATTGCGGTGGGCAGCCGGGCTATGGCACGCTGGTTGCTAAGCTCGTGCAAACCGGAGCCGCATCATGCCGCATTATCCTGCCCATGGCTGAACGCGCGTCCCAGGCGTCGTGGCGCGACCGCTTCGGCCGGGGCGCCATGAACGCCCTGGTGCTCGCCGGCGCCGCGATCATCTTCGTGCCGCTGGTGCTTACGCTTTACCTCAGCGTGTTCGACGAGACGATCATCGTCTTCCCGCCGCACGACTACACGTGGCGCTGGTACGCCCGCATCCTGCCGGAGTTCGGCGGCCCGCTGGAGACGAGCCTGCTCACCGCGTTCGCCGCCGTCGCGATCAGCCTGTGCCTCGGCGTGCCCGCGGGGATCGGCCTATCCCGCTACCGCTTCCGCGGACGGGGCGCCGTCGCGACCTTGCTGCTCGCCCCGCTGACCATCCCCGGCGTCGCCATCGGCCTCGGCATCTACGTGCTCGCCGTGATGATCGAGGAGCGGACGGGCGCCGCACTCAGCGGCTCGGTCTGGCTCATGGTGGCGGCCCACGTGGTGATCACCCTGCCCTGGGTGGTCCGCCTCTGCCTGGCATCGCTCGCCAACCACGACCGCGCGGCGGAGGAGGCGGCGGCAAGCCTGGGCGCCCGGCCGCTGAGCGTAATCTGGCGGGTGACCTTGCCGGCGATGCGGGGCGGCATCGTCGCGGGCGCGCTGTTCGCCTTCATCATCTCGTTTGAGAACCTGGAGATGACGCTGTTCCTCACCGCGCCCGGCGTTACCACCCTGCCGATCGCGCTGCTGCAATACCTCCAATACCACATCGACCCGCTGGTGGCCGCGGTCGCCGTGGCGCAGGTCGTGCTGGTCGGGGCCGCGCTGCTGGTGCTCGACCGCCAGGTGCAGGTGGCGCGGGTGGTCGCGTGAGCCGCATCCAGCTCGACCGCCTGGGCAAGACCTACGGCCGCTCGGCCGCGGTGGACTCCGTGAGCCTCGACATCGCCCAGGGCGAACTGGTGGTGCTGCTCGGCCCGTCCGGCTGCGGCAAGACCACGACCTTGCGGATGATCGCGGGATTCGTCGAAGCGACGGCGGGCGACGTTCTTCTGGACGGCGAAAGCATTCTCGGCCTGCCGCCCTACAAGCGCGATTTGGGCCTCGTGTTCCAGAGCTACGCGCTGTTCCCCCACCTATCCGTGGCGCGCAACGTGGCGTTCGGGCTGGAGATGCGGGGCGTGGGCCGGGCCGCCCTGGACGCGCGGGTCGCCGCCATGCTGCAACTGACACGCATCGAGACCCTCGCCGACCGCCTACCCCGGCAGCTTTCGGGGGGCCAGCAGCAACGTGTCGCCCTGGCCCGCGCGCTCGCCATCGAGCCACGCGCGCTGCTGCTCGACGAGCCCTTGTCGAACCTTGACGCGGCGCTCCGCGGCGAAGTCGGGCGCGATATCCGCCTGCTGCAGAAAACCAGCGGCCTCACCACGATCATGGTCACGCACGACCAGGACGAGGCGATGGCGATGGCCGACCGCCTCGTCGTGATGAAGGACGGCTGCGTGCAGCAATCCGGCACGCAGGAGGACCTCTACGAGCGGCCCGCGACGCCGTTCGTCGCCGGGTTCATCGGCCGCAGCAACATGCTGGACGGCGCGCTGTCAGACGGAGGCACGATTGCGGTTGACGGAGCGACGATCCAGCTCGCTGCGCGCTACGGTGGCGGCGGACCCTGCACGCTTGCGCTCCGGCCGGAGCGGCTGAACCTCGCGTCAGCGGGCGAGCGCGGCCAAGGCCACGTCCCCGGCACCGTGGAGCTGGCCACCTATCTCGGCGCCGTCCGCGAGCACCTCGTGCGGATCGGCCCGGCGCTTCGCCTGGTCGTCCGCGACACCACTGCGCGCGCCTCTCCCCTCCTCGCCGCCGGCGACGCCGTTACGGTCCATTGGGACGCCGGCGCCGAGCGCCTGTTCGACGCCGCCGGCGCGCCCTGCCCAAGCCTGCACCCCGAACCCACCCAAGCAAGGATCACCCACCATGCATGATCTCCGCCTGCCCCGACGCGCTGTCCTTGGCGCCGCCGCCGCCCTCCCTTTCGCCGCGCGCCGCGCCGCCGCCGAGGAGCAAATGGTGATCGCCACGTGGGGCGGCGATTACGCGAACCTGCTGCGCGCCAACGTGGACGAGCCGCTGATGGCGCCGCAGCAGATCAAGGTCGTGCAGGATGTCGGCGACGAGGACCCGCGCGTCGCCAAGATGTACGCGCAACGCCGGCTGCCGCGCGGGCCCGACGACGTCATCTGCCTGCAAGCGGTGCGTGGGCACGAGGTCGGCCAGGCCGGCCTAGTGGAGGAGCTCGACGTATCCAAGGTGCCCAACCTGGCGCACGTGCTGCCCAATTTGCGCTCGCCCTACTACGCGCCGCATATCTGGAGCCCCCAGGTCATCATCTACAACCCGGACAAGGTGAAGGAGCCGCCTAAGACCTTCACCGACCTGCTGGATCCGAAATACAAAGGCCGCGTCGGCGTGGGCGACGTCAACTACTTCTACATTATGATGGCTGCGGCGCTGGCCGCCACTGGCGACGTGAACAAGGTGGACTCGAAGGACACCGAGGCGCTCGCCCTGAAGCTGAACGGCAACGGCCTGCGCCTCTATCCCTCTACCGACTCGATCGGCGCCGGGATCAAATCCGGCGAGATCGACGTCGGCATCATGTGGCTGGCCCGCGTCATCATGTGGCAGAACGCCGGCATCCCCGTGCGCGCGTCGTTCCAGCCCGAGGGCTCAGTGCTCTACGTGTCCGGCATGGTCGTGCCCAAGAACGCCGCCAACAAGCCCGCTGCCTACAAATACCTCGATGCGATGCTGAACCCTTCCGCGCAGACCCGTTTCGCCGAGCGCATGGGCTATCTGCCGACCGCGGACAACTGCAAGCTGACCGGCAAGGTGGGCGAGCAGCTCGCTTTGCCCGACCCGGCCCCGAAGCTCGCACCGCCCGATTACGACATCACCGGCAAGCTGCAGGGCCCGATGTCGGAATGGTGGAAGAAGAACATGCAGAGCGCCTGATTTGGAAGCTGTCGCCACCAGGCTGCCGGCCGCCCGTGCCGGCCTCGACCGCCAGGCTGGGGCGGCGACGGCCTTCCTGTCGCCGGCGGTCTTCGTCGTGACGGTGATGCTGGTCGCCCCTCTGCTGCTGGTGCTGCGCTTCAGCCTCAACCGCTACGACCTCACCGAGCTGATGATCGAGACGGTGACGGGCGCCAACTACCTGCGGTTCGTGTCCGACCCGTTCTACGTCGGCGTGCTGCGCACCACGCTGGGCGTCGCGGTCGCGTCCACGGCGCTATGCCTGCTGCTGGGTCTGCCGATCGCCTACCGCCTGGCACGGATGCAGAGCCGCTGGAAGACCGCGTGCATGCTGGGCATCGTGCTGCCGCTATTCGTCGGCAGCGTCGTCCGGTTGGTCGGCTGGATGATCCTGTTCGCCCATGGCGGCATGGTCGACAGCACGCTGCGCTGGCTCACCGGGCACGGGCTCGAGCTGATGTACACGCCGTTCGCGGTCGTCGCGGGCATCGTCTCCATCAACCTGCCTTTCGTGATACTGACCGTGCAGAGCACGATCGAGACGATCGACCCGCGGGTGGAGGAAGCGGCGCAGAGCCTGGGCGCTGCGCCGGGCCGCAGTTTCTGGCGCGTGGTCTGGCCGCTCGCTTTGCCCGGCATCGCGATCGCCGGCATCCTCTGCTTCATCCTGGCCATGAACGCTTACGCCACGCCCTACTTGCTCGGCGGCCCGCGGTTCCAGATGATGGCGCCGCTGCTGTATTGGGAGTTCAGCACCAATAACAACTGGCCATTCGCCTCGGCGCTTGCGCTGATCCTGATGGCGACGACCTTGGTGTTGACTGCGGGCAGCAACCTGCTCATTCCCCGGCGCTACCGGGCCTGACCGTCAGCCCGGCCGCGCCCGCGCCAGGATTTTCCCGAGTGCCAGACCCGGCGGTAGCGTGCCGAAAGCGCCGCTGACACCTTCCTCCCCGAGACGGGAGGCGCAGAACGCATCGGCGACGGCGGACGGCGCGAAGCGCAGCAGGAGGGATGCTTGCAGACCCTGCACCAACGATTGCGCGAACCGCCGCGCCGCCTCCTCCTCGACTCCGGCATGCAGCAGCGCTTCCAAGCGCCGCATGCTGGCGTCGAGGTGCCGGTTCGCGCCCTTGGCTGCCCCTAGTTCGGCCATGGCCACGTCCAGCACAGCAGGCGCGCGAGCCATGGCCCGCAGGACGTCCAGGCACATGACGTTGCCGGAGCCTTCCCAGATCGAGTTCACCGGCATCTCGCGGTAGAGGCGGCCGAGGGGGGCCTCCTCGACGTAGCCGTTGCCGCCGAGCACCTCCATCGCCTCCGCAGCGAAGGCTGGGCCGCGCTTGCACACCCAGTACTTGGCCGCCGGCGTGACCAGACGGCGAAACGCGGCCTCGGCTGGATCGTCGCCGGCGTCGAAAGCACGGGCGAGGCGCATGGCGAGCGCGACCGCCGCCTCGTACTCCAGGCTGAGGTCGGCGAGCACGTTGCGCATCAACGGCTGGTCGGCAAGATGCCGCCCGAAGGCGCTCCGGTGCTCGGCATGGTGGATCGCCTCGGCAAGCGCCCGCCGCATCAGCCCGCTGGTGCCGAGCACGCAGTCGAGCCGGGTGTGCGTCGCCATCTCGATGATGATCGGCACGCCGCGTCCTTCCTGTCCCAGCGGCCAGGCGACGGCGTCGTGGAATTCCACCTCGGACGAGGCGTTGGAGCGGTTCCCGACCTTGTCCTTCAGCCGCTGCAGGCGGAGCGCGTTCGGGCGGCCGTCCGGCGTCCAGCGCGGCAGGAAGAAGCAGGTCAACCCGCCCGGCGCCTGCGCCAGCACCAGGAAGGCGTCGCACATCGGGGCCGAGAGGAACCATTTGTGGCCGACCAGGCGGTAGAGACCGCCGCCGAGCGGCTCCGCGGTCGTGGCGTTGGTCCGCACGTCCGAGCCGCCCTGCTTCTCGGTCATGCCCATGCCGACCAGCGCGCCGGCCTTCTCGCCGACGGGACGGAAAGCGGGATCGTAGGAGCGGGAGAACAGTTTGGGCAGCCAGTCGGCGACTGGGCCCGGATTGGCGGCGAGCAGCGCCGGGATCGCGCCGTGCGTCATGACGATCGGGCAGGCCGCGCCGGCCTCGACCTCGCAGGCGAGAAGCAGGCCCGCGGCGCGCGCCACATGCGCGCCCGGACGCGGATCGGACCAGGGACTCGCGTGCAGGCCCTGTGCGACGTAGAGCGCCATGATGGCGTGCCAAGCCGGGTGGAACTCGATTTCGTCGCGCCGGTGGCCGTAGCGGTCGAAGGCGCGCAGGACCGGCGGGTGCGCGTTGGCGAGGCGGCCGAGTTCGAGCGTCTCGGCAGCGCCCAGACGGCGGCCAAAGCTGGAGAGCTCCTCCTGCGCCCAGCTTGCGCCCTCGCGCGCCACTGCCTCGGACAGCGCCTGGT
>JAABUX010002998.1_pt1 | contig 22993 bp, 22 predicted proteins | sample 5561851 | NCBI WGS metagenome assembly JAABUX01 (sample SAMN10711883, study PRJNA513361) | rock metagenome | isolation source: Antarctica rocks | place: Antarctica: Victoria Land, Richard Nunatak red sandstone | collected 2016-01-03 | reverse complement strand
TGACGGTCGAACTCTGCGCGCGCAATCGCTTCGAGAGCGACGTGTACATCCGCCCGCTCGTCTATAAAGCCGCTGAAGACGTCGGCGTTCGGCTTACGGGCGTGCCCGATGCTTTTGCCATCATCGCGGTCCCGTACTTGCCGTACTATCATGCGCCGACGGGCCTGCGCTGCGGGGTGAGTTCTTGGCGGCGCATCGACGATACGATGGCACCGGCGCGCGCCAAGATCACCGGCACCTACATCAATTCGGCCCTCGCCAAGAGCGAAGCGCAACTCAACGGTTTCGACGAAGCGATCCTGCTTTCGCACGACGGACACGTCGCCGAAGGTTCGGCGGCAAACCTTTTTCTCGTGCGAAGCGGAACGCTGTACACGCCGGACCCGACGCAAAACGTCCTCGAAGGTATCACCCGACGCACCGTTTTGACCTTGGCTCGCGTCGAATTGGGCGTCCCGATCCTGGAACGCGCCCTCGACCGCAGCGAACTCTATGCCGCCGACGAAATCTTTTTCACGGGAACCGCCGCGGCCATCAGCTACGTCAGCTCGGTCGACCATCGCCGCGTCGCGGACGGCACGATGGGTCCCGTCACGCGCAAGCTCAGCGAAATCTTTTCCCGCATCACGTCGGGCCGCGAGCCGGCCTACCGGTCATGGCTCACACCCGTCTACGCGAACCGCCGCGTCGGCGCAGCGTAAGAGCGGCCTTATTTAACGCATGGCGTCGTCGCTACGCGGCTCATGGCCCATAGGCCACTTCGCCGCTAGGCTCCTCGCCCTGCGCTAAATCAGACCCCTCTCACAATCACTCAATCACTGCCGACGATTTCCGGCTCTCTCTTTTACGGTGCGTCGGGCGCGGGCGTATCCAGGACAGCCGGTGCGGGGGCTGAGGTCGGCAGCGCGTTCCACATTTGTTCGTCGGGCGGGAGCGGGATCACCGGGGGCGTGACGGCGGGCTGACGGCCGAGCGAGAAAGCTGCGATGCCGGCGTTGCTGCGCCACGACGCGAAGCGCGTGAGGCCGTCGTAGGTCACGCGAGAAACGCGGTGGATGAACGCGCGGCCGACATCGAGATCCGGTAATTCGGTCGTCATGACGGCGATGACGTACGGCTCTTGGTCGCGATAGACGATGCCGACATCGTTGAGCGTGTCGTGCAGCGAACCTGTCTTATGCGCGATGCGGACGTTTTTCGGCAACGGGACCGGCAAGAGGCCGTTGTGCGTCTGTCCGGCGAGGATGAGGAGCATCTCGCGCGAGGCCCATGGGTCGATGAGCGTGTCGCGCGCGATCCGGTCGAGCAGCGCCACCATATCGAGCGGACTCGTGCGCAACGCATAGCGGATCGTGTCGGTTTCCGAACGGATGTAGTCGCCGAGGTGCGTGCTGTGCAGGCCGAGATCCGCCATCGTCGCGTTGATGTGCGCGCGTCCGACGCGGCGGATCAGCATGTTGGTTGCCGTATTGTCACTTTGCGCGATCATCAGCCAAAGGAGTTGCTGAATCGTCCGCGCGGTGCCGGTGGGCGCATCCGCCATGGCGCCCCAGCCCCAGTCGCGATCACCGGTCTCCAAGTGCACGATCGTCCCGAGGTCCAGCGTTCCGCGCTCCATCTGCTTGAAGACCTCGACCATCACGGGGATCTTGATCGTTGAGGCGGCGGGAAGACTGGCCGACTCGTTGACGCCGGAGGTTAGGCCCGTCGCCAGGTCTTCAACCGCGATGCCGACGCGGCCGGGAGCATGCTCGGAGAGTGAGGCCAACTGGCCTTGCAGCGTCGCCAGGGTGGGCGCAGAGACGTCGGCCCCCGCAGGCCGGCCCTCGAACACGAACGCGGCGGCGAGCGCAAAGACCAAGAGCCGACGAAATCGGCGGCGGCGTTGCAGCATGGAGTGCGCGCTGTATGGACTGCGCGCACCGCATATCCCTGCCGCGCAGAAGTGCAATCAGAAGGTGACGGGAGAGGGAATCGGCGTCGTGGGCGGCCCTCCGGGAGGGGGGGCCAGAGGCGGCTCTTCGACTGGTCCCAGGGGCGGCGTCGTCGGCGGCTCCGCCGGGTTCGGGGGCCGGTACGGCGGATCCCTCGGAACGTCCGGCTGCTCCGGCAAACCGGGCGCAACTGCGCGGATATAACGGTCATCGAGCATGAGTACCGCCTCCAGCGGCGCGTGTGCACGTACTCCTGTACCCGCGCTTGGCGTGACCCAATATGCGGCTGACGCGCGCGAGCCCTTGGTTCGCCGTTTTTTGGAAGGCACCGCGTCGTCTCGCGTAGCAGGCGCGGGCATGGCGACTTCGACCTTCGCTGCCGACGACCGACGCGACGCCGCGCTTCCCGCGAGGGTCGATGTGATCGGGGTGCCGATGGACCTCGGCGCCGACCGACGCGGCGTCGATATGGGGCCCTCTGCGATCCGCTATGCGGGCCTGCGCGCAGGTCTTGAGTCGCTGGGTATTGCGTCGCTGGTCGACCACGGGAACCTCCCCGTTCCGGTGCCGGAGTCGAGCGCCGCGCAAGCCGTCAAGAACGCCAAGTACCTGCCCATCATCCGGTCGGTCTGCGCCGAACTCGCGGACGTCGTCGAAGCAGCCGTGCGCGAGGGCGGTTTTCCCCTCGTGCTCGGGGGCGATCATTCGATCGCCATCGGAACGCTTGCCGGCATGACCCGTGCGCGTGGCACGCCGCCCGGTTTGATTTGGATCGACGCGCACGGCGACATCAACACGCCGCTCACGTCACCCTCGGGAAACGTGCACGGCATGCCCGTTTCGATTGCCATCGATGAGCGCAACATCGATCTCTCGCGTTGCGTGCAGATCGGCCTGCGCGACGTCGACGCCGGCGAACGGCGGCGTATCCGGGAACTCGGCGTGCGCGCCTTCTCGATGAGCGAGATCGATCGGCTCGGGATGGAGCGGGTGATGGAGGAAGCGCTGCGCATCACGAGCACGGGCCCCCGCAGCGTGCACGTGAGTTTCGATATGGACGGCATCGACCCGCGCGAGGCACCCGGCGTCGGCACCGCGGTGCCGGGCGGCCTCACGTACCGCGAGGCGCACCTCGGGATGGAGATGCTGGCCCACGCCGGCGTACTCGGCTCAGTCGAGATCACCGAGACAAACCCCATCCTCGACCAGGGTAATCGCACGGCGGAACTCGCGGTCGAATTGATCCTGTCGGCGCTCGGTAAAACGATCCTCTGAGTCGGTCGTCCCAGGTCGCGTCTGGTTAGAGCGTCGCTCCGAACGGGTACGCCGCAAAACACTGCACGCTTACCGAGCGGCCAAGGGTCGCCAGAGGACAAACGATGGGTCTCAAAGATGCCTTCGACAAGATGGGCAAGGACGTCAAGGATACGGTCAACGAGACGGGACACCGCTCGGCGGCCGAAGGCGAGCAAGCCAAACGTGACGTTGCGGGCCAAGACATGACCGTCGGCGAGAACGTGAACTCGATGGCCAACCAAGCCAAGGAAAACATTCAGGCCGACACGTCGGCCACCAAACGCGAGGCGCGCGACTCGACCTAAATCTGCGCTAGAGCGTAAGTTCCAGCGTCCCGTCGCAACGCAAGCCATTGCATTCCGCCGGGACGTAGCGCAACTCACGCAGGCGCCGCTCCAGGTCAGCCCTGGCGTCGGCGCTGAGGCCGTCCGGCAGCGAGATGCTGGTGGCATGACCTGACTCGTTGACGGCAACGACGATCGGCGCCGTGCCATGGAATTTGGCGCGGAGTGCCGACAGGGCGGCATCGTCGGCCACTAAGGGCTTCTCGAAGCTCTGCCCCCAACCGCCGAAAGGAACGTCGGCGCCGCTATCGGCGACGCGCCGCTCCTCGGGTGCTGGGCTCGCGGTCGCCGTGGCGAGGGCGGAAGCCGTGGCCAGCGGCGAGGGGCTGGGCAATGAAGGGTGTCGCGTGGCCGCTGAAGAGTTTGCGGCGCGCTCGGGCGCGGCCGTTGAGACGAGAACGGCAACGGGCACGCGCATCCGGGAGACGTGGGCCACGATGGACCTCCAAGGTCCGGCCTTCGCCGCGCTGCGCACCGGTGGCGCGACGGGCGGAGACGCCCGGTGCGCGCGCAATTTGGGCGCCGCCGTAGCGGCAGGCACGCTGCGGACCCTGCGCGTTGAGGCACGTACCGGAGCGCGATGCGGAATGATGTGAACGCGATGTTCAATCGTCAACGTCGCGAGCGTGACGGACTCCGTCGCCTTGCGGGCGTCGCCGATACGGCCGTAGTCGGTGGTGCCGGTCGCCACCACGGGCACGATCAGTGCCACGGCAACGAGGTGCATGAGGGTCGAAACGCCGAGCGAACCTCGAAAACGACGACCGGACGACGGATCGGACATGGCGCACACCCCGGCTCAGAGAGCGAGGCTACCACGGCTTCGCCCGACGAACCTGCGCCTATCACGGGGATCGGCTTGCCGACTCCCGTGATAGGGGACCAGGTCGTCGTTAGTGGTACAACCTCGGAGCGATGAGCCAAGCAACCGATATCGTTCTGTACCAAGCCGAGTGGTGTCCGTACTGTGCGCGCGTTCGCGCCAAGATGACGGACCTGTTGCTCGACTACAAAGTCGTCAACGTCCCGCGCTCGCATGCGGAGCGCGACATCGTCAAACAAGTCTCCGGTCAGACCGGGATCCCGGTCATGGTCGAGGGCGACGTGATGCTCGACGATGACGACGACATCATTCCGTACCTCGAAAAGAAATACGGAACTTCACGCACGGCGGCGTCTTGAGAACGACTCACATCGGAGCGAGAAGATAGGCAACCCCGGCTCCCGTTAGGGTCGCCGCGAAGTTCACACCGTCATTTCCGAGCCATGCGATGCCGCGTACCGGGCGCGTATTCGCGCCGCAGGCGTGTGGCTCGCGCTCCGTTGCGCGGTTGCAGTGCGGACACCACCGCAACGACTGCAGCGAAGCGCCGAACATGCTATCGATGAGCGCCCCGGCCATGCCGCCGACCGCAACGGCGACGAACATGCGGCGGTCGAGGACGAACATCGCGACTGCGGCAAGGGCCAAGGCACCGGCAATCTCGGCCAAGGTCCCCGCCCACGTGACGCCGCCCGAGAGGCCGGTTGCAATCGGCCGAAGCGTGAGTATCGAGCGCGGCCACTGCCGTACGAGCGTGCCGATTTCGGTGCCCCACGTATCCGCGTTTGCGGCGGCGCATGCTCCCGCAAAGGCAAAGGCGTAGCGCGGTCCGAGCCGCAGCGCCGCGAGCGCGCAGAGCGCCGCAACCGCTCCATTCGCCAGCACTTGGGACGCATCGCGCGCATCGGCCTTGGCGACGTCGCACAAGACGCTGCGCTTGCGCGTTCGGCCGATGCGCGAGAGAAGGACCGACGACGTAAAAAACGTCAACAGGACCGCGGCCCCGCCCAGGCCGAGGGCGCCGAAGGATGCAGTGCCCACGAACCAAGCCGCGAGCGCGCCGCCGGAGTCGAGCGAGCGCGTTCGGTACGCCACCAGCGCAATCGTCGCCGCGACGATCGCCGCAACGTCGAAATCGCCGAGCGGCGCAAGCGTGAACCGCATCAACGAAAAGCTTCGTCGACGTCGCGGACGACGTCGGTGAGGGCGGCCTCGCGAGATGCCGGACTGGTCGTCGAGCCGAACAACGTTACGGCAACGACGCGGCGGCCGTCGGGAAACGTTACGATCTTCGCTTCGCGGTCGCTTCGCCGTGCGAGCGCGCCGAGATATTCGGTCGTCGTATCGAGCAGCAAGAAGCGATTCTCCGCGATCCCCTTCAACAGCGCGGCGACCGCATCGGCGGTACCGCTCGGATGCGGGGCATCCAGGTGCAGCGAGCGCAAACCAAGCCGATTCAACACGCCTTGCACGGCGGCGCGGCCGCCAATGCGTTGCAGCACGAGGGCGCTTGCCGTGGCATCGTCACGGGCGAGCATCAAGCGCAGCAATTCCCAGTACGGATACGTGACGCCGCCCGACGGATGTAACTGCGCAATCGGTCCCGTCATTCGAAGCGGAGTTCGGCGCACGAGAACGCGATCGTCGAGCCCGAAACGGTTCTGATCGGCGAGCCGATAGGCCACGAACGCAATGGCGAGCGTTGCGGCGTTGCCGAGCGGAAAGAGTGCCGCACCGTGCAGCGCGACGTGTCGTTGGTACTGTAAGTCGACGATCGCAATTCCGAGCGATTTACCGACTGACGCGTCGCCGCCGAGCGCGTCGATGCGGCCCTGAAGCCAAGCCACGCGCTCGGCCGCCGACGGCGGCGGGGAGCTAGGCGTGGGAACGGCGCTCGGCGTGGGCGACGGCGTCGGACGCCTTTTCGCCTCAGCCGGGAGCGTCCCCAAGGCAAACGCCGTCGCGAACATCAGGCACGCGCCGCGGCGCATCGTCAAACGGCTGCGTTCGTGCGCGGCTGGGGCGTCGCAAGCGCGGCGATCAGACCGTCGACGCCGGCTTCGGCGGCGACGATGTCGGCCGTCAATCCGGCCTTGCGTACGGCGGCGGCCGTAACGGGACCCACGCACGCAATCGTCTTGTCCTGCGCGAGATCGGCTGCGCCTGGAACGCTGGCAACGAAGGAACGCACCGCACTTCCGCTTGCGAAGGTCCACACGTCGCACGTTTCGGCGAGGTCCGCGAGATTGGGATCGGCCACGGGAGTCGTCTTATACGCGGCGACGGCATCGACCGTGCGCCCGCGTTCGCGTAACGTGGCGCCCACTGTTTCACGCATTTCCGCAGCGCCGAAGAGCAGGATCGTTTCGTCGCCGCGCGTGCGTTCCAACAAGCCCGCAGCAAGTTCTTCAGCGATGAAGCGTTGCGGAACGTAGTCGGCAGCGATGCCGTGGATGCGTAACTCCTGCGCCGTCGCACGTCCGATCGCGGCGACGCGTGCCCGCCCGAAGCGGCGCGCATCGGCGCCTTCCTGCGCGAGAACATCGAAACATGCGGCGACGCCGCTCGGGCTCGTGAAGACGATCCATCCGTACGTATCGAGTCGCCCGACGGCGTCACGCGCGGCGCCCGGGTCATCGGGTGGCCCGATCGCAATCGTCGGGGACAGCACCGGCTGTGCGCCTGCTTCCCACAGCCGGCTCGCGAGTTCATCGTTACTGCCTTGCGGACGCGTCACGAGCACGCGCTTCCCGAAGAGCGGCGCCGTGTCGAACCAGCGGATCGCTTCGCGCTCGCGCACGACGTTGCCGATCACCACGACGGCAGGCGCGGCGAACTGCGTTCGTTCGACTTCGGCGACGATCGTCTCGAGGGTCGCAACGATCGTTTCCTGCGTCGGCTTCGTTGCTTCGCGGACGATTGCCACCGGCAGTTTCCCCGGCATGCCGCTTTCGCGCAGGCGGTTTACGATCGCGGCGAGATTCCCCATCGCCATCAGAAAGACCAACGTCTGCGCGGGATTTGCGAGCTTCGCAAAATCGAGCGAAGAGTATCCTTTGCTCGGATCCTCATGACCGGTTGCAACCGTAAAGGATGTATTGTAATCACGATGGGTCAGCGGAATGCCGGCGTACGCGGGAGCGGCCAAGGCGGACGTGATGCCGAGCACGATCTCGAACGGCACACCCGCGGCATGCAGCGCCGCTGCTTCCTCCCCGCCGCGCGCGAACACGAACACGTCGCCGCCCTTGAGCCGCACGACGCGTCTTCCTTCGGAACCGAGCCGCACGATGAGCGCCGTAATCTCGTCTTGCGAGAGGGTGTGCGCACCGGCTTTCTTGCCGACGTAGATTTTCTCGCACTCCGGTGAAGCGAGCGCGAGCACCGCGGGCGATGCCAAGTAATCGTAGACGAGCGCATCGCAATCGCGCAGCGCCCGTGCGGCCTTGAGCGTCAGCAGTCCCGGGTCGCCCGGTCCGGCGCCGACGAGCCACACGTAACCCGGCGAATTCTTCGCCGATCGATGATCCGGCGAGTTCGAACTCACCGCGGTCTCACTCGGAGCGGCCGGCCTCAATCTTCGCGCGTAGATCGAACAGTTCGTCGACGAGACCGGCGAGCGTCAACGCTTCGCCGTCACTCGTTCCGGCCCGCTCCCGCAGCTTGACGACGGCATTGTGCAACAGCTTCGAAACGATCCGTAGCGTTGCGCCCGTGATCAGCATGCGTTCGCGATCGGTCAGTTCCGGGCAGCGCGCGAAGAGCCGCTCGATCTCGCCGCTCCGGATCGTTTCGGCCTTGTTGACGAGCGAACTGACGACCGGAACGGCGGCGCGCGATTCGTACCAACGCCGAAAGCGCTCGGCGTGTTCGGCGATGATCTCTTCGACCAGCGGGATCGCTTCACGGCGCCGCTCGAGCGTCAGGTCGACGAGGTCCTTGAGCTGGTCGATGTCGGCGACGACGACGTTCGGAATGTGGGCGACGTCAGGATCGACGTCACGGGGCACGGCGATGTCGATCGCGAGCAGCGGGCGATCCGGCCGCGCGAGCATCGCTTCGGCGACGTTGCCGGTGGTCAGGACGAAATGTGCAGCACCCGTTGAGGTGATGACGACGTCGGCTTGCTTTATCGCATCCGCGAGTCCCGGCAGTTCGACCGCCGTGCCGTCGCCGAGCCACGCGACGACATCGCGCGCCTTCGCGTGCGAGCGGTTGGCCACGAGCAGCTGCGCGCAGCCTTCGCGCCGCAAACGCTTGGCGGCAAGGGTTCCCATTTTGCCCGCACCGACCACGAGCACCGTCGTGCCGGCGAGCGAGTCGAAGCGCTGCTTCGCGAGTTCGATGGCAGCCGTCGCAACGGACACCGACTCCCCGCCGATCGCCGTGCGCGAACGCGCCTCTTTGCCTGCGGCCAGCGCCTCGCGAAAGAGCGCGTGAAGCGTCTTGCCGAGCGAGCGCGCGTTCTGGGCCTGGATGTATGCGTCTTTGACTTGGCCGAGGATCTCCGCTTCGCCGATCAACATCGAATCGAGCCCCGTTGCGACCCGCAAGAGATGATCCACGGCTTGCGAGCCGAGCAACGTGTACAGGTACGACGACATGTCGAGCTGCACGTCGCCATGCCGAAAGTTTTGCAGAAAGCGCTTGAGCTGGGCGACGCCGGCTTCGTAATCATCGAGTTCGGCGTAGATTTCCAGGCGGCCGCACGTGGAGAGCATCACGGCCTCGCGCACCAGCTCATAATCCCGCAGGGCGACGAGCGATTCGGCCATGCGCGACGCCGGGAACGCATGGCGTTCGCGCACTTCGACGGGCGCCGTATGGTGCGACAAACCGAGACAAACCAGGGGCATCGTTAGGTTCCTACCACAATGCGCCGGCCTCATCCATGCCAAATATGCCAACGACCGGATTCAAACGGGCGCGGTGACCGCTGCAAGGGCGTCGTCGGCGGCCGCGATCGTCCGGTCGATCGCCGCATCGTCGTGCGCGAGACTCAGAAAACCGGCTTCGAACTGGGACGGCGCAAGATAGACGCCGCGGTCCAGCATCGCGTGGAAGAAGCGCGCGTACAGGCGGGTGTCGGCGCGTTTGGCACTGGCCAAATCGGTGACGGGCTCGTCGGCGAAGAAAAATCCGACCATCGACCCCCGGAAGTTGCTCTGGTGAGCGATGCCGTGCTGACCGAACACGGCGTCCAACCCTGCGGTGAACCGCGACCCGGCCGCTTCGAGCCGTTCGTAGACGCCGGGCCGGCGCAACTCCGTCAACGTCGCGACGCCCGCCGCCATGGCCAGCGGGTTGCCCGACAGGGTCCCAGCCTGAAAGACCTGGCCATCGGGCGTGAAGTGATCGAGCAACGCCGCCGGCCCCGCGATCGCCCCGACCGGTAGGCCGCCGCCGAGGATCTTGCCGAGGGTCGTGATGTCGGGGCGCATCCCTTCGCGTTCCTGAACGCCGCCGGGCGCGACGCGAAAACCGGTCATCACTTCATCGAAGATCAGCAGTGCGCCGGATGCCGTGCACAACTCCCGCAGACCGGCGAGAAAGCCGGGCTGCGGCAGCACGAGACCCATGTTGCCCACGTACGGCTCGACGATGATCGCGGCCACGTCATGCGCGCGGGCTTCGAAGATCGCCGCGACGGCCGCGAGGTCGTTATAGGGCGCCACCAGCGTGTCGGCGACCGCGTTCGCCGGGACGCCGGCGGAATCGGGGAGCCCGATCGCCAGCGCGCTCGAGCCGGCCGAGACGAGGAACGGATCGACGCTGCCGTGGTAGCAGCCGGCGAACTTCACGACGCCGCTGCGCCCGGTGACGCCGCGCGCCAAGCGTAACGCGAACGCGGTGGCTTCGCCGCCGCTCGAACAGAACCGTACTTTTTCAGCGCTCGGCACCATGGCGACGACCAGTTCCGCCAGCTGGCTTTCGACGTCCGTGGGCGCGCCGTACGACGTGCCACGGGTCGCCGTATCGCGGACGGCCTCGACTACGGCGGGATGCGCGTGGCCCAAGATCAGCGGCCCCCACGACATCACGTAGTCGGTATAGGCATTTCCGTCAACGTCAACCAGCGTGCAACCCGACGCATGAGCGACGGAGACGGGCGTGCCGCCGACGCCTTTGAACGCCCGCACGGTCGAATTGACGCCGCCCGGAATGACGCGCTTCGCGCGCTCGAAAGCCTCGAAACTGCGCTCGCGGTTCATGGGCCGTTTCGTTCGCTGCGGCGATCCGCCGTTCCGGGCCGATGCCGGTTTCCCGAGCGTGCTTTCATGCTAGGCAAGAAGCCGAGCGTAGGCGCCTCGCAAGTTGGAAACCGTTGCGCCATGAAGAGTGTGAACGATATCGACGACCCGTACCTCATGACCGCCGACGATACCGATGCCGACCTCGATCTAAGCGACGAGGAACTCGATGATGACGCCGACGACGACGAAGCCGACATCGAGGAGTCCGACGCGATGCGAAGTTCACAGCCCGATCGCTGACGATCCCGACTGCGCGCAGCCTTGATCTGTGGGGCTAGGGCTGAGTCTGGCTGAAGCGGTAATTCTCGTAGCGGCAGTCGTACAAAACGTCGAGCCATCCCATGAGGCCGTTCCCCTGTAAGCGCACGTAGAGCGCTGATGGAAGCATGTAGTTATGGACCGCCGAGAAGTGTTGCATGAGGTGCACGGCGACGTTCGAATCTTGATCGGTGCCGACGGCCGCGATCGGGCGGCGCGTGGCCGGATCGACGTAAAGCGTATCGAAATCCTTGTCGCCTTCTGACTTCCCGCACTGTTCCCGAAGCGCAATGGCTTCGACCTTGCTGCCCTCATGGGAGTCGAGGCGGGCGCCCGTAGCGGCGTAGCAGCGCGGAACGAACGCGGGATCGGTGATCGCCTCACCACCGCCGCCCTTCTGGCCGCCGATCTGTACGTAGGGTGGACGACCGGAGCTACCGCCCTTGACGACCGTCATGTCTTTCGTGCGCACGACGACCTGGCTCGTGTCATCGTGGAGGATGGCGTCGAACTTCGCGTGCGAGCGTGCGGTGTACGATACGTACGCGGGTAACGGCCGCCGCAGCAGAGCCTTCGCGGCGTTGTAATCGGCAACGGCGTTCATTTCGATCCTCCGTCCGCGAGTACGATATGAGGCGACGCGATGTTTCGTGGGTAAGGGTGTTTCCGTTAAGCGGCGCTGCGGCATTCAGCGCGACGGGGGCGGCCCTGAGACGTCCGAATCACGCAGTGCGGCGTAGTCGAACGACGTGTTGACGTTCGTGAATGTACGCGGTTCTACGTTCGTGACGAGCCGCGCGCGCAGTCGTTGAACGACGCTGTGGACCGCACCACCGTCCTTGCGTAAGACCTCCGAACCTTCGCGCAGGAAAGCCATCCTATCGTACAGTGCGGCGAGCGGTTCAAGGGTAATTGATGAGCCTGCTACGCTGGATTGCGGAATGACGCATTCGTCGCCGGCGTGCCACGCTGCCGCAAGCCGGTGCATGAGCGCCGCATCGACGAACGGTAGGTCGCCTGCGGCCACGAACACCCATGGAGCATGCATCGCTTCGAACCCCGTCAGCATTCCGCCGAGGGGCCCACGTTTCGGCCAGCGGTCGATGATGATCGGCACCGGTAACAGCGCAGCGATGGTGGTTTGATTCGTCGCGTTACACGCGAGCGCCACTTCACGCGTTGGAGCGTCGCCGACGAGATTCCGATAGACCCGCGCAAGCAGCGGCACTCCGCCTGCATCGAGCATGAGTTTGCCCGGTAAGCGCGTCGCTTCACCGCCGGCGAGGATGAGGATTCCGATCTCGTTGTCGTGCGGCGCGTGCACCAGTGTTCGGGCCCGCGATTGATTATTGCGACGAAACATGGGGCGCGATCGTTTCGGCGCGGGCTTGGGCCTGATAGCGTTGCAAGAGCGCAAATAACGCGTCGCTCGGTATCTCGAGATAGGGAGGCGTCGGCATCGCGCCCACTTTGCCCAGGACGAAACCTCGCAAACTGCGTTGTAAAGGCCCGACGGCCGAGCCGGCAAACTCGTTAAAATCGCGCGGAACGACGCCTACGACGGTGGACTCCGCACCTTTGCGTTTCCCGCGCGGCGCCATCGGTGTCGGCAAAGTTACGATCATGAAGTGTCTGATGCTGGCCCATGGAACTGTTATCGTGCCGGCCGCGCCCAGACGTTGCGACACGGTGAAGCGCTGTAACGGCGAGGTTTGCAACCACGTCACGCCATCATCGTCGAGTCGTAAAGCCGGTCGAGACCGGCGCTGAGCGGCGGCCGCCAACGCAGCCAATATTCCGCCGCCTCCAAAAAAGACGATGCCGGCCCACGCTGCCAGCCGGGCGCCGGGCTCAGCGTCCACGCGCAAGAGAAAAATTGATAGTGCTACGAAGAACGCACCGCCGATGACTGCCCACAGCAGCCGTCGCAGCGCAGGCCCTGCCAGTTTGGCGTTGAGCGTGCGTGCCGGCAATCGTCCGCGTTTGCGCGCCATGTTCACCGACGCGTTCCGCCGTGGCGCTGAGCGTACGATTTGGCGAAATAGGTGATGACGATGTCGGCGCCCGCGCGCACGAAAGAAGCGAGCGTTTCATCGACGATGCGCTCTTCGTCGATCCAACCGTGGGCGGCAGCGGCTTTCACCATCGCGTATTCGCCGCTGACGTTGTAGCAGGCGACGGGAACGTCGGATACCTCGCTCACCGCCCGGACGAGATCGAGGTACGCAAGCGCGGGCTTGACGATCAGGAAGTCGGCGCCTTCGTCGAGATCGAGCAGTGCTTCACGCAAGGCCTCGCGGGCATTGGGCGGATCCATCTGATACGAACGGCGATCGCCGAACTGCGGCGTAGAATCGGCCGCGTCGCGAAATGGACCGTAAAACGCCGACGCAAACTTTACGGCGTACGACATGATCGGCACGTTCGTATAGCCCGAAGCGTCGAGCGTTGCGCGCACGTAGCCGACGCGGCCGTCCATCATGTCGGACGGCGCGATGACGTCGACGCCTGCCGACGCATAAGCCAGCGCCGTGCGGCCTAACAGTTCCAGCGTCGCATCGTTGTCGACATCGCCGCGCTCGTCCAGAACGCCGCAGTGCCCGTGATCGGTGTATTCGCAGCCGCACACGTCGGCGATGACGACGAGTTCCGGTACCGCGCTCTTGATCGCCTCGATCGACCGTGCGATGACGCCGCTCGGATCGTGGGCCGACGACGCCGTCGCATCCTTGAAGTCGGGAATCCCGAAGAGCAGCACCGCGCGGAGCCCAAGCGCCGCGAGTTTGCGGCATTCCTCGACGGCGCCGTCCACGGAATAGCGTTCGATGCCGGGCATGCTTGCGATGGGACCGCGCGACTGATTGGTGTCGACGATGAAGAGCGGCTGCACCAGACTGGAAATGCGAACGTCGCGCTCGCGCACGAGGTCGCGCATCGCGGCGCTGGCGCGCAAGCGGCGCGGCCGCTTCGCAAGATCGAGCGTGGTGCGCGGACGTAAGAGCGCGCTCATGGCCGGCTGCGCTCGATGACCAGGTGCGTCACGCTCTGCACGAACGCGGCCACGCTCGGTTCCGTTGCGACGACGTCGGGCGTAAAGCCGGCTTCGCGGGCGGCGGCCGACGACTCGGGCCCCATGCTGGCGACGAGCGGACGAACACCTGCCGCGTGCAAGTGGGTGAGGTACGGCGCGACCGCGCGCACCGAGCCGCTCGAGGGAAAGAGCAGCACGTCGGGCGGCCGATCAGCGAGCGCGGCTATAGCGCCGGCCGCATCGCGCGCCTGCACGACCTCGGCGCCGGCGCGTTCGAACGCCGGCGCAATGCGACTCGGCCGCTCTTGCGTGCGCGGTAACAGAAACACGCGGCCGGCCAGCGGTCCGGGAGCGCGCGTATCGACGGCGGCTGCAAGCAGCGCCTCGCCACCCTCCGCGAGCAGCTGCTCTGCGAGCTCGATTCCCAAGCGCTCGCAGTCGGCCATCGTTCCGACTGCTGCTCCGCTCTCGCCGCGCACGAGCCGAGATCCATCGGGCGCCGCGATGACTGCGCGCAGGGACAGCGCGCCGTCCGCATAGGTCGCATGCGCGCCCACGGGGGCCTGACAGCCGCCGCGCAACGTGCGCAAAAACGCGCGCTCCGCACCGACGACAAATTCGGTGGCCGGGTCGGCGAACGCCGCATGGATGCGTTCGGCCAGGCCGCGGTCGGCGGCGCGCGTCTCCACCGCGAGCGCCCCCTGGCCCACGGCCGGAACGACGACGCCCGGCGCAAGCGGCACCGTATGCGCCGCACGTACACCGAGACGTTGCAGCCCGGCCAGCGCCAGGACGATCGCATCGAACTGACCTTCGCGAAGCTTGCGCAGCCGCGTATCGACGTTGCCGCGGATCGTTTCGAAGACGAGGTCAGGTCGCAACGCCTGCAATTGCGCGCGCCGCCGCGGACTGGAGGTACCGACTCGGGCGCCGGGCGGCAACGCTTCGAACGAGGCAAAGCGTTCGGAGCAAAACACATCGCGCGGATCGGCGCGTGCGCCGACGGCGGCCAAGTGCATGTCGGCGGGCAGCGTGCTCGGCAGGTCTTTACAGGAGTGCACCGCGTAATCGGCCCGACCGTCGCGCAGCGCCGCTTCGAGTTCTTTGACGAAGACGCTGTCCGTGCCGAGCGCCGCAAGCGGACGATCGTGCATGCGATCCGCGGTGCTGGACACGTGCAGAAGCGTCGACGTGATGCCGGCGCACGCCAGCGCCGCGCCGACGTGACGCGCCTGCCATAGCGCAAGCGCGCTCGCCCGCGTCGCGCAGACGAGCGGTTTGCGCGCCGCACCTGGCGGCGCAGGCGTCGCGTCCATTTCCAGCGAGGCCGTCGCCGCGTCGACGTGGTGTTCGATCGTGCAGCCATCCATCGTGGCCAATTCCGAAATCTCGCGGCCGGCGAGCGCCGCCATGACGGCCGCACGCTTCGATGCCGGAACGACCGTTTTCGCGTAGTCGCGCGCGCGCCGTAACGTGTCCGCGGCGCTTCCATAGCGCTCGTCGAAGTGCGCGCGCAACTCGCCCTTCAAACGCCGCGCGAACGAAGGCGAACTTCCGCCGGTCTCGACCGAAAAGGTCAGCGCGCCGACCCGATGCACGAGCGGCGTCACGAAATCGCCGGCTGCGTTTCCGCTAACGTCGTCCACGAGGATGCTGCGTTCGCGCGCATCGTGCACGACCGTGACGTTGACCTCCGCACGGTTCGTTGCCGCATACACCAAGCGCGCGTCCGCGAGATCATCCGCCCGGTACGCGCGGGCGCACCATTCGAGTTCTCCCCGGTCCGCGAGCGCACGCAGCTCCGCAGTGGTCGCCGGGGCGACGACGCGCACGCGCGCGCCCGCGGCCAGCAGCCCGAGCGTCTTGCGTTCGGCCACCGGGCCCCCGCCGACGACGACGGCCAGCCGCCCGCGCAGATCGAGAGCGATCGGATACACGTGCGCGTTCTTCGCCATGGTCCGTTCCCAGCGCTGCGCGGGATTTTTCGGCGCGCGTGCCAACCACCGTGGACGTGACGGCGTCGTGGCGGGCAGCGCTGATCGGAGCGTTGGTCGCAGCCCTCGCGACTCTTCCCGGCCTCGGCGTCGGGACGCTCTGGGACAACAGTGAAACGGCGTACGGCGAGGTCGCGCGCGAGATTCTGCTCACGCATCAGCTCGTCGTCCTGCACCTCAATGGTGTGCCGTGGTTCGTGCAGCCGCCGCTCTACTTCTGGATCGCGGCGGCGTTTGCGCACGTGCTCGGCGTCAGCGCGTTTGCGTTGCGGCTGCCCTCGGCCTTCGCGACGATCGCGATGGCGGCGGCAGTCGGGTACGTGGTCGCGCGCATCGCTTCATCGCGCGCGGCACTACTGGCCGCAACGATCCTGTCCACGTCGCTGATGCAAGCGGTCGTCGGACGCCTTGCGATCATGGACGCGTTGCTCGACTTGGCTGTCGCGATGGCGGTTCTCGCCTTCTTTCGCGCGCTTCGCAGCGGAGATCGCGGCGCATGGTATGCGGGCTGGGCGGCGCTCGGCTTCGGATTGCTTACCAAGGGCATCGTCGCGCCGGTCGTCACCGCGCTCGTCGTCGCGCCCTGGGCCCTTTGGGAAAAGCGCGCGCGCACGACGCTGATCCTTCCCGGCTTCGCATCATGGCTTGCCGGCGTCGCGCTGTGCGCGGCGATCGTCGCCCCCTGGGCGATTGCGCTGTGGCGTGCCGCGGGGCCGGCACCATTTGGAGAGTTGATCGGACATTACACGTTCGGACGCTATCTCGGCACGATCGAAAATCAAAGCGGTCCGATCTGGTACTACGTCCCGGTCGTGATTCTCGGCTTCTTTCCGTGGTTCGCGTTTCTCGTGCCGGCGCTCGGTGAAGCGTGGCGCGATGCATCGTCGGATGAGAACGGTAGCGTGGCGCGTTTGGCGCTAGCGTGGTCGATCGTGCCGTTCGTATTTTTCAGTTTCGCTAATACGAAACTGCCGAACTATATTGCGCTCGAATTGCCCGCGTTCGCGATCTTGGTCGCCGTCTGGTTCGACCGTGTCGTGGAGCGGCGCGACCGGCGCAAGGCGCTTGCCTGGGCCGCCATCGTGCCGGTGACGATCGTCGGCGTCGGCTTTGCCATGTGGGCATTCTCGCACGCCAATCGCTTAACCACCGCTCTCGCGGCGACGCGCGACGATTTTCTGGCGCTCGGCAGCGTCATTCTGCTCGGTTCGGTCGCGTGCTTTGCACTGCTCCTGGGACGCCGTACGTCGTGGCTTGCGCCATTTGCGCTCGGCGCATCCAGCGTTCTGGTCATGCTGATCATCGCGGTCTTCGGAGAGCCGATCGTCGAACGGTTCAAACCGATTCCGCAACTTGCGGCCGCCATCGATCGTGAGCGACGCCCGGGCGACGCCGTTGCCATCCAAGGCGTGTCGGGCGGCAATGCGCTCGTGTTCTACACGCGGCCCCGCGTCACGAAACTCGCCGGTCCGGATAACGCCGACAGCGCCTCCGCCGCAGATCCGCGCGTGACGATCTGCGGCGCTTCGCGCATGTTCGTCATCACCTCGAAGAAGCGCCCTTCGCCAGACCCGACGTACGGCCGCCGCCGCCAACTCCTGGCGACCTCGAACAACGACGTGCTGTTTCTCTACGACGGGCCGCTCTGCGACGAGCGCACATCTCGCCGATAAGGACGCTGTGATTTAGCGCATGGCGTCGTCGCTACGGGCCTCATGGCCTCAAGGCCACTCCGGCCCTAGGCTTCTAGCCCTGCACTAAATCGCAGCGTCTTAGATTGAGTTTCGAATTATATTGGGTGTAGCCGCTTTGCCATATATGGTATACTCGGGCCGTGTACAAGACGACAGTATACCTGGCTGAAGGCGAATTGGCGAAGCTTAAGGCAATGGCGGCTCGTGAAGACGTCAAGCCTGCCGCGCTCATCCGAAAAGCGATTTCTCTGCTCGTCGATACGGGCGAGGTCGGTCTGCCCCAGGGAACCGGCAAGTATCGAAGCGGTAGTCGCAATGGGTCAACCGATCGAAAGTCGATCCTGCGGGCGGCGGCACGCAAGGGTCGTTGGTGATCGTAGCCGACAGCGGCGCCGTCTATGCGTTGTACGATGCCGACGATGCTCATCATGGCGCCGTGCGGCGAGCGATGGCGGCAATCCGCGAGTCGCTCCACATCCCGATGGCGTGCCTGGGAGAGATCGACTACCTTCTACGAGAGCGTTTGGGCCTCGCCGCGGAGTTGGATTTTCTGGCAGAAATCCGGCGTGGCCGCTTCATCTTGGAACCGTTGACCCTCGCCGATATTCCTGTGTGCACGAAGCTGATCGAACAGTACGCAGAACTCGAACTTGGTTTGGCGGATGCGGCAGTTGTGGCGACTGCCGAGCGGTTGAAAACCACCCGCATATTCACCGTTGACCAGCGAGACTTTCACGTGCTGCGCAGCGTCAAAGGAGAACGCTTCACCGTTATTCCATTTTCGGCGGGCTCGGTCGCGCCAAAGAGCAAGTCGCAGCGACGCACGCGCTGACGCCGCCGCTACTTTGCGGCGGCGGAAACCTGCGCTTCGCTAACCGGGGATGCCTTGTTGCCCCATGCGTTGCGGACGTAGCTAATGACGGCCGCGATATCGGCGTTGTTGAGCTGCCCTTTCCATGCGGGCATCTGCGCGGCGTAATCCTTGCCGTCGATTTTGTGATTCTTGAGGCCATTGAGCAGAACGCCGATGATGAAATGGGGATCGCCGGTAACTTCCTTGTTGCGGGCGAGCGGCGGGAATGCCCCCGCCTCTCCCTTCCCGTTCGCCGAGTGGCAACTCGCGCAGTTTTGGGCGAATATCTGTTGGCCTTTGGTAACGCCGGGAGCTGCGTTTGGAGCGCCGCCGGTCGTGCCGCCCGTCGTCGACTTACCGACGGTCGACGAGGAGCCCGTCGAGTTGCCTCCGCCGAGCGAGTTGGAAGCCGCTGCCGCCGCGGCCGGCGCGCCGCCGGAACTCGCTTCGGCCTGTTCCTTTTGAACCGCGAGCTGACTATAGAGCGACAACCCGATTGCGAAGACGAGTGCGACCGCGGTAATGCCGAGAATCCATGGACGCCGGCTGAGCTGGCGACTTGGATTACGATCGAGGAAGGGCATCAGAATCAGTAACGTGACGAAACCGCCGGGTATGATGACGGTCGCGAGCAGGTTTGCGTATGGTGTGACGGCCGCCGGCGTGAGCCCCGCGAGGCGTAACAGCCCGTAGAGCGCCAAGAAATACCAGGCCGGATAGGCGATGAACTTGACGGTCGGATCAGCTTTTGCATCGAGTCCTGCCGGTAGAAAGATCGACAGCAGCACGATGATCGCGAACACGGCGAACGACATGATCGCGTCCATGAACATCTGATTGGGCCAGAAGCGGCCCTGCGGTAACTTTTTGAGATCGTGGTCGACCGGCGGCCCCGCACCTCCGTTGTGCCGGAAAATGGTGAGATGCGCGCCGACCAGCAGCACCAAAATCGCCGGCATCAGCCAGACATGCAAACCGAAAAAGCGATTGATCGTCAACGTTCCCATGCCGGGACCGCCGGACAGGAACTGCTGCGTCACCGTTCCCACGATCGGGACCGACGATGCAATGTTGATGGCGACCTGCGACGCGAAGTATGCGTTCATGTCCCACGGCAAGAGATAACCCGTCAGCCCGAGCACGAGCGTGACCACGAGCAACAGCACGCCGACGATCCACGACAGTTCGCGCGGCGCTTTGTACGCGCCCCACAAGAGCACTTGGAGCATGTGCATGAGCAACAACGCAATCATCGCCGTTGCGCCCCAGAAGTGCAGGCTGATCACGAACCAGCCGAGCGGCACGTTGTGGTAGATGTAGTTGGTGGATTCCCACGCCGATGCCGTCGACGGCGCGTAATAGAACGTCAAAAAAATGCCGGTGACGATCTGTAAGATCATCGCAAACAGCGTTGCGCTTCCGAAGGCGTACCAGTAACTTGCCCCGCCGGGAACGTCTTCGGTTAAAAAGTCCGTGGCTTGGCTGACGAGCCCTGTCCGCTGTTCGATCCAGGTCAATACGCTCACGTAGACGCTTCCTCTTTAAGAGTAGGAGACGATGATGCGGTCGGCCTGACCCGACTTGTATTGAATCCACGTAACTTGCGCTTGGCCGTCCTTCTCGCGGAACGGCAGCGGATCGAGTCCACGCGGTGCCGGCCCAGCGAGCTTGGCGCCTTCTGGCCCGAACTGAGAACCGTGACAAGGGCAAATGAAGCGCTTCGCATCCGCTGCCCAAGCGAACCGGCAACCGAGATGCGGACAGATCGAGCTGAAGATGACGTAACTCTGCGTGATGATCGGGTAGTCGACCTTACTTTGCAGCGTGTAAAGATCGGGGCGCCTGGTTTTGAAGCCCTGCTCTTGTTGGGGCGTCAGCTTGATCCCCCACACGAATTGCGTATCTTTTTCGGGCGGGAAATAGCCGTCGGCATACTTGAAGTCAAACGTGATCTTAACGGGATCGCCGTTGGCCGCGATCTTGTCGAATTCGCTCTTGGGAAGATCAGCCCACGTGCCGCCGCCGCTCTTGCCGGGATCGATCAGGGATTGGGGGATGAGCGAGGTCACGAGCGGCACTCCCAGCACCAGCGTAATGACGCCGCCGGCGGCCAGCGTCGCGTTGGCCAAGAACTTTCGCCGCGACTGTTCTTCGAAGGTGCCCGGGTCTTTGTAGGACTGCGCTTCGTGTACTGCCACTTTGGCCTTTCTCGGATTGCGCGCGTGACATGCGACAAATGCCGCGTCGCTTGGAATGCAGTGATGGCGCCGCTGCAAGCGTACCGGAGCGGGGAACCGAGCCACAACAACTTTAGCAGGCGGGTGGACGCGGCGTGATACCATCGTCGGATGGCTTACGCCGTGCTCGTCGTTTCGGCGCTCTTTTTCGAGATCGCGATGAATCTCCCGGTCGGAACGATGCCGCTTGCGCTGACGGCCGACGGGGCATCCCGCGCTGCGACATCGGTCGCGATGGGCGCCGGCATGTTCGCGGCGCTGTTCGCGAGCTTGCCGCTCGGCGCGCTGACCGACCGTTTTGGTCGGCTCGTCATGATCCGCGTGGCCGCGGCGCTCGGCATCGCCGCACTCGGTGCACTCGCCTTCGCGCATGGTCCCCTGGCGGGCGGACTGCTGCTGGGCGTGCGCAGTATCGCATTGGTTGCCTACATGACGGCTGAATTCGCGTACGCAAGCGAACTCGCATCGAATGAGCGTGCGGTCTCCGGCGTGGCGACGCTGGGCATGATCGGCAACTTGACGTTCGCGATCGCGCCGGCGGCCAGCGTGTTTCTCTGGCAGCACGGGATCGGGCGGCAGCAGTACGCCTGGGCCACCGGCGTTGCAGCGCTCGGTGCGGCGTGTCTTTTCTTGCTGCCCCAGCGCTACGATGTTCGGACGGTCCGCGCGCGCACGGTCGTGCTCGACCGGCGCTGGTTGCCGGCGTGTTTCTTCGCGGCGGCCACGGTTCTGCAAGGCGGGGTGAATGGTTCGATCGCGATTCTGACGTTCCACGATCGCGGGATCGTCAACGGCGCGGCAATTTTCTCGGCTTCCGCGTTCACCGCATTCACGCTGCGCTATCCCGCGGGGCGGCTCGTCGATCGCTTCGGACCGCGCCTCATCGCGCTGCCCACGGCTGCCGTTCAGGTCGTCGGATGCATTCTCGCCGCTCAGGCACACTCGCTTGCCGCGGTGATCGTCGCGGGGGCATGCCTCGGCACGGCGTGGGCGGCGGTCGTGCCGGTGTCGATCGGACTGCTCTTCGAGCGCAGTCAGAGCGAAACGCGTGGTGCCGCCATGGGCGCGTACAATCTCGCCTTTTCCGGCGGCGCCGCCTGCGGCGCGCTGCTCGCAACCGCCGCAACCTTGGCCGGCCCCGGCTATCCGCTGGCGATCACGTTGTGCGCGCTCGCGCCGCTTGCCGTTCTACCGTATGTTTCGCGTTCGGGTCGAAGCGCACACGGTCGTTCACCCTTGCGACCCGCGGCTGCCGCGGCCGGCGACTGAGCGTCATGGCGACTGAGCGTTATGAAGAACAGCTGACCGAAAGCTCGGCGGCCCACACCGGCGGCGTCGCTGCATAGGCTTCGCTTTCGAGATGCTCGTCGAACGGTGCGCGCAGGACTGCGTGCAGGCGCGCGATCTCGGCGTAGTCGCGTTCGCGCGCGGCGCGGATTGCGTTCTCGGCAAGGTAATTGCGCAAGATGAACTTGGGGTTCGCGCGCCGCATCGCCGCCGTCCGCGCCGCATCGCCGCGCGTTTCGAGCGCTAGTCGCGCGCGATAGCGTTGCAAGAGTGCCTCGGCATCGGCCGGGTTCTCGAACAGTGCGGTGATGCGCGTGCGAACGGCGGCGTCGTCGGCGAACGGCAAACAAGAGAGCGTGCGGAAGAAGAGCGTGTAGTCGACCCGGTTGCGCGCCAGCGCCGTCAAAGCGTCGGCGAAGAACGCCGCGTCGCCCGTGTGCGGTTGCGCCAAGCCGAACTTGTCGGCAAGCGCCTGCGCGTAGCGCGTTTGAAACGCGGGCGCGAACGCACTCAGTGCCGCTGCGGCGTCGTTCTCGGCCACGAGCGATGACAGCGCGGCCGCAAGCGCGTGGCAGTTCCACAGTGCGACCGACGGTTGCCGGTCGAACGCATAGCGGCCCCCGACGTCGGTGTGGTTGCAGATGAACCCGGGATCAAACGCGTTGAGAAATCCGAAGGGGCCGAAGTCGAGCGTGAGTCCGAGGATCGACATGTTGTCGGTGTTCATCACCCCGTGCGCAAAGCCGACGGCCTGCCACTGCGCGACCAGACGCGCGATGCGCTCGACGATCTCACGCAAGAATTCCGCATACCGGTCGGTATCGCTCGCAACGCGAGCGATGTTGGGGAAGAAACGCTCGATCGCGTAGTCGGCGACGGTTCGCACCGCATCGAAGCGGCTGCGATAATGGAAGTATTCGAACGTTCCGAAGCGGAGGTGCGTCGGGGCGATACGCGTGAGAACGGCGGCCGTTTCTTGTGTTTCGCG
>JAABUX010002997.1_pt1 | contig 22996 bp, 15 predicted proteins | sample 5561851 | NCBI WGS metagenome assembly JAABUX01 (sample SAMN10711883, study PRJNA513361) | rock metagenome | isolation source: Antarctica rocks | place: Antarctica: Victoria Land, Richard Nunatak red sandstone | collected 2016-01-03 | reverse complement strand
TGCCTTATTTCTGCCTAAAGAATAGTTTGCGGAAGAACCGAGCTGCCCACTGTGCCCTACGCGGTATAGCGTGACGCTGCCTCCTTGGTTCGCTACATAAGCAAAATGCCCTGAAGAAAGAAAAGTGATGGCTGTCGGCTGCCCTGCGGTATGGATGGAGGGAACGGCAAGCGGGCTGAGGACAGCGTTCGGCGCAACTGAGTATTGATAGATGTGGCTGTCGTGTGTGTAAGTGACATAGACAAAGCACCCAGCCGGATCAGTAGTAATGCTTTGGAAGTTGCTGTGTAGCATGAGGGTTTTAGAGACCGGACGCAGAGGACTGTGCGGCTGAATGCGGTAGACGCGCAGGAGCGTTTTACTACCCAATCCGCTGTTAAACACAACCAGCAGCAGTCTCCCTCGTCTCCCAAGCGCGACGGAACGCAGTGTATTCCCAGCTCTGTCTGGTGAGAACGCTTGATGAAACACCGAAAAGAGCTTGCTTTGTCGTGACACCAGCATTCGGTCGATCTCAGACACGATGGCCGATCCTTGGTTATATGTCATAATCCATGAAACGTAGAGGCTGTGAGAATGCGGGTCAGGGAGCATCTCGTTTATGTAGTCTGTTTGTGGCAGAGGGAGGTTATCAGCGAAAGTGACAGGAATGAAGTCAAGTATGCCTCTCCCGCTGATCTTGAACAATAGCAAACCCTCAGCAGTGCAGAGGTATTGCGAATGCCGTGCGGCAAGACTGCGCTTGGTGGCGCCAGCCTTTGCCAACCCCACCGAGGCAGGGACCACAATGAACAGCAGTCCTAACACCATTCCTGCATAAAGGCGGATGCGATTAAACCTCCCCCTTAGCGTAATGAGCGGTTGCCGTTCACTGAGCATAAAGAAACACATTCTGTTCCCAGAAGTACGGGTTCTGAACCAGCCAGTTCACAACAGAGTTGTAACCATTGGGGTAGGCACCTGCGGCTCCGGTTACGCTGGCATCGTCTGTCCATGTTTCCCACCCGCCGGTGGAATGCCATAGCTCCACGCCAAAGCTGTCACCGTTGTTTCCCCAATAGGCGCCGCTGTAAGTCGCTCCGCCGAATGGACGGAGGTAAGAACCATCCGCTAAATAACCCTTGAATGCCTGGTTCATTGGCGCATTCGCGAAAGGGGCACCTGGGTGTCGCGCGTTTAGATGGAAAGGATCGCCTGCTTCATTAAGCGTCTGAGCCAACGAGTTCACGCGCTTGATTATGAACTGATTGTTGCCGTTGGCCGGATTTTGACCTCTTGCCCCTGTATAGGGAGCTTTCAGCCAGCCGTCTACGCCGAACATTTCCAGTGTTATATACTGCACGTTTGGATACGGTGTTGCTACTCCTGTAGGACTTAATCTGTCAACTTCAATCCCACCTGTTCCGGCGCCGGTTACGGGTATGGAGAAGTGCAATCGGACGGACTTGTTCCGCACACTAGGGAAATCAGGACTTAGGAACTGCATCCGTACCTCTCCCTTGATGTACGTTTTATATGCCTGCCTTCCAACAGGCAGATAGTTCACCGATCCGTCGAGAAATATCTTGTCGGCGGTCGCCGGATAGAGTTGGTTGTTGTTTTGTTGATTTGGGTTGTTTCGGCGAGCATTTGCGACAATGGGGGACCAGCGCATTGGCTGTCCGGGATGCGGAATGAGTTGCAGCCCCGCATCTAACTGGAAATCAGGTGCTTGTCCCGCAGGGAAAGTTCCTGCTGGGAAACTAACCCAGCCGCCAGAGTAAATATCTCCTACGGACGGATAGAGTTTTGCGTAGTCGGGGCTTCCCATAGGTGATGTGCTGGTGTGAGTTACGAGCCTGACTTGGTTCGGGTCTGTGGGGTCTGGTAGCCCTATAGTAGCAACCATACCATAAAAACCTTGAAAGGCTTGAACTTCACGCCAGATGCCCGAAGGGTCCTTTGTTGCGGGATAGGGTGAGTGATCCGCAATTGCCGTAAAAGGCGAAGCATACCCGCCCTTTATGCCTTGTGTGGTTGAAGACTGAACGGCAGTGTTGTAATCTGGATCAGGTGCAACCACGCCGTCGCTGTATACGAATGTCCCATTGCTCATTTTGCCGGGAGCTGAAAAGGCTTGCGGTGGCGTACCATCAGGCGCATTACCCATATAAACAATGCCATTAGGAGCACCGATAAACAAAACACCGACTTGTTGCGGGATCGTGCCACCCGAACCATCATCATCTGGCTGTAAATCGTTGGTTGCCGTGGCGTTGACCGTTGCTACGATCTGTGCGGCATCGCCGGTGTCCCAGGGAACGGCGGTGGCATCAGGAACCGCTGAGTCTTCGTTGCTCTGAATGGTCTCCGTACCTCCCTGCACCGCCCGCACGATGTAAAAGTACTCGATCCCCGTCGCCAGCCCCGCCGCGTCCGAGTACATGAAGTTGCCGCTCATGCTAGGGCCCGCCGTCGTGACATTGGAGGCAACGAGGGCGTAGGGGCCGCCGCTGACCGTGCCGCGATAGACGTTGTAGCCGGAGGCCCCGCTGATCCCATTCCAGTAGAGCGTGATCTTGTTGCTGCCCGTGGCCGCCGCCGTCAGAGACAGGTTCTGTGTGATGGTCAGCGTCGCCGTCTGCGTCACGCCGCCTGCCGTTGCTGAGATCGTGGCCGTGGTCGCCGCGTTTACCTCCGTCGTGCTGACGGGGAAGGTGGCGCTCCTCTGGCCGCCGGGAACCGTCACGCTGGCCGGAATCGTGGCCGCTGGGCTGCTACTCTGCAACGCCACAGCTACCCCTCCGGGCGGGGCGTAGCTGGAGAGCGTCACCGTCCCCAGCGAGGACGTGCCGCCGGTGACGGTGGCCGGGTACAGGGAGAGGCCAGCGGGGGTGAAGGGGGCCGCGCTGAGGACGACCCGCACATTGTCGAGCATCACCATGGCGGCGACGGAGGGGTCCTGGGGGACGGCCATGAAGCCGACGGACTGGCTGGCGGCGCTGGCGGTGACGGGGCCGAAGGTGTAGTCCTGGTAGTGCGTGCCGCTGGGCGTGAACGTGTAGCTCTGACCGCCGAACGTCACACGCACGGTCTGCTCGGTGCCCCCGCCGTCTGCACCGTCATTTTCGAGCCGTCATCAAAAAGAATGGTCAGAACATCGCCCTGGTTGGACGTGCCGCAGATCGTCCGCCCCTTGAGAACGCCCGTCAGCTTGTGGTTACTGGTCATGGCCTGTCTATACCCACTTCCTGCCTATTGCCCTCCAACTTTCCTCCGGCCTCCTCCGCTAACTTCGGACGAATGGGGACGCGACGGAATAGACCTTGTAGACGCCTGCGCTAACGGTGAACGATCGTCAAGTCGTTTATTCGGAAATTTGCATGTGCAGGAACCTTGCCGAGCGCCGCCAGCGCGCCGTTCTCACGGATGCGGTAGGCACGAAGCTGAAGCCCCATGACGTACAAGTACCCTGTTGCCTCATCAACTGCCATATTAAGACCCACCATCGTGTTTAGAGAAAAAGGGCTGAGTTGCAACGTCCCTTGCGGACTGATGTGGAACGTCAACAGGCGGGTTCCAGAACTGACGTAAACGGCGTGATGCTTGTTTGAGATTGTCACGCTGTAGATAACCTCTGGAACGCGCACCGCCCAGGGCATAAGGAGTGAAAAACCTCCACGCGCGTTACGGCGGAGCTGATAGATACGGTAGCGTTGACGGCTCTGCTGGCTCGCCATGTACATGAACTGACCATCCTCAGTGATCATCGGGGCTAACACATCCTTGGCGACCGGAATCGAGGGCGGTATTGTGGGGTGGAGACGGCCTTGTGGCGTAAGTGTGTACTGCCACAGGAAGCCGGTCCCGGAGTCTAACACTCCTCCGACTCTGCCTTGATCATCCAGCGCCAGCGCAGTCGGCATGGGGCCGCATGGCACGGAAGCAATGGGCTTGAAAGTTGGATCACCTTTGTCAGTGACGCGAAACTGCACAACTGCCCCTGGTCGCGTTTGCGAGCTTGACTGATCCGGCCAACTTAGGTAGGCGTAGCGCCCGGAAGGGTGAAACACGAGATGAGTCGCGCCTGGAACATCTGTTATCCCGTAGCGGCCCTGAAGTTTCAACTGGCCACTCGACAAGATGCGGTATTGGAGGAAGTAAGGTGCGTAATTGCCGTCAGCATCCGTGTTTCTGCATTCCGTGAACAGGAACCGGCCATCCGGGGAGGCCGTGAGAGCTTCCAGATTGCCACCGTCGCCGGAGGGATGGCCCTTGAGAGGAACGGCGACAAAGCTGCCGTCGCGTCTCAGGCGGAACGCGAGGATTTCGTTCCCTTCACGGAGAGTAGGATTTTCCGATGAGTAGGATGAGGTGAGGCCATACAGAAACGTGGAACGATGAGGAAATGAGCGAGGGATCGACTTCCCTGCGTGATATCCTTGTCTTATGGCCGCACATACCTGCTGAGGCTGACTGTAACTGTATATGATAGCCGTCGTAAGCACCATTAAACAGCATGATCGTTGGTAGGCAACGTCTGTAAGCATCATGGATGTAGGGGGTGAAACCGGACAGAAGAAGGCAGGAGCAATCACAGTCGTCCCTGCCTCTTCATGTGTGACTTACGGTAGAGTGTGGTTCACCTTCAAGTTGATATTGGTTTCCCAGGTGAAACCGTTGTTGTTGTTCCAGGTGACGTATCCATAGCCCCCGTACTTCGAGTTTGGATAGGCACCGGAATGAAGGGACTGCGAATTGTCGTCGGTCCACGGGGTCCAAGAGCCGTTAGTGTTCAACTCCACCCCACGGGAGTCACCGTTGTTTCCCCAATATGCTCCACGGATCGCCGAAGAGTCAATCAAGAACGACTTCACATTGCTTTCGCTCGGTCCATTCGCAAATGGATAAGCCTGATGGTTGGCATCATGCAATGTTTGGGCTATCGTGTTGGTACGCTTAATGGAGAACAAATTGTTGCCTCCCACGTTGTTTACAGCAGTGCTCCTCCAACCCTGCGCGAAGTAGACGAGAGTTGCCGAATCATAAGACGTGGGAGCACCCAGACCCAAACCAGCCCCCACATGTATGACGGGCGCGACGAGGATGTCACCGCCAGCCACTCCTCCAAATGGTTTCGCTAGGTGCAGTACCACAGTCTGATCAGCGAGATTAGCGAATTTCGGTGTGATGAACTGCATGCGCGTCTCATTGACGGCATATATCTTCCTTCCCACGAGATTACCATTGGCAACTCCCAAGACTAAGCCTGTGACAACGGTCTGGCGGCTTTTGACGTTTGCTCCCCTAAGCGCACCGGGCGGAGGGGCAGGATTGATTACTGGCACCCATCCTGGCACTGAGGTGCTGGCGAGATTCGCGGAGGCTTGCAGGCCTGCATCAAGCTCATAGCTGGGATTAGGAGTAGGTCTGCCGTCTCTACCGATAGGCACTGGACCTGTATAGTTCACATGCCCGCCGAAGTAGATGTCCCCGCTATCGGAGTAAGAACCAGTGAGCGGGTTGTTGTGTCTGTCCACCGCTCCAGGCGGGAAAGAGTGAACCGCAAGTACGACACTGTTCGGATCGTTAAGGTTTGGCAAGCCACAAGTGCCCGCCGCCCCCCAAAAACCGGGAGCCGACTCGACCTTTCGCCAAATGCCCGTGTTATTACCTTTATAGTTATAAAGGTCAGAGATTTGGAAGTTTGGCAGGAAGCCTGAATTCATGCCCGACTGCGGGGCTGCATCCGCGTTATCGTCTCCCTCCGCCGGTGCCGCTGCGGCTGTACCATCGCTGTATATAACAGTGCCGCTATTGCTGTCATAGTAGGCGGACGGAGGATAAGCCGTAGCGGGAGTAGCATCTGTGTAATTGCCTTGGTACAGCACACCATTAGGGCCGCAGACATTTAGAATGCCAACGGTGGCGGGGTACTGATCCCCCGTGTCTGGGTCTATGTCAGGCTCAAGAGTAGGTTGCACCATTGAGTTAACAGCGGAGATGATTTGAGCAGGGTCGCCTTGATCCCAGGGAATTGCGCTGGCGCCAGGAGTTGCTGAGGCTTCATTGCTCTCAATAGTTTCTGTGCCCCCCTGCACCGCCCGCACGATGTAGAAGTATTCAGTGCCCGTCGCCAGCCCCGCCGTGTTGGAATACATGAAGCTGCCCGTCATGCCGGGGCCGGGGTCGGCAGTTGTGATGTTGGAGGCGACGAGGGCGTAGGGGCCGCCGCTGACCGTGCCGCGATAGACGTTGTAGCCGGAGGCCCCCGTGATCCCGTTCCAGTAGAGCGTGACCTTGTTGCTGCCTGTAGCCGCCGCCGTCAAAGACAGATATTGTGTGATGGTCAGCATCGCTGTCTTGCTAACGCCCGTTGCCGTTGCCGAAATCGTGGCCGTGGACGCCGCGTTTACATCCGTCGTGCTGACGGTGAAGGTGGCGCTCCTCTGCCCGCCCGCAACCGTCACGCTGGCAGGCACCGTGGCCGAAGGGCTGCTGCTCGAAAGCGTCACCACCACCCCGGCGGGCGGGGCGTAGCTGGAGAGCGTCACCGTCCCCCGCGAAGACGCGCCGCCGGTGACGGTGGCCGGGTAGAGGGAGAGGCCGGCGGGGGTGAAGGGGGCGGCGCTGAGGACGACGCGCACATTGTCGAGCATGGCGGTGGCGGCGACCGAGGCGGCCTGCGGGACGGCCATGAAGCCGAGGGTCTGGCTGGCGGCGCTGGCGGTGACGGGGCCGAACGTGTAGTCCTGGTACTGCGTGCTGCTGGGCGTGAACAGGAAGGTCTGGGCGCTGAGGGGCATTAACACGGTCTGCTCGCTGCCCCCGCCGTCTGCCCGGTCCTCTGGAGGCCGTCCTCAAAAAGAAGGGTCAGGACATCGCCCTGGTTGGACGTGCCGGAGATCGTCCAGCCCTGAATCAAACTGGTCAGCTTGTGGTTGGTTGTCATGGCCTATATGTACCCACCTCTAGCCTACAATCATTGACCTAATGAGATACGGTTTAAAGGCATTCAAAGAGGTTTGGCCTACCATTGGCGAAGCATTGGATTACCACACGCCCGTCAAAGGAATCTAGAAGGTAATTTGCAATTAAGAAGGCACCATACAGTCTGGTTGCACACAAGACAAAAGCCACTCTATTAATCTAGACGTGAATGAAAAGAAGCCTTTGTCATTTTTTTGGTAGAAAAGTAATCTCCGGCCCTTCAGCATAAGAGGAAGCCCAACCGCTTGCAAAAACAAGCATTCGCCACCCTTTTGCTGAGGCGTTGCATTGATGATACTGCTTCCAGGGAGGGGAACCACTTGCATCTTTAACGTCCGAGCGTGTTTCATAAAGTAGAATGGTGCGATCAGGCAGGGCAATAGTATCTAATTTCACGCCTGATAATTTGCTGTTCATAGCGAGTCTGTTACCGGGGTGTTCTTGAATTAGTACGCTGAAAGGCTGCTCAGACCAATAAGGCACAATGCTATCCTCCCAATTATGGGAACTTGGTAATCGTCCTTTGTGGTGAGCAGCATAGTTCGCTATAGCGATTGATGCAAACTCAGCAACACGTAGATCAGAACGGTATTCAGCACGTTGGGCCGTTGCGCGTGTCTGTGCATAGTACACCGCAACGAGACAAGATACCGCCAACATCGAAGCGATAGTTATGTATTTCCTCATTTCTGTTATAACCTTCACCAGTATAGCGCTGAACAATAGTATGTCATTGTTCAGCGCTATGGTAGGCGCTATCCGTTAGAACGCGGACCCGGAGGGCCAGTCGGTGACCATTATTTGATCGGGCGTGAACTTGTCAGGATCAGTAGCATTATGCCCATGCGTCTGGTAGTCCCTCAGCAAATGGGAATACGCAGTGTCATACGTTTGGTTGACGTTCGTGAACTGACTCCACAGGTCCAACCGCCAGAAGGTCCAATCGTCGTAAGGTTGCTTTGCCGCACCATATTGAACTGCATATTCCGACCAGCCCATGAAGCCGCTAGGCCCGTCACCAATGTCAAAGTCATTGGCAAATGATAAGTCTGTTTGGCCTGGGCTTGTACCTGCGGAGTCACAGCTATCGATGAAAACCAGTGCAGGAGGGGTGGCGACTCCATAATTTGCTGACTGCGTGAGCGTCGGCATGAGTGAGTGACCGAAGGAGTTGTTGTATGCATGTGCGGTAGACTCCCAGAAATGATTACCGCAGCTGAACTGAACACCCCCATAAAACCCAGGGCCGCCATGTGCATCGACATAGAACACAGTCAGAGGCATTCTGAAATGATTGTCGATGCGCTGAAGCTGATTGGCAGTCCAGAGTGGCTGTTTCGGGGTGTGAATAATGAACGAGAACTTGTTCCAAACCACCCCTTTGCTCGGAGCTAGATCGGCTTTGATTGTTTTTAGATACGCAATCATGTCGGCGTAGCCCGATGGAAAGACATCCTCATCGAGAAAGATGAAACAGTCTCCTATTTTGTTTTTCGATAACAGGTTCCTTCTTATCATTGGCTGTGCTGCTCCGCGAGGCGCTGCTAACCCCGAAGATGCATTACTGCTTTGGCTTCCTCCATATGATATATTAACTTCGTAAGCGTCGTCGTCGACTTCGACGCCCTGAGAGTTCTTGCCATTCCAGGATACGTTGATATTAGCGGAGTTGCCGCTAAAGCTCTGGACGACGGAACTGGCGCTGTCGACTGTCACTATCGACACCGTCCAGGGCTGTGCTGAAGTGAGACTAGCGGTGATGGTTGCCGATGAGGGTAGACCGTCCCCGCCTGAAGTGTCGAACATGCTTGGCATACTTACGTTGAAAAGCACGTTACTAAACGTGACGTTCACGCTGGCTGAGTTTCCATTTGCGTCATTGACAGTTAGTGTATGCGGTCCGTTCGCAAATGCGTCGGTGGCAAGAACAAAGAAGGTGTTTGCTCCAGCATTCCCTGAGCTTTGTTGCAGATCGCCGCCAGTATCGTAGACAGTCCCATCTACAGAGAACGTCACAGGACTTGCTTCACTACCATAAGCGCGTGATGCCATGCTAACGTACAAAGTCACTTGCCCAGACAGAACCGATCCATTTCCAGTGTTCAGAAACCCGAATGATTGAACAGTGGGACTGGCAGTGACTTGGTTGGAAGGCGTACTTTCGTTGGTCGCGTTCACGGCAGTCACGACGTAGTAATACGTCGTGCCGTTTGTGAGACCTTGATCTATGTAAGACGTGGATGTCACGTTGGCGACGGTCGAGTAGCCCGAACCGCTGGTCGTGCTGCGCTTCACGTTGTAGCTCGTGGCCCCCGAAATGCCTGACCAACTCAGCGAAGCTTGGTTGTTGACAGCATTGATAAGCGTAAGACTAATGGGTGCTGCCGGATTAACCGTCAGCGTCGCCATTTGGCTCGACCCTGCCGCCGTTGCCGTGACCGTCGCCGTAGTCGCTGCGCTCACGAACGCCGTGCTGACGGTGAAGGCGGCGCTCCTCTGGCCGCCGGGAACCGTCACGCTGGCCGGAACCGAGGCCGCCGCGCTGCTGCTCTGCAACGCCACAGCTACCCCTCCGGGCGGGGCGTAGCTGGAGAGCGTCACCGTCCCTAGCGAGGACGTGCCGCCGGTGACGGTGGCCGGGTACAGGGAGAGGCCGGCGGGGGTGAAGGGGGCGGCGCTGAGAACGACCCGCACGTTGTCGAGCATCACTGTGGCGGCTGTGGAGGCGGACTGCGGGACGGCCATGAAGCCGACGGTCTGGCTGGCGGCGGTGGCGGTGACGGGGCCGAAGGTGTAGTCCTGGGAACTGGTGCCTGTGGGCGTGAACGTGTAGCTCTGCGTGCCGAGGAGCATTAACACGGTCTGCTCACTGCCCCCGCCGTCTGCCCGGCCATCTTTGACCCGTCATCAAAGAGGATGGTCAGGACGGCGCCCTGGTTGGCCGTGCCGGAGATCGTCCGGCCCTTGAGAACGCCCGTCAGCTTGTGGTTGCTTGTCATGGCCTGTATATACCCATTTTATTTGCCATGATAGGCAAATGCGCCTTACTTTCCCGTGCTGATGACAAACGCCATCTCCGTTGGAGATTCGATCTTGAGACGGGAGACCGCAGGCGAGAGACGTCCGTCGCGAGCGATCCTGTAAGCGTCAATGCTGTTCCCTGCTTGGCTCGTGACGTACAGAAAGCGGCCGCTCTCGTCCAGAAACGGGGTTGGGTTGGGGACAGGCCGGCTCGTTTCCGTCTTCAACAGTTGAAGATGGCCGTCACTGCTGAGACGGTAAGCAGCGATTGTGGTAGAAGATGGATCGACGCGTGGACTAAACGGTTGCGAGAACGCACTGACGTACAAGACGTTGCTGCCTTTCAGGTAGGCGATGTTGCGAAGGAAGTTTCCCGCTGTGTTCTTGGGGACGGATGCATAGCTGAAAATATGCAGCCCTGTCTTTCCCATGTCATATATGGCCAGGGTGTTGCCCCATCCTCCCGCTACTAGGTAGCGACCGGCGAAGGTAGCCACAGTGATCCACTGGCTGGTGGGGTAGCTACCTGCTAGCTTCAGAGGTGAGCCATTCCTGGTGCCGGTGGCATATTGAAGCAGTCGACCGCCTATAGGCTGACCCTTTAATCCTCGACGCTCACCTACCAATATCAATGATTGGTAGTTTCTGCCAGAAAACAAGCTTTCAGCTTCAGCGGGCAACAAAACAATATGTCTTTGTTGAACACGAGGCGGATTTTGAATGTCATAGATGGCTAGGTTCTTGTCGCCGTCAAACACATACAAAAGGTGGCTATTAGGGTCTATCAAAGCATTCTTTACCCCTAACCTTAGGCTTGTCGGTTTGGGTGTCCGCGATGACAGCCGCCCGTTTCTGCCGATAGCATAACAATAGATATGATCAGTCGTCGAGCCGACTTCAAAGCTTGACGATTGATCAATGGCATAAAGAGTATTTGTGTTCCGGTCAACGAGGATTTGGGCTAGGCCGGGGCTGCCTTTTACTGGCTTTGCCGTCAACGGCTTCAGCCCACCGTCGTGGCCCACGCGGTACTCGTAAATGCCTTTTACTGAACTGACGTAGGCATACTGGCGGCTGCCGGCAGCACTAAGCTGAAGGGTTGCAGCATGAAGCAGGCAGCAAAGGCTCAAAATGTAAAAGAGTGTACATCTCATCACAAACCTGGGTAATAAAAGTCGTGTCTGATAGCAACCATAGGGCCAGGGGCCGCAGGCACCTAGAAGTGCGCCTGCGGCCTAATCTACTCACAGCGTTTACCTACGCGCGGGCAGGGTAGGATCGGCAGCGGTAGAAAGATTGATGTACCTTTCTGCATAGAAAGGGATGTTCGTGCTGAAGTAAAGGACCTGCTGGTTGTGCCACGGGTAGGACCCCGCTAGATGGGTGGGTGTGGCGTCCCAATTAACAAGGCCCCCCTGATATTGTAGGAGCTGACCTTCTATATCACTGGAAGGATAGCCGGACTGACCGATGCCCCAAGCACACCCATAGAGGTGGGAGCTGTTTACTGTCCAGGGTTGATTGTCTGGTATGTTTTGTGCAATCGAGTTGGACCGCTTGATAATCATTGTCCTTCCATTCCTGTACGTCCAGCGTGGCTGCCAGGAAGTTAGGGTGACAGAGCCGACCCGCACAGGAGCATTTATGGTCAGAATTCTGCGGTTGTTGACCGTCCGATCCACTTCTCGGATAATCAGCTTATACTGCCCGGTGAAGTGCAGGGCGACCTGGCTTTGTAGATGTGCCGGGTCTTGTCCACCGGTCGCGAAACTCATCTGGAGAGGATAGCGGTAGTCTCCATAGATGAGGACTCGTTGATTGCCGGCTAGAGTCTGCCCATTCACTACGGTCGTCATGGGGCGTGCGGGAATAACCAAACCCGGTGCGCGTCTGTGGTTAGGGTTGTCATAGTAGTTGTAGGTGATTGGTCCCCACGCTGGGTCTATGTCTGGGTTGGAAGTCATAAGCGTTAAGCCGGCATCTAAAGCTCCGTCGCCGAACCCAAGCACATCGCCGCCTGTGTAGATGTCTGCCGAGTCTGATGCTACGGGGTGCCCAGGTGTCCCACCACTTTGGCCGAGGCTAACCTCGCCGGTTGACGTGCCGGGGCTTGGGAATATCAGTTCGATCGTGGACAATCCGACGTAACCAGGAAAACTCTCGACCTTCCTATAGATGCCCAGGTGCGGGTGGTAAGGATAGTCAAGGTTTTGCGCCGCTTGCTGAGCTTGAAAAGGGACAAGGGGCAAACCTCCAGGTGTGGCCGCGCGGCTCCCTGTAGGATTCTGAACACTATCCTGAGGTGATACAGGCTGTGTCGTGCCATCATTGAAAACGAGTTGATGGTTGCTGGCATCGTAGTAGCCAGGGGAGGCGAAAGAGGTCGCGGGATTGCCATCAGCGTCAGCGCTCTCATAGATTACCCCATTGGGGCCTTGCGACGTTAGCAGGCCGACATCGGCGGGGATCAGATCCCCTGTATCGGGGTCAATGTCCGCCGGCAGGACGGCGCTAACTTGCATCGTCTCCGCGTTCAGGATTTGAACCGGGTCGCCTGTGTCCCACGGCACGGCTCCCGCCTGCGGGATGTCGCTGGCCTCGTTGCTCTGCATTGTCTCTATGCCAGACTGAACAGCTCGCACGATGTAGAAGTACTCGGTCCCTGTCGCCAGCCCCGCCGTGTCCGAATACATGAAGCTGCCCGTCATGCCGGGGCCAGGGTCGGCAGTTGTGATGTTGGAGGCGACGAGAGAGTAGGGGCCGCCGCTGACCGTGCCCCGGTAGACGTTGTAGCCGGAGGCCCCGCTGATCCCGTTCCAGTAGAGCGTGACCTTGTTGCTGCCCGTGGCTGCCGCCGTCAGAGAAAGGTTAAGTATAATAGTCAGCGTCGCCGTCTGCGTCACGCCGCCCGCTGCCGCTGTGATGGTCGCCGACGTCGCCGCCGGGATATCCGTCGTGGTGACGGTGAAGGTGGCGCTTCTCTGGCCGCCGGGAACCGTCACGCTGGCCGGAACCGTGGCCGCCGGGTTGTCGCTCTGCAAGGTCACGACCACGCCTGCGGGCGGAGCATAGCTGGAGAGCGTCACCGTTCCCAGCGACGACGAGCCGCCGGTGACGGTGGCCGGGTACAGGGAGAGGCCGGCGGGGGTGAAGGGGGCGGCGCTGAGAACGACCCGCACGTTGTCGAGCATCACTGTGGCGGCGACCGAGGAAGACTGGGGGACGGCCATGAAGCCGACGGTCTGGCTGGCGGCGGTGGCGGTGACGGGGCCGAAGGTGTAGTCCTGGTAGTGCGTGCTGCTAGGCGTGAACTGGAAGGTCTGGCCGCCCAGGGACGCCACGACAGGCAGAGCAACGTCGTTGCCGCTGCACTGGGCGGCGGACACGATCAGGTAGTAGCTCTGGCCGGGCTGGAAGCCGGGAACCGTCTGCGAGATCGTTCCGGGAGCATAGCTATAGTAGCTCTGGACATAGGCGACCTGGCTGCCGTCGGGCGCGAGCTGGCCCCGATCAGGCTCGTCCTTGTTGAAGTATTCGGCCAGGCCGATGCCCGAGTAGGCGCTGAGGGTCCAGCCAACATTGGTTCCCGCCTGCGTCATGGCATAGCCGTCCTCGAACTCGTCGTAGTTGGAGATCGTGGGCGCCTCGAAGCTGAAGTTGGGGGTGGGGACGCCGGGAGCCTCCGCGAAGGCGCTGGAAGCCGGGACGACGCGCACGTTGTCGAGCATGACTATGGCATTCACTGAAGTAGACTGCGTCACGGTGGCGAAGCGCAGGGTTTGGCTGCCGGCGCTCCCCGTGAAGGGGCCGAAGGTGTAGTCGCGGTAGTTGGTGCCGGTGGGGGTAAAGGTGTAGCTTTGCGCGCCGAGCGAGACTTGGACCGGCATGGCGATGCCGCCGGTGTTGCCGCCATCCTGGGCGGCGGCGACGATGACGTAGTAACTCTGGCCTGCCTGCAAGCCGGAAACCGCCTGCCAAAGCGCGCTGCCGGTGCCGTGCCAGCTTTGGACGTAGCCGACCTGGTTGCCGTCGGGGGCGACTTGCCCCTGGCCGGAGGCGTCCTTGTTGAAATACTCGGCCAGCCCAATGCCCGCGTAGTCGGTGATGGTCCAGACAGGGTTGACACCCGCCTGCCGCATCGCGTAGCCGTTCTCGTACTCCACGACTGAGGAGATCACGGGCGTCTCGAAGCTGGAATTGGCGACCGTGATACCGCCGGACTGGGCGGTCGCGGGGGTGTTCAGGCCGCAAAGGAGCAGGCTAAATAGAAGAAAGAGGCCGAGCGAAAGAGGCCGAGCGAAAGAGGCCGAGCGAAAGAGGCGCGCATCGTGATCTCCGATCTTCAGTGAAGCAAGAGACGAACACACAGCACTCTCGGGGCGAGCCTAAACAGCGGGCGGGCCAGGAGGTACTTCATCATAGCACCTTCCGGCCCGTCTGTCAATGGGGCAACTATTAAATTTCTATTAAATCTTTCTACTGCCCCCGCGCGGCGACATAGCCCTGTGCCTGTGCTTGGGCTTCGGTCAGATACTGCCCCTGCTTGGTGTTGCCGTAGTAGGGCGAACCGGGAAGGAAGTATTTGCCCGATTTCAGGTTGACCCAGACCTGCCCGCCCGTCCCCATGGCGGGAGCGTTCCCCGGCGTCGGAAAAGACGCGACGGGTGGGGCAGGGAACGGCGACTCCATCCCCGTCAGCGGGTGGCGGCGGCCACGACGGCGGCGCCCGGTCGTGAAGCCGTCCCCGGTCGAGAGCGGGGTGCTGGTGTGGAAATACTTCTTGTACGCCGCGATCCAGTCCGTCGCGATGTCGTGCTGGGCCGTCGTCAGGTCCAGCCTGCCGCTGCACACCTCGTCGTGCAGCTCGTTTTCCAGCGCATCCTTGACGTGCGCGTTCCAGGGCCGTGTCCGGTACGACTCCGGCCACAGGTTCTTAAGGGAGTTGGAGCCGCCGAGTTCCAGGCTGATGAGGTGGTCCACCTCGTAGTCGCCCGGCTTGTGGCTCTGAATGCCGTATTCGGCGTACACCTGCCGCTTGACGTCCAGGGGGACGTTGCGGACCTTTTTGGTGTAGCCGGGAACGCAAATGTCGGCGCGGGTGACCGGCAACGTCGCCCCCGGCGTCAGCTTTGAGTCGGGCAAGAGCGGCGCGCTCACCTGGTCGGCGGCCGGAGTGCTTGCGGAAGCCGAGCGTGGGGCCGCCAGGCCGGGTGGGGCCGACCGGCAGCCGCAGGAGAACGCGGCCAGCCCGGCCAGCGGGAGGATTTTAGGGAGGGTTCGCAGGGCGTTCACGGTCTGGGCCAGTCGGGGTTGGACCGGAAATGCAATGGGTCCAGGGCGTCACGCCCGACGCTCTTCTCGTAATCGGTGATCTTGTCATGGAGGCGCATCACGCTGCGCTCGGCCTCGCCGGTATCAAAGGTATCCCAGAGCGCCGTCAGCCGCATCTCGCCCGCGTCGTTCGGAATCGCGCGGGCGCGCTTCAGCCCGTTTTCCAGCGCCTTGCGGCCCGAGACGGTCAGGTTGTCGAAGACAGGCCCGATGACGTCTCGCTGGAAGACGCGCGGCCCGTAGACGCCCGCGCGGTAGATGTTCTCGGCGACCGTCGGCCAGTTCGGGATGATGTCCTGCGCGGGCATGGCAAAGTGGGCGACGACGTCCTGAATGGCTTGCAGCGTCTCCTCCGGTTGGTAGTAGAGGCACAGGCGCGCGCCTTCCAGGAAGAAGGCGTAGTGCGCGGCCTCGTCCACGGCCAGCAGGGTGCAGGCGCGCGCCAGCACCAGGTCGGCGTCCCCGGCATAGGCGGGATTTTCCGACTCGCCCCGCGCGATCTTGGCAAAGTTTAGATAGTTGATCTGGGTCGCGCGTTCTTGAAAGACCGTGTACAGCATCATGTGCAGCGGATCGTCCCAGGGCAGCGTCCAAGCGTTGTTGCGGAGCTGCCACTTGTAATGCTCGATCTGCTCCGGGGAGCGGCCGCGCGAGAAGAGCAGGGCGTTCTCCCATGTATTGGCGTGCCGCTCCTCCTCCGCGCCCCACCGGAGCTGGAAGTTCGAGCGGCCGTGGCTGCGGCGCACGATCCGCAGGATCTCGCTCGTGTAATCCGGCGTGTACTGCTCCACGGCGAAAAAGCCCTCGATGAGCTGAATGACATCGGCGGAATGGTCCTGCCGCATTTGGCCCCACTCGAACGACGAGTCCGGGTTCCAGTTACGCATCTGCTGCGAACGGGCCACATACCACCGGTACAGCCCGGCGAACGCGCGCTCCATCTGCCGGTCGCGCTCCTCGCGGCTCAGGGTCGTGACCGGCCAGTCTCGGGGCTTGCCTTCGATCAGATCGGGCGGAAGAAGGCTCTCATAGGGCATGCTGCCCCTGTTCGGGGGAGATTTAACGGTCATAGATGACTTTTCACAATCCTTCGTTCTTGTCTATGATGCGCCTGGGAATCGGGCCGCATCGGTGGGGAAGCGGGGCGCTCCTTCCGCAGAAATTAACAGGTTATGATACCCCGTCCGGGCCGGATTTGTACCTGCCTCAGACGCTTTTAGGCGTGCGAGAACAAAAAACGTTCCCAAATATAGGCTAAGGGGGTAGAACAGAGGCCGAAAAGCCAGACCGGCTGTTGCGGCGTTCCTGTCAACTCTCAACTCCTGGGCTGCATTTGAGGCAATCTACACTACAATTCTTAACGTAACCTTAATCCTCTCTTAACAGAAGGTTAATGGTCGTGCGGGTATGATTCAAGACGTATCGCATTCACGCCGCCCCTGAAGATAATGAGGGGCGCTCAAGGAGTCCGTCATGAACCAGCCTCGTATCCACACCCTGACTCGCGCCCGCTTGGGGCGCGGCTTTACCCTGATCGAGCTGCTCGTCGTCATCGCCATCATCGCGATTCTCGCCGCCATCCTGTTTCCCGTCTTTCAAAGTGTGCGCGAGAACGCCCGCCGCACCGTCTGCCTCTCCAACGAGAAGCAGATCGGTCTCGCCGCCACGATGTACACACAAGATTACGACGAGGGACTGCCTGCCTGGGATGAGTACTGGGCGGCTTATACACAGGGCATTTCGCCGCTTCCCGATTCGTCCGCCGGAACACACTACTGGCAGGCTAAACTCCAGCCCTATATCAAGAGCGGGAATCCGGATGCTGATCCCTTCGCAGTCAATAACACCGATGTCTGGCATTGTCCCGATCTCGGCAACAAGCAGGAGCAGCAGTACATGACCGATGCCGCCGGCAAGAACACAAGCCGCCTTAGTTACTCCTATGGCATTAACGGCATGGTTTCCTACAGCAACTACGGAGGCTTTCCGGACATCCCGCCGGGGCCAAAAAAGACTTCCTATTATCGGTGGCCGAAACTGCAAGAGATGGACAATCCCGCCAGCACCATCTACGTCGGTGAGTGTGGCTACCCCGGTCGCATCGCGCCTCCATTCTATTACACAACAGAAACCAAGCGCAAGCAAGGCAGCAATGTCTATTATAGCTGGGAAGTGCCCGACCGGCATAACGGCGGGGCAAACTACGTCTTCGCGGATGGCCATGCCAAATGGTTCAAAGCCGAGGTCATGTATCCGCCCAAAGCCGCCGGCCCCAAAGCCGCTTACCAAGCCTGTGCCGACTACTTTGCTTACGACGCTCGGGAACGCCAGGACTGCCTCAGCCGCGCGCAGTAGCGTGCTTGGCGGTCCCGCCTCTGTGGTCCCGCCAAGTGCCCCCGCGCAAGCTCTGCTGCTCGAAAGGAATGCGTCATGAACCAGCCTCGTATCCACACCCTGACTCGCGCCCGCTTGGGGCGCGGCTTTACCCTGATCGAGCTGCTCGTCGTCATCGCCATCATCGCGATTCTCGCCGCCATCCTGTTTCCCGTCTTTCAGAGTGTGCGCGAGAACGCCCGCCGCACCACCTGCTTGTCCAACGAGAAGCAGTGGGGGCTAGGTTTCTTGCAGTACGCGCAGGATTATGATGAGAAATTCCCGTCGCAGCAGTATGCCTCGAATGGGACGAGTGTTTCCTGGGTCTCTGTGATCCAGCCCTATGCCGAGAACAAAAAGATCAATGCCGGCAATGCCGGCGGGGCAGTAAAACTCGCGATCTGCCCGGACCATGGAACACAGCGCCTCGGTGCCGGCGACATTCCACGCCTCTCCTACGGCATGACGATGTGGGCCGTCGGCGATGCTCGCTCCTTCCGTTCGCTGGTGGCCTTCGACACCCCGGCCCAAACGATTTTGCTTGGTGAACAGGCCATCAACTTCAACCAAATGGTGTATTATCCGCCGGATAATGATGTCAATGTGATTAACGGCTACTCAAAGTACCGCTCGACGACTGGGTTTGTCATGCCCGCCTTCCAGCGTATTCCCGGCCTCATGCCGTCCGGCTCCAACCTGGATGCGCGGCACAACGGCGGCTCGAACTATCTGTTCGTGGATGGGCACGCCAAATGGTACAAGCCGGAGCAGACCTTCAAGCCCGACGGCTCTTTCTCCATGTGGACGCTTTCCAACACCTGGTGTACGCAAGGCAGCGCCGGCTGTAATTAACCACCCATGAAATGGGCGCGCGGCTGGTATAGCAGAGATTATCACAATCCCTACAGTCCAATATAGTCCAAAATGGGAACGGCGTGACGCGCACAACGGCGGGCGCGCCAACTGGATAAAGCAAGCCTCCTTGAAAGATTTTTCGCCGCTCAGGAGGATTATGAGTATCCGAGCAGGTAACTTCCTTGCGTGTGCCGATGCCCCCCGCAAGCCCTGTTAGTCCTGTTGCTTGTGTGGAGAAGTTCTCGCGCCTGAAGCACAGCGCCCTCCCCGCGCGGAGACGCAATCCCGGACCCCGAAAAGATGAAACAAAAATGCAAAAACCAACTCACCTGAAACGCCGCCTGCTCCTGCCGCTGGCCGCCGGTCTGGCCCTCGCGGCCTCCGGCCTCTACGCCGCCAAGACGCTCACCCTCACCGCCACGGCGAAGCCGCGCACGGACCATCCACGCATGACCGCCGAGGGGACGCTGCTGCCGAGCGGCTGGGCGCTGCATCCGGCGGGGCGGCAGATTCCGCTCGGTGACATGCCGCTGGCGATGTGCCTTTCCCCGGACGGGCGCCGCCTGCTGGTCAGCACGGGGGGCTTCCGGCCCTGCCAGGTGGTCTCCCTCAACACCGACAACGAGCAGGTGCAGGTCACGCAGACCCTGGACCAGACCTGGGAAGGGATGGCGTTCGGGCCGGGCGGCGACACGCTCTACGTTTCGGGCGGCGGGCGCGGGCTGCTCTGGCGCTTCGGGTACGTCAAAGCCGGCGGCGATCTCGTCCGCCAGGACCCGCTGCCCGTCGCCGACCTCAAAGGCCGCCCCGCCCCCTACAGCCATGAGTCTGCGGCGGGCGCCAATGCCTGGGTCGCCGGCCCTGCCGTCGCCCCCGACGGCACCCTGTACGCGCTCAATGTGCCGAGTGGAACGCTGTATGCCCTCGACCCAGCAACCGGCAAGGCGAAAGCCGAGGCCGCGACCGGCGACCATCCCAACGCCGTCGCCCTGTCGCCGGACGGCCAGGAGGTCTGGGTGACAAATCAGGGCGGCGGCTCGGTGTCCGTGTTCCAAGTCGGATCGCTGACAAAAATCGCCGACATCCCCGTCGGCAAGCAGCCCGTCGCCCTGCTCTTCCGCCCCGACGGCAAGCGTCTTTATGTCGCCAATTCCGGGAGCAACAGTGTCAGCGTCGTGGACACGGCCGCCCATGCGGTCACTCAGACGATCCGCACCGCGCTGTTCCCGCAGGCACCGACGGGCAGTACGCCCAACGCGCTGGCGCTGTCCCCCGACGGCAAGACCTTGTTCATCACTAATGCCGACAACAACGATGTCGCGGTCGTGGATGTTTCCGATCCCACCGAGAGCCGCGTCCTCGGCTTCATCCCGACCGGCTGGTATCCCACCGCCGTCGCCGTCTCGTCCGACGGCAAAAAGCTGTTCGTCGGCGACGGCAAGGGAGTGGGGACCGGGCCAAGCTACCCCCTGCGGGGCGGCGGCATGATCCTGGACATCTACAATAAGCCCGGCCAGTCCTACGGCCCGGGCCACGACCAGCCCGTGACCTTCGACTACATTTCCTCGCTGATCGGCGGCGACGTTTCGGTCATTGACATGCCGGACCGGGCGCAGCTCGCGCGCTACACGGCGGAGGTCCTCGCCGGCTGCCCCTACCAGGACTCGCTGCTCACGCGCACGGCGGAGCGGCCCGCGCACACGATCATCCCCAGCGTCGTCGGACAAAAATCGCCCATCAAGCACGTTCTCTACATTATCAAAGAGAACCGCACCTATGACCAGGTCTTCGGCGACTTGGGCGTCGGAGACGGCGACCCCAGCCTGACCCTGTTCGGCCGGACGGTCACGCCGAACCACCACGCACTGGCGCGCGACTTCGTGACCCTGGACAACCTCTACTGCAACGGGGAAGTGTCCGAGGACGGCCATCAGTGGTGCAACGCCGCCTTCTGCACGGACTGGACGGAGAAGGTCTACCCCGGCAACTATGCCAGCCCCTCGCGTGGGGATGCGCCGGGCGACGATGCCGTGTCCGGCTCGACGGGCGGCTACCTGTGGGACAACTGCGCCCGCCATGGCCTGACCTACCGCACCTATGGCGAGTTCTCCAACTTCGTCTCCAACAAGGATACCGCTCCCATCGCTACGTCCACGCAGCCCGCCCTGCAAGGCCATGTCAGCCTCGCCTGGGAGCTGGCGGGCCGGCAGGGCAAGGGCCGCGACTTCCGGCATGTGGACGCCTTCATTGACGAGCTGCATGAAGGGGAAAAGACGGGGCAGTGGCCGAACTACATGGTCATGTCGCTCGGCGAGGATCACACGGTCGGCCTGACCCCGAACCGTCCGACGCCCTGGGCGGCCGTCGCCTCCAACGACCTCGGCCTCGGCCGGATCGTGGACGCCGTCAGCCACTCCAAGTTCTGGCCGACCACGGCGATCTTCGTCATTGAGGACGACGCCCAGGCCGGCCCGGACCATGTGGACGCCCACCGCACGGTCGGTCTGGTCATCAGCCCCTACACCAAGCGCCACGCGCTCGACCACACGTTCTACACCACGACCTCGTTCGTCCGCACGATGGAGCTTCTGCTCGGCCTGCCCCCGATGACCCAGTACGACGCCGGGGCGACGCCGCTCTTCGCCTCCTTCACGGACACGCCGAACTTTGCGCCCTACACAGTCCTCACTCAGCGCACCGATCTGATGGCCCTCAATCCCAAGCGCGGGGCGGGCGCCGTCGCCTCCGCCCGCCTGGACTTCTCCCATTACGACCGCTGCGACCCGGACACGCTCAACCGCCTGCTCTGGCACGCCGTCAAGGGCCGCGCCGCCTATCCCGGCCCCGTCTACGCCGCCCGCCTCGCCCGCCGCTGACGGATGACCGGGCGGGAGCGCCCCGTCCGCTACCGTGCCAGGACATCGTCCGGCGTCCGAACTTGCAGACCGGCGACAAAGGGAATGAAGCGCACGAAATCGCGCGGGTTCCAAGTGAGGATGCTGGAGACTTTGTGCGTGACACAGACCGCGACTAGGCGCGTATCGTGGACCTGCTTGCCGCTGACGCCCGCCGCCCGGCAGAGCCTGCGCCAGTGGCGATAAACCCCGGTGCGGTCCGGCAGCAGCGGGAAGACGCTCTCAATCAGGTCAATCGCCGCTTCCACCTCCGCTGCCGTCATGCCTTGTCCATTGACGTTTACCGGGCGTGTCGCGACACCACGGAACTCGATCAGGTTCTGGGGCGTCGTCACCAGCGACTCTCCCTCAAGATTGAGCCTCGTAACGGCCCTCTGCGTGACGGCGTGGCGCATGTCCTCCGTGTCTGAAAGACGCAGCAGAATGGAAGTGTCCACCAGCGTAGTCAACGCAAGTCGTCCCCATAGATAGCCTCTCGGCTAGTCTGCTCGATTGTTAAGGACACCGCGCGCCCACGGGGTTTCGCCAGCGCATCCAGCAGTGCCAGCCATTCCGGCGAACCTTGCGCCGGCGCTCCCGGCGCGGTCTGCGGCCCGACACGGCGGGATGCGGCCCGACGGTTTTTCCTGTGCCGGACAGGCTCCTTTTCAGCGGCGATCAATGTTTTGGTCATGCCCTAATTGTACCCCGTTTAGCGCGGCTCGCCTCGCTCCAGCCATCGCGAAGATTTCGCCGGCAAAATACTCGCTTTTGTAGTCCGCCTGGCGCTCCCGATCCAGATATTGTTCGGGCGTGTAGTATGGCTTGGGTAGTGAGGACATGAAACCTACTCTTGTCACAAATTGCGGCCTATGGCACTGCGACAAGTCGAGCCGTCAGCCCTGCCTGCTCAATTTCGCTTCTCAACAGTTGCCGATGCCTTTCCATGGTGTAGTCGTAGCGCTCTCGAAAAGAAACTGTCTCGCCCCACATCAATTCTCCTATGAGGACGCGAAGCCGAACGGCAAGAACGCCCTTTCCTTGGTGGAGATACTCCGCTATGGCTTCTTCGTAGATGTTAAAATCATCGTTGCGCTTGACGCCTGTTGTAAAGGTAAGCCGCTGGCGCTGCAACCACAACGGATCGCTCCCAAGTTCGGGATAATCCCCGTCACGCAGCCGCTTTACCGAATTCAGGGCTTTCTCGCGGTCTCCACCAAAGCAGAGCGGGGCGCTCAAAACTTCGACCATCCGCTGCGCTGCTTCGGGAAGTCTTCCCTGTCGCCGATAGAGGTTGCCAAGCATGAAGAGTGCTTCGGTATACTCAGGCAGCACTTGTAGCGCATGTTCCAGATGTGCCGCCGCCGCCTCCAACTGTCCCTCCTTTAAAGATTGTGCGGTGGCTGCTATTAAAGCGACAGGGGAATTTATGTCGAGGGAAAGCCGCAGACCCGGCGGAAGTGGCTCTTCTGCGGTGGCGGGAGGTAGGGCAAAACCGAGTTGATCCGCAAGTTCTTGGGCGGCACCATAGTCAACACTGTCAGGATCACAAT
>JAABUX010002996.1_pt1 | contig 22999 bp, 24 predicted proteins | sample 5561851 | NCBI WGS metagenome assembly JAABUX01 (sample SAMN10711883, study PRJNA513361) | rock metagenome | isolation source: Antarctica rocks | place: Antarctica: Victoria Land, Richard Nunatak red sandstone | collected 2016-01-03 | reverse complement strand
TTTAAAAATCTTATGATAAAAGGTTTTTTAATTGCTGCATTTAATGAGGAGCAATCCCTTAACTGATAAACAGAAGGAATTCAAGTTAGTAAGTTTGGAGCTTCACTACATATTTACCACTACCAGAATTTTTACCCGATTGGGGATATTGGGAATAGACATATGAACCTCTGAGGGGTAAAAACCTGTTTTACCCCTTCTCAGAGGTTTTTTCTTCTACCGGACGAAAGTAGCGCTCGCGCTTAACTTAGTGCCATTCGGATATGGGCCAAGAGTGGTGGCAACGACAGCGCTGTTGAGCGGAGTGTATCGCCACAGTCAGCGCATGGTGCAATCAGCAATGCAAGATTTGTTTGGCGTGTGCATGTCCTTGGGTACAGTCAACCGCCTGCGACAGTACGCTCGTGCGGCGGTCGCCGACTCAGTAGCCGACCCCCAGGAATACGTGCAATCAACTTCCAGTAGTGGGGGCGGATGAAACCAGCTTTACACTCTTAGAATGCAGACAAGGGCAATCCAGACTACCGCACTGCTTGGTTATGGGTGGCAGTTACACCATTAGTTACCTGTTTTCAAGTGCTGTTGAGTCGCTCACAAGAAGCGGCGCAAAGTTTGTTAGGCCTCACTTTTGGTGGCATCCTGATTTCCGATAGGTATAGCAGCTACAACTGGGTAGAACTTACCCAACGACAGTTATGAGAACGGCGCACTTGAGAAGGGACTTGATCAAAATATCGGAGCTACGGCGAGTCTCGAAGCAACTGGGAGAGGCTCTGGTCAAGCAGCAGGAGAAGCTGTTTGAGCTATGGCACCGCGTGCGGGATGGCACCTTGGGTCGAGCTGAGTTCATTGCAGCAGCAAGTCTTAGAAAGCGCCGCAGTTCAGGCTTTATTGCAAGAAGCAGCAGCTTACGAGATTGGCCCCAAAGAAAAAACCCCTCTAGCCCACACCGTCAGAACTTGTCGTCAACTACTCAAAGTAGAGCCAGCTATGTGGTTGTTTGTGACGGTTGAAGGGGTGGAACCGACGAACAACGCGGACGTTCGGGCTATCCGTCCAGCTGTCTTGTGGCGGCGTACTAGTTTTGGTTCTCAAAGCGTTGTGGGCAGTACATTTGTGGCGCGAATGCTGACGGTAGTCACTACTGTGCGTTCACAGAAACGGAATGCGTTGGAGTATCTCACGCATGCCATTTGTGCCGCTCGCAGCGGTCAACCCGCTCCATCTTTACTTCCACAAACCACTCCTGTTGTAGACCGCATACTTCCTGCTGCCTAATCTGTCATTGCAGATGGTGCATACCCTCTGACAACTCTTAACCAGTACCTGCTATTGGGATTTGAGAATTACTTGGCTCTGCAAATGTCAATCCAGTTTTTATCCCAAGGGCTGAGGTGTCATTCAGCCAATTACCCCCCTGAACGCATACATCGATTAAGGGAGACTGCTCAGCTAATAAAGCATTTTGCACCTTAGACAAAAGAGAAATTTGTTCTTCATGCCGGAGTCCTAAATTTAGGATTGATTTAGGCTGTTTAATGTCGTAGATTTTGAGTGTGTCTCGCTTGATAACTTTTTGGCTAGCGACAGCAACTTTTTCGACGACCACCCGAAATTCGTAATCCATCACCACAATATTCCACTGGCATCCTACCAGAAAGAGGATACAATAAAAACCGGCTCTTCTGGGTTTCTGGTGAAAATTGTATAATGGAGTACGTTTAACATCTGCGCTCTTCTATGGACTTCTACCTTGACACGCTCCTGAATTTACCGGATATCACTGTTGAAAGTTGCACTCAATCAGAGCAGCAGGTTTTTTTAAAACTCCGGTTCTTCCATGAAACAAGTGATTGTCCTCACTGTCAAAATCCCAGTGATAAATTGCATCAAAATCGACCTGTATTGATTCGAGATTTGCCAATTGTTGGTCAACCCGTTCATCTACATCTGCCGCGTCGCCAGTTTTATTGCTCTTGCTGTCAACGGTATTTTACTCAACGTTTGACTTTTGTCGATTGGGAGCGACGATACACTCAGCGGTATGAGGATGTCATTTTTCACCGGGTGCAAACGACAAGTATTGAACAGGTGAGCCGGGAAGAAGATTTGAGTTGGGACCAGGTACAAGGAATTTTCAAACACAAGTTCGACCAAGAAAAAAAAAAGACTGGGGTGAAGTCAAACGACTAAGTATTGACGAGATTAGTCACCGTAAAGGGCATCAAGATTTTGCCACCGTTGTTTGTGACATTGACCAAGGTAAACTGTTGGAAGTGATTGACAGTCATCACCAGTCAGACATTATTGAAATCCTTAAGCAGCAACCGATTGAGCTCCGAAAGCAGGTCGAGGAAGTAAGTGTAGATATGTGGGGAGGTTTTCCCAAAGTGGTGCAAGAAGTCTTTCCGAATGCCAAGTTGGTCTTCGACCGATTTCATGTGATGAAACCAGTGAACGAGGAGTTAAATCTCATTCGCAAGCAAACCGGAATGACTGTTAAAGGCAGCAAATTCATTCTGCTGAAAAATGGGGTTGATTTGACCGAGTCAGAACAAATTAAACTTGCCACCATCTTGAAACATTCTAAACGCTTACAGCTTGCTTATGAATTGAAAGAAGAATTTAGAGAAATTTTTGAAACATGTAACACCGTTGAGGCCGGTAAAGAAAAACTTCTGACATGGCTCAAAAAAGCCCGTTCTGTTTATTGTGATGTCTTAAAAACTATCCGCAATCATTTGGATGGCATCTGTAATTACTTCTTGAGTCGCACAGCCCAGGGTCGTTATGGAGGGGATTAACAATCGGCTTAAGTTGATAAAACGACAAGCTTATGGCTTTTTGAACTTTGACAACTTTCGCGCCAGATTATTAGCTTGCTTTTCTGATTAGCTTCACTTATAACCACAACTCCAGAAGAGCCATCTAAGTTAAAAAGTACGACGAAACTTGGAAGTGACTGAATGGCTTTTGCCAAGTCGTTTCCAAATAATCTCAGCCGTTCTCCCACAGGTAGATGATTCTGAACGTAATCGCCGAATAGTCCTCTATATCGAGAGTCTAGGTAAGCAAGATTGATACTATAGCCAGACCAAGCGCAAACTTTTCCGCTTACCTCTCCCACGTACTTGTGATCGCGCCATGTGTGAGGCTTAACTAGCTTTTGAATTTCCTCTCGTTGTAAAGGAAATAGTATAGATGCGGCTCGATTCAGAACTTGTCTGAGCTTTGCCTTAACCAGCTTTGTATGCTCTAAGCTCATCCACTGACTGTAGTTTGAACTGGGTGAAGACAATCTTTGACTCCAGACACTTAGTCGGCACGCCTACCTACTTGAATAGGGGAATCGGAAAAATGTAACCATTAAGCACCTGTCGATTTTATCCTGGCGTTGGCGAAAAACACCCCCCCCAACCATGACAGACCCCCCAATCCACCCTCTGGGAATGACTGACATTTTATGTATAGGCTCTCAAATATTCGATCCGGAGCTTTTTGACGGAATCGTTATCGGTATCGTCAAAGGAATCGCGGTGGATTTCCTGTAATCTCAATTCCTGAAACTGGGCAAGTTCCTTGTTCGACAACGGCCAAGGTGGACCATCCGGTTCCACGTCCAGATCGCGAACACGAGTAATGACTAAAAGCCTTCCTCCTTTAGCCACCAATTGCACTATCGATTCGATGACTTTTGGTCTAACACCTAGCGGCAAGGCTTGGATGTTGCGTGATTCAACAACAAAATCGAAGGCGTGATGCCATGCCGGAGGCATCGCGAACAAATCAGCAACAACGTAAGTCACCAACGAATCGGGGAATCGTTTCTGGCACCACGCGATCGCCGTGGGTGAAATATCAAAGGCAGTTACACGGAAGCCTCGTTGAGCCAAAGCTTCGGCGTCATCCCCCAGTCCGCACCCAATTACCAGCACCGAGCAACCGTCGCCCTGTGGCTTATAATGCTCCAGCCAGTCCTGTAGATAGGGGTGGGGCGTTAAACTCGCCCACGGGACTTGCTCTGAATCGCCATTTGCCTCAGTGTATAAGGTTTCAAACCATCCAGATGGATCTGATTGACGCAGCGATTCAGTCGCCAACGACTTGACCCTCTGCTGCATCGCCTCTGGTTGTTTTTCAAACATGGGTCTTAGTTCCTTGGTGCGCTTTGTGTCGCTGAGCCAAATCTCAAGTGTTCTTATATGCTTATTCTGACATTCATAAAACCCTGAAAAGCTTCGGCTCTCTACAGGTTGTCTCCAGGGCGATGCGCTGGGACAATGCCCTACGGGCATCGCAGCCCGCAAGCGTCGATGTGTTTGGCAACGATGCCAGTGCCACTGTGGAGGTAAAGTGACTTGCGTTCGCTCCCTACGATCCCGAAGTTATGGGTCACACCGCTTTTCGAATCAGACAATGAGAACCTACCACATCATCCTGGTTACACCGGCGATTCAGTCGGTCAAGTAGGATATGTGAATAAGGGCACGAGTCCAACAGGGCTTACAAAGGATACGGGACTGAAAAATGAGCAACCAGAAAAGTCAGCTAATCTGGGCAGGCCGCATACATCTCGGGGACGAGCCTGGCGTGTATGGTGATGCCGCTTATACGGGGCTTTGCACGGAATTTCCTATCACTCTCATCAAGTGTGGTACTGAACCACAGTCGGACATATCCCTCATTCTTAGTGCGCAAGATGTCCAAGTGTATGAGCCATATCCTGGACATCAGGTCACAGTGGTTGGATACAAGGAAGTTGCCGATTCTGACCCGCCATGCTGGTCAGAGGTAGAAGTGGGCGTTGGGAGAATGAAAGAGGACACAATCAGGATTCGTATCGACAACACAGATGGCTTAAAATTCTTCAGTGTTCGCGTCCGCGTTGACACAACGGTTGCTCCAGGCTTGTGCGACGAACTCGTTCTTCTACGCCTTGAGCTACAATCAATAACTCATTTCGCCTCGCTAGGCTTCCGGTGTGGATAACCTGATGCCATCATCCCCCTTGGTGGGAGGGAGCCAAGGAAGACAGTTGTTCAAAGTTTGCAGTTGTGCAGATAGCTCATCAATTTCAGGGTGGTTTCTTTGCAAGCACAATGCCCTTTGGGCATGCCGCTTCGGGGCATCCCACCTACTCCATAAATATCCGTAGAGCGCCGAACCTAGGTACAGGGCGCACGATCTTCAGTTTTGGCGAGCCACTCACACAAGGGCGAAGTTATAACTAACCTATAGCGCGGTTTTACTCCCCAGGCATGATAGACCCCCCAATCCAAGACCTCGGCATCACTGATCTTGAGTATGCCGCTTTATTGACATCCTCCCCCACTGATTCGGAGTACCGAATACAGTTGGGGATTCCTAAGAGTCACCTCTTAGATCTTCCTGTCTCACAGACTCTTAACTAGTGCAGCATTGTGACTTACACCCCGTCAGACCGTCTCCACAGGCAATTTAAATTTAAAGTCTACCAAGTGCCCCCAGGCAGACCGAACTAATCTAATGATTGTTCTACCTATCACGCACAAAGTTTTACGCAGACTACGATTCAAGCCTGCAACCCCATACTTTGTTTTCAAGGTTCAGCCAGCATTAGCCAGTCCTTCGACTACGTTTCTGCCCTCGGAGTCCAGTCATGGATATCCTGCATGGGTCGTCACCCGTACTAATGCTATGCATATTTTAATACGTATTAGTCAACGCGATTGGTTTTTAAGTCAGTAGTATAGTCAGATTTTTTGTCATGACATTTATCACCCAGTAGTCAAGAGTCCGCGATTCACCAACGACCAAACATATCGGGACTACCCTCATGTTATGGTCGCAGCACTCTCAAGGGAAGAGAGGTAGCCCAAGGCCGCGACCCAGTACGAGAGCAGATGTACCCAGACCGTCGCCTTGACCCCGTTCCCAATGGCTCAATAGAACTCTTGCAAAAGTTTTTTGTGATATAATCAGAACTTTAGCTGATTACAGATAACGGCTGAGTTTAAGAATGAAATATTCTCAAATCAAAAAATTGTCTTCCACAAAATTTAAACGACTTACAGGGGTTAACCGTCGGACTTATCAGTTAATGGTTCGTAAAGTTAAAGGCAAAAAAGCTGAGCATAAAAAATCAGGACGTCCATCTGAATTAATTATTGAAGATCAAGTTTTATTGGTTCTTCAATATTGGAGAGAATATCGAACTTATTTTCATATAGGGCAGGATTTTGGTGTTGCCGAATCAACAGCATGTCGGATAGTCCATAAAATTGAGAATATCTTAATTAAGTCGCGACTCTTTAGTTTACCCGGAAAGAAAAAATTATTAGAGCCATCTGGATTAAAAGATTTAGTAATTATGGATGTGATGGAGAGTCCGATTGAAAAACCACAAATTCGCCAAAAAGCATTTTACAGTGGTAAGCAAAAATCACATACTTTAAAGACACAAGTTATCGTTGAGTCTCAAACTTTAAAAATTATCTGTTTAGCACAGGGTAAAGGAAAGACCCATGATTTTAGATTACTAAAAGCCAGTAGAGTTAAGTTTGGTAAATCATTAAAAGTTATCGCAGATAAAGGTTATCAAGGAATTGCTAAAATTCATGAGCTGAGTCAAACTCCTGTAAAGAAACCAAAATCAGGCAAGTTAACCTCATCGAGAGTTTGCGGGAGAGAGTACTCTCTCCCGCAACACTCGTCTCAAAAAAAGTATAATCGAGAATTAAATCGATTGAGAATTGTCGTTGAACATGTTAATCGTCGGCTAAAAATCTTTAAAATTTTGCTTTAAAATTTTGTCAGAGCGCTACCGAAATCGCCATCGAAGATTTGGCTTGAGGGCCAACCTGATAGCTGGAATTTATAATTACGAACTTAGCGTCAAAGCTTAAACAAAAATGAAATAAATAATCAGAGTTCAGCCACTAACTTCAAGCTGAATAAGTTGAGCGTGTCAATTTTCTTTTTAGCGTTTATCAAGACACCTGATTTTAAAATTTCTCTGAAAGTCCTACGATTTTAATCCCTTGAAATCACAAAAAAGATAACTGTTTATTCTATCACAAAAAACTTTTGCAAGAGGTCTAATCTACTACCACCTTTGTCTGAACGCTTGAGGGCGAATCATAGAGCTAGGGCCACTGGAACCTATATCAGTGATTCACAACTATGAAGCCAGGGTTGCTGAACTTCTATCTGTAGCGACCTGCAATACTAATCCCTCAAACCTGCTATTCCCGACATTTCCCAACCAGGATTATGGCTCTTGTCAGATAATGGTTATCTGGGTTGGGGTAAGGCAGCAAAGCTTCGGGCAGAAGGGAAGAGAAGGCAGAAAGTAGAAGACAAACGTGTTACAATAATAATACTTGTTAATCTGGGTCGAAAATCGGCTTGATTTCGGGTGGAGGCGATGATGATTTCAGTTCGCTACAGTTAGGTGTCATTTCTCGCTCGTCACATGGAAATCCAATTTCTCACCTCCCAGGATGTCACCGCTTACCGCGAGCTGCGGCTTCAAGCATTGAGCGAGTCACAGACGGCTTTTGGTTCCAGTTACGAGCAGGAAGCTTGTCATCCTTTGACCGCCTTTGCTGCTAGACTCTGCCCTCACGATGATTCTGCTGGCGGCATTTTCGGTGCTTTCGACGACACCGAGCGACTGATTGGTATGCTCGGCTTTTCTCGTGAGAGCCGTCCGAAGCGCGCTCACATTGGTTCTCTCTGGAGTATGTATGTTTTGCCTGAGTTTCGCCGTCGAGGCATTGGAGCGGCGCTTCTCGATGAGGCATTATCCCATGCCCGACAACTTGGTGGACTGCGACAGCTCATCCTCACAGTGACTGTGAACAATTTAGCCGCCTGCTCTCTCTACAGGTCACGTGGTTTTGAACGTTTCGGCTTAGAGCGTGATGCTTTATGCATTGACGGAGAATATTTCGATGAGGAGCATCTCGCATTGCACTTCAACCATGACACCTAACTGTAGCGAACTGCCAACAGCACAGCGTCAAACTGCGCTCCCAAGCGGTGCGTCACTTTTCACCAAAATCTGACAAGACCCATAAAAATACTGTGAAGTTAGGACGAGAGAGGCAAAGTAGCCTGTAATTACGTATTTCTGACCGTGTGTAGTTCACTGATTAAATTGCGAGTTTTCACTGATTCTAATCGCACTCCAGGCTGGCTACGATGTAGTGAATGATATGTGGGCTGCGTCATGTAGCGCTTTGTGGAGTTTAATCGGTGCACCATTGCATTGGTTCTAGGGGGTAGAGGGCGATCGCAATCCGCCCCCTAGGGGCGCGTTACAGAAGTTTAGGATTTTTGTTGGTTGCTGTGGTTGGATTTATGAGCATTACATTTGTGAACATTACATTTATGAGCATTACACTTATTAAGATTCTGCCAGATGCAGCAAGCGAATTCGCTCCCATCTTTGGTAACCGTTCAGGGGGGGATCAAAAAAACGTCCAATATGAAATCACACGTAATCAGTACGAAAACCAGTCTAGATTGGATTTATACCGGATAATTGTGAGTAGTCAAAAGTGCTATACTGGTCTGCAAATTGTCTTTTAGACATTTTAGGTACGATATTTTGATGCGCATAAAACCCAAAGCTTTTGCTTAGCAAGGCTTTGACGTTTATGCGCATGATGTACCCCCCCGTGAACGGTTACCATCTTTGTTGCACTATTATTTGGGTTCTTGCTGGGGCAGGCAGTAAGACGCATTTTAAATTGATCCCCTGCCTAAGATTCACGACTGGCGATCACCCCCTTAAATCGCATCCGCCAGTTATGGGAACCACCTGGGCCAAAGTAAAGCTGTGCAGACAAGGGTGCGATCGCTGCTTGACTTAAAGAGTGCGGTTGGCATTGGTAGTTCTGGCTAATGCTGCTCAATCAATTGTATCAACAAACACATTGGGTAAAAAATCGACTACATCAACACTCTGCCCTGAATTCAGCTGATTTCTAAGGCGTTCAATCTTTTCAATATATTTTTTTATGTCTAATTGCTTATATCCAGCATAAGCCATTTTCAAGTCTGTCTTAAAACGTTTATCTTTTAATGCCAGATGATTCAAAGCCCGGTAATAATATGCTCTTACATCATAAGGAGCTAGCTCCAGAGCCCGAGTTTGATCTGCTGCTGCCCCTTTGTGATCCCTCAAATAGCTTCGGATTAAGCCACGCTCTTTATAATAACTACTACATTGGCTCTCAAGTTCAATTAAGCGATTATAGTTTTCTAAAGCCGCAGAAATTTGCCTCAGTCTGAACAAAAGCACCCCACGCATATGCAGCAAACAAGGAATGTCAGGCTCAAGCTCATTCGCTTGGTCGTACTCAACAAAAGCCGCCGTAAGCTGGCCCATCTGCTCTAGAAAATGTCCCCTTTTAATATGAGCCTGTCCCCTAGAAAAAGTATCTGAGCCGCTTAACGCAATCACCCAAGAAAAATCTGCCAACGCTAACTCTATTTGACCCAATTTAACGTAAGTGTCGCCACGCTCTGAATAGACTTCCCCCAAAGTAGGATTAAGCTCAATTGCCCAGTTGAAGTCAGCTAGTGCTAACTCGAACTGATTGCTATGGAAATAAGCACGGCCCCGCTGAATGTAAGCACTAATTGCCAGAGGGTCGATTTCTATAGCTTTAGAAAACTTTGGGATAGACGCAGCATAATCTTCTTTATATAAATAACAAATACCTAGATTAGCATGTCCAGTAAAACCATTTTTATTAATTTTAATAGCTTGTTTGAAATCTGCAATTGCCCGCTTTGTATCACTCAGAACGTTCTGATAGACTGCGCCCCTCTGGATAAATGCTTCATAAAGTTCAGGGTCGCACTCGATGGCGAAGGTATAGTCTGAGATTGCTTGGTCTGAGTCACCTAGCTTTTGGTAAACATTTCCCCTGTTGTAGGCAGCACCGGCAAACTTTGGATAGATTCTGAGCGCTTCATTGAAGTATAACAAAGCTGTTTCAATATCGCCTTCATAAATAAATTGCAGTCCGGCAGAATTGAAATCATCTGCTGTCCAGTTTTCTCTTTCTTGTGACATCATTCAAATTGAATTAACTTTTCTCCATGCTAACTCTCACGGCTCACGTAGCATATGAAGATTCAAACCAGTTGACTGAATCGAAAGGTGAAGATTTAAACCAGTTTACCGAATCGCGAGATGTTGTAGAAGTTTTATCGTTAAATCTGTAAACGACTCGGACGCACACTCGTCGCTTCATAGCCTCTCAAAGTTCGCATCGCCGTATTGAACGAGCCGAATCCCATCCCTGGATTGACCAGTCGTTTGATGAAACGATGCAGAAAGCTCCATTATATTGTTAAGGTATTTGACTCTTGGCAGTTCAGTAGTTTGGGGAAGAGTCTGGTCGCCTTTGAGTGAGTCAATCGCTGGGGGTAATCACCGCATTCTTATTCACATTTATGACTCACAGTAACTCGTTATGAGACGAATTCCTAAAAAAAGCGGAAAAACCGTTCTGCCGAAGAGCGCGTTCCTTTTGGAGTCCTGGTGGTCTAATCGTGTACGGGTCAGTAGTCCTGTTCACTAGCTCTAAGTTGTTACGATATATATAAGAACCGTTTTTGTACCAAGACAAATTTTGGGAATGCTGACCGAAGATCACGTCCAGGTAACCAAATCCAACGAGCTTGCTGCCGGTGGAAGCGATCCGACTCGCTTTGACTGGAAAGAAGCCTGGTATCCAATCCACTACGTTGAGGATATGGACAAGTCAACGTTAACTAAGTTTACGCTGCTAGGTCAAGACCTCGTGATCTGGTGGGACAGACAGGGAGAGTGCTGGCGGGCATTTGAAGACCAGTGTCCCCACCGTCTCGCGCCGCTTTCCTCTGGCAGGATCGAATCGGATGGGTTATTGGAGTGTCCGTATCATGGTTGGGCGTTCAGAGGGAATGGAACATGCGATCGCATACCCCAACAGGTTACAGGTAACACCGCCCATGAGTCCAAACGAGCTTGTGTCGCGTCTCTGCCAACGGCAGAACGACAAGGTTTACTTTTCGTCTACCCTGGTCAACCAGAGAATGCGCCTGATGTCAAAATCCCGCTGATCGAACCGATGGAGGAATCAAAATCCGAGTGGATTTGCCTCAACACCTTCCGAGATCTGCCCTATGATGCGTTGACCCTGATGGAAAACGTGATCGATGCCAGCCACGTCCCCTTCACCCATCACCGTTCCGTCGGCAACCGAATGAACGCTGCTCCAGTAGAGTTGGAGGTGTTGAAATCTGGTAAACAGGGGTTCATTGGCACTTGGGCAGAAGGTCCTCGCAAAGGAACATTGGGACGGCAAAACACAAGCTTTATCGCCCCTGCCCTGATGTGGCACGATCTTACCTCCAAGAAGTTTGGCAGAACGCTGACAGTTGTCTATGCTACCCCAATTCGCAAGGGTGAGTGTCGTTTATTTGCTCGCTTTCCCTTTAAGTTCTCCGACCAACTCCCCGGTCTGTTCATTAAATTCACCCCTCGCTGGTATTCCCACATTGGACAAAACGCTGTCTTAGAAGACGATCAGATTTTCCTGCACTACCAGGAGCGTTATTTGTCAGCAAAAGGTGGCAGTGACAATTTTGCCAAGGCGTTCTATCTGCCAACTCGTGCAGATTCCTTCATTTCTGCGTTGCACAAGTGGGTCAATGAGTACGAGGCTGACCCATTTCAGGGTGAATACCTACCGCCACCTCTATCCAATGAAGCCCTGCTTGATCGCTACCATTCCCATACGTTAAAGTGCGCCAGTTGTCGCCAAGCGCTCGTTAACATCAAGCGGCTCAGACTAGGTATTGCGGTTGTGGGCGCGATTACCTGGGCAATGCTCCCTCTAATAACCTTCATCTTTGGCAAACCCTCCATTCTCTTGGCAATTCTCGCCGCCGTTATTCCCCTTATGGCTGGAGCTGCATGGCTATGGTTGGGCAAACTAGAGCGACAGTTCTACGAAGGGCGGGAAGTGCCGCTACGAAACCTGCTAGAGAGGAAGAAAAGCAACCCTTGAGCATTGCAGCCGAGTAGTTATGGGCAGGAGAGAGAGGGTAAGCCTTGGGGCGACGTTTAGGAACAGGTTTGTGAACAATGCCTGCTAGCAGAGTTCGATATAATCTGTCCCGTTTTTTGACATAAGCGGGTGCAATTTCTGGGATAAATTTGTTGAAATGCTGCCGAGCCCCTTGGAGAGACAACCGCAGAGCGTCAGCTCAATAAGCAGTTGCTGCTTCCCACATTAAAATTTGGAGATATTGGGAATAGACATTACGAACCTCTAAGGGGTCACAATCTGTTTTACCCCCCTCAGAGGCTTTTTTCTTCTATCGGGCGAAAGTAGTGCTCGCCCTTAACTACTTGGGCAATCATACTTAAGAAGTTGCTTCACTTAGGCAATCACAACTTCTTTGATTGGCATATTTTGTAGCTTAGAGTAATGGTATTATTCCACTTTTGAGCGTTACTCCCTGGGGAGAAAAGCTAATGAAAACTTGGTTTGACACTGCTCGTTTCGGAATGTTTGTCCATTGGGGACACAGCTCTGTGCGCGGCTACGAATTATCCTGGCCCCTTGTAGGTGGTGTATTTAGTCTGCCTTTTTGCGGCAATATCCCTGTTGATGAGTATCACAGTACAGCGCTCTCCTTCAACCCACAGAACTACAACCCCTATGAGTGGGCAAGACTGGCTAAAAGCCTAGGTATGCAATATGCCATCTTAACAACTAAGCACCACGATGGCTTTGCGATGTTCTACACCGAGCAGTCGGACTTTTCCATTCAGCATTCGCCCTATGGCAGAGACATTGTTCGGGAATTCGTTGACGCCATGCGCTCTGTTGGAATTCGTATTGGCTTGTATTTCTCCCTAATTGACTGGCATCACCCCGATTACCCCGCCTTCACTGAAACCGACAAGCCTTATATTTTTGGTCAGCAACGCCCTCCGACGCTAGAACAGTGGGAGCGGTTCACCCACTTCATGTTTGCTCAGGTGCGGGAACTACTGACAAACTATGGCTTAATCGACCTACTTTGGTTTGATGGTGGCTGGGAGCGCACACCGGAGCAATGGCATGCTTCAGGTCTACATGAGATGATCCGCTCGTTGCAGCCAGAGATTCTAATCAACGATCGCTTGCCTGGGTTCGGTGACTTTGATACGCCGGAGCAGTTCATCCCATCCCAACCGCCTGCCCGTGCCTGGGAAACTTGTATGACCATCAATGAAAGCTGGGGTTATAACCCAGCTGACACTCACTTTAAATCTGCTCGTCAGTTAATTCATACGTTGTGTGAAGTCGCTGGCATGGGTGGTAACCTGTTGTTAAATGTCAGCCCAATGGGTGATGGTCAAATTCAGCCAGAGTTGCTTGAACGCCTGGCAGTAGTAGAAACCTGGATGGCTGCCAATTTTGAAAGTATCATTGGCACTCAGCCAGGACTAGAACCGTGGCAATTTTATGGAACTTCAACACGTCAGGGTGACCGTATTTATCTGCACTTACTGATGAAGCCTTACGACACAATCTCTGTACGCGGTATGCCAATTAAAAGGGTCAAATCGGTGCGGGTTTTGGCTGACGGGAATGAACTCCAGTACACCACACGCTGTGCCATCATGGACTCGTTCTCCAATCCCAACCCGTTAGGTGAGTTAACGATTCAAGTTCCAGAATCGGTAATTGACCCCTACGCTACCGTGATTGCCATTGACCTATCTCCAGAGAAAGATGCAGTTTTGTGAGGGCACTGCATGTGTAGGAATTTGTCCAAACTTCAATCCAGTACCAGTGAGGCATTAATCCATGGAAATCAAGGGCGTATACAACACAGGCAACAACAGACCAAGCACCGTGCCGGACTCAAGCACTGCCCCACTCGACAACAGGGATGAGGTGAGGAGTGCGATCGCTAACCTCAAAGCTAAAGGAATCTCTGACTGGCAAATACTTAGTGCCTGGGCAGAAATCGCCCAAGAACAGGGCGACTATGCAGCAGCAGATACCCTGGCTTCTGCCGCTTTTGAGCTAGGAAAGCCCGTTGAGTGAAGGCGCTAATTTTAACCGGATTCTAGACAGCCAGTTGACGGGGCACAAACGAGGAGATGTGGATGGGCTACACAACAAAGTTTGATGGGAGCTTAAATCTAGACCAGCCCCTATTTGATGGTCAAGTTCTCTATTTGCTGGAGTTTGCTGGCACTCGCCGGGTCAAGCGAAACACGGCACTCTTGTCAAATGTTCCAGACCCAGCAAGAGTTGCTTTTGGGCTACCATTGGGACGACTTTAGTCGTGGGCTTGAAACCAGAATTAACCAATTGCAATCCGCAATTAATTGGGTGTGGTCATGCACCAGTTGGTAAAAGTCTCAAAGAGAGAATCTAGAGCGACTACCGACGCTACCATGAGGTTTAAATAGACTGGATGTTAAGTGCGATCCGGCTTGCCCTTTTGAATCTACGCGAAAAACGCGCCCTCTAAGCTCTAGGAGCATCTGATGCTAATACGCTTCGTTGACATTGTCACGTTTATAGGTCTGGCGAGCATACTGAATCTCGCTCGAGTCGTTAAAGCGCAAGAGGCATTAAAGCAAGTGTTTGTTCAACAGCCTTGCGACCCACCAGTTGGTATTGTTCGCTACGGAAAGCAGCCGAATTCGCAGGTGTCCAACACACTTAAAGCACTCTATCAGACGGATCAAAAGGCGCGACAGCAGCCGAGTAACGAAATTGACTGGAAGCAGGTCAGTAAAGAAGATCGCGATCGCCGAATCGCTGTGATAACACTCTTGCGCGAAGGCAAACTCTTTACTGCCGATGACTACTTCTATGCAGCGATGATTTTCCAGCATGGCAACTGCCCAGATCACTTTAAGTTGACGAACACTTTAGCAGGCAAGGCGATGTCGCTTGGACATCCAGACGCTTCTTGGTTGTATGCCGCTAGCCTCGACCGCTATCTGCTTAACACTGGCAAACCACAAAAGTACGGCACGCAGTACGAATCTGGCCCGAACTGCACCTTTGTCCTCTCGCCAGTTGACCCGAAAACGACTGACGCTGAACGACTTAGCTATAATGTTCCATCGCTCGCCGTGGCCAAAGCTGGAGCTAACAGGTTTGGATCGAGTTGCCCGAAGTGAGCCGTACAACACTGCTTGTCCTTTTTACCAACTGGTGCATAACCACACCTCAATTAATTGCGAATTACGATTAGGCGCGAATTGTTTTTTCATCGTGACGCCAACACTCTTTCCAGCGCGGGTTAGCTACTACGTTAGCTGCCCAACGATTCATAGATTAAGTCGCAACTCCCTCAGCTTCCGTAGAATCGGGATTTTCTTGAGCTGCTCAGGACGTATAGCATCCCAGTCCAGCCCAGCTGGGCGTGGGTAAGATGTGTTCGTTTCGATCACTTCATCAGGAGTGACAATCCAGTTGAGTGCCCAATCGTGAGCCTGCATCGGCAAACGCTCTTCTTCAACAATCTGTAACGGATGCACCGTTGTCACAATTGGAGTATCTGGCTGCACCAGCCCAAACTCCGTCAGCATGGCAAGTTCCAGGTCAGCAAAACCTGCCCCCTTCCCAGTCCGACCTCCATTGCACGTCACTGCTACACAGCCAACCACAACCAAATCGATTGGTTCCATCTCCTCAAAGGTCACCAATCGCCCAATTGTCAGTGCCTTCCGTGCCATGGCAGCGTCTTCGAGAGGAATGTCGCGCTGCTGCAAATCAAAAGCAGTCAATTCAACAAAGCAGCGGGTACTAGTCAAGCGCGGTACAGCCATGTACAGGCGCTTCCCATCCCGCAGGGCATGCAATCGCACTGGAATTTGTGGTGAATCTGGATTGCATTTGACCGCGTTCGCCTGCTTCCAAATCGGTAAAGCCGCCAGTCGCTCAGCGGCCTTTTGGGCACAAACAAAGTTTGGAATGTGACCAAATGGTTCGCGACGCGACACCCCCTGTTCCTTCAGCAACGACCAAATCTCAGTCCTCAGATTGTCTTTATCGGCGTTGTAACCACTCCAAAACGTAGCCATAAGCCTTAAATGGTTTCCCCTTCTACTAGCACCAGGTAGCACCCAGCAATTCTCCAAGTGCCATCCGGCTGCTTTTGCATCAGATACAGCGCCCTCACCAGTCTCCCATCCTCATTCAGCAGCAGTACCTTTTGAGTGGGGATTCCCTGAATAGTGGTGATATCCTCAAACATTACAGAGCGGGGACGATAGACTGGTTGGTAAGCGGTTTTGACCATCCTCATAAAGGTTGCTGGAGTGCCAAACTGTGCTTGAATGTCTGGGCTGGCAAAAGAGAAAGCACCACTGTCATTGTCTTTTTGAAACGCCTCTAGTTGACCAGAGATGACAGAGCGAATGGCGGCCAATTCAATATCATTCACTTCCATCGGCTGAGCTTTAACAGGTAGGGGTACAACATTTTTCTTCGTTGAGCCTTGCCTTATCAAATCAAGGTTTGAGCTTCTGTCATCACGAGGAAACCCTCTGGCTGCACTAGAAGCGGAGTTGCGTCTAGGAGCGATCGCCTTCAAGCCAGACACCCAACGCCAGCTTCTACCAGTCTGGCTTCATCTGCTTGCTCTGCTTGCTCTAAGCGATTTACATACTCGTGGACTGCCTCTCTAGCAAGTTCAGCCATACTTTTCCCAGTACGTTTTGAGAGCGCTTCTAGCTTCGGATATACCGATTTTGATACCCTCAGCCCGATTGTCTTCCGGTGCAGGCTGTCTGGTGATTCTACAAATTTCCCTTCATCGTCCCTGTCTAGCATAGTTTCTTATCTGATATCCACCGCTATCTCATAATAGCTGACACTGTTGTTTCCATTGACATCCGCTGGTGTCAATGGATAGCATAGGAAGAAATGACAAGAAAGACCGATGGATGCCCTGCACGAATTTAAAAGACACAGCATTCGGCTCGAGGCGGGCGTTTATCCCTGGGGGAAAGCTCTGGCACTAATGGGAGGTGAGTAGCTGTGAGCAACCACTGCACTCACACGTATCGTACACCTTGGTCTAGATGCTGCCTACTGCCCAAGCTACCAGCAGACTTTTTACGAAGGAAGCAAGACCTATGAGCAGATTCGAGAGATGCGCCAGTGGCTCCGGGTCAACAGAAGATACAGATCTGTGCAAGTTGGACGAAACTAAAAGTTCTAGAGGATTTGAGGCTGGCGATACCTCTTTTGAACACAGTACCCACTCGCATCAATTCACCCCGGTCTGGCAATCAGATTGCACTCTGGTCAGTTGCTGCAAGTGTGGGGAGAAGCGGGAGTGTGATATTAAGGAGCTGCGAGAATCTCTATTGTGCTGCATTAATTTGAGGGCTGAATATCTCCTCGAAAGAGATAAGTGCAGTTCAAAGGCTAGACAGCAGGAATTCGCAAGCGCTGTAACGGTTAAAGATAGACAAATTGCTTGGTTGGAGCGTCAGATTGAGGGTTTGTCGCTCCCAAACTCCCCAGAGTCCTCTACCTCTACTCCCGAGTATTTAGCGTAACCGTTCAGGGGGGGATCAAAAAAACGTCCAATATGAAATCACACGTAATCAGTACGAAAACCAGTCTAGATTGGATTTATACCGGATAATTGTGAGTAGTCAAAAGTGCTATACTGGTCTGCAAATTGTCTTTTAGACATTTTAGGTACGATATTTTGATGCGCATAAAACCCAAAGCTTTTGCTTAGCAAGGCTTTGACGTTTATGCGCATGATGTACCCCCCCGTGAACGGTTACTATTTAGCACTTGACGAAATCCGCCGCGATGGTGGGACACAACCAAGAGCCGCCATTGATTTAAAGCACGTCAAGCTGCTAGAAGAGCAGATGGAAGACGGCAAAGAACTGGAGCCTATCACTGTTTTCTACGACGGGGAATCCCACTGGTTAGCTGATGGCTATCACCGCTGGCACGCTCATCGCAATCAAGGAAAAGAAGCGATCACTTGCTTCATCCACCAAGGGGATCGCCGAGACGCCATCCTCTACTCCGTCGGAGCTAATGCTGACCACAAGCCTGCTTTACCCCGCAGCCGGGAAGACAAGCGACGGGCAGTTATGACTCTACTCCATGATCCAGAATGGAGCAAATGGAGTGATCGCGAAATTGCTCAACACTGCAAGGTTCATCACAACACTGTAGGGAAAATTCGAGCTGACCTCACTGGCGATTTATCCAGTGAGCCACGGATCTACATCACCAAGCACGGCACTGTCGCCCAAATGAATACTGCCAACATCGGCAAAGCCCAAGCAAAAACACTGTTTTACCCAAACCGCGTGACCGTTACTCATAACCATCCCCTTTTCCCTGGTCAGTCTGGTACAATCACACAGCTACCTAACCCAGATTCTGCCATCGTGGAACTCGAGACAGGAGAACGAGAATTAATTTCAGTCGAGTACCTACAACCTACTGTTGCCCACCACTTAAAGCTGAGTGAAGGGGGACTGGTCGAAGTTAGCGCGCTTAATAACAGCAAGATTGACGGTCGGCGGGGACGCATCGCTTCTGTACAATCTCATACCGTAGAAGTCTGGCTGAGGGATGTCGATACGATGACGATGCAGAAGCACACACTCAAACATCAACACGTTACACCCTTGTCGCTAGAACAGGAACCGCAGTTATGCGCGGTATGCGATCGCCTGACCAAATTAAGGAAGCGTGGTCTGGACCCGTTCGAGGTAGAAATTGTAAATCTGCTAGAACGAACGGTAGTCCTTACGCCGACTGAGCTGGAATACCTTGCCCTGATCGAGCAGCGTCATGGAATTACTTAGGGCAAAACCAGGCGATCTTCATACAGTTGATCTTGATGAGAATAGTCTTTTAATTTGATAGTAGACTTTCATTTTCTGGCTGATAAGCTTTCCACGAACTCTAAGAATAAACGGAGGATACACCTTGGAACACGCCTTCGGACTAGATATACCGCAAACTCTTGAAGAAGTCTGTGACCCAAAGCGAATGGCACTTCTGGTCTACGATATGCAAGTCGGCATTTTCGGTCAACTGCCCAAAGAAAAAACAGACGCAATAAAAGCTCGCGTTCTTAAGGTGTTGCAAGCGGCTCGCTCTGCTGGTGTACGCGTTTTCTTTTGCCGCCACTTGTCGCTGCCTGTTGAAGTTGCAGGAGTTTTTCAATTACGAATGGCAATGGCCTGGCAACACGTAGACTCTGTCAGTGAAGTCAAGCCGTGGTTTCTGCGCGATGAGCCAAGTTTCCAGCTGATTCCCGATCTGTCGCCCCTTCCCTCCGAGGTAATATTCGACAAAATCACAATGTCCGCTTTCGAGGGGACGCTGCTGAACATAGCTTTACGCGACTGTGGCATCAAAGCCTTTGCTATTGTGGGCGTCGCTATGGAGATTGGTATTGAACCAACGGTTCGTCACGGGGCTGACCTCGGCTACATTCCCGTCATTGTCACCGACGCTTGCGGATCTGGCAATGAGAGTGCGGCACAGCGAGCGCTAGCCAGCCTCGAAGAAGCCGGAGACGCACTGATGACAGATGTTGAAACAATCTGTAGTCTTTTAAGCCATAAGTAACACTCTAACTGAGTTGGACAGCGCCTACTCAATAACTAAAGCTACTTTTGTTAAAGGGACATGTCGGCTCTCAATCTCTACCAATTTACTAGGAAGCGCAAACTTCAACTTGCGCTTAACTTGGTGCCATTCTACCTGGAGTTTATCTGAAGTTGCCAAATAAATAGGGAGCAGCCCTAGAAAACTCCTAGAACTGCTCCCACTTAATTTTATTTAGCCTTGTTCAGCGGTGGAATAACCTTGGTCGAGATTAACTTTGACAACTCGGTTCTTCTCTGATTCAGCTTTAGGCATATTCAGGGTGAGGATGCCATCTTTGAACGAGGATTCCACTTTTTCATTTTGAATTCGAGCTGGTAAAGGAATTACCCGTCGGAAAGACCCATAGCGAAATTCAGAGCGAGTGACGCCTTTTTCTTCAGTCTTCGATTCAGACTTGCGATCGCCCTTAATGGAAACAGCCTCTTGAGTGACCTGCACGTCGAGGTCTTTAGCTTCTAAGCCAGGGACTTCCAGCTTCAAGTACACCGCATCGGGAGTTTCGTTGATTTCGACTAAGGGCATAAAGGCAATGCCACCGTTAAACTCACTATTACCAGTCGGCATCATGCTATCAAACATGTGGTTCAAAGCCGAGTGTAAGCTTTCAACTTCCCGGTGTGGTTGCCAGCGAACTAATACCATAATCCTTATCCTTATGCTTTAAATCTCAACCTGTAATCAAGATATCAAAGTTAAAATAACATCGGAGTTCGGTTTTTTACCCAGCGTTTATTCTGATTTACCGTACTGTCTTCTTTTCACGCGCCAAGCGGCTATTACTGAATTTGATTTCTCTTGACTATTCCTTAGTAGTAGAATCCGTAAACTACGCTTCGGTTGCGCTCACTTAGTCGCGGGGACAGTTTGGTTAGATTAGTTGTTATAAATATTCTTTATTTAGTCAGCAAATTGCACTTTAATACTATGAAGAATCTGTCTCATCCAGTCCCAGAGTCTTTTGGCAGCGAATCGGCAGGCGGAAACTTCCTATGGCAATATGTCCAATCCCTGAGTCCGCAAGACGTTACCCAGCAGACCTGTCCGAAATATCATCTCGGGGTCAAAAACATGGTAAAACGGAATTTTGACCGTGTACCAACATGAAAAATCCACTTAATTATATTGAAGAATATCCGCACCGCACAAAACAAATACTGGGAATAACAGACGTTCAGTTTCAAGATTTGTTAGCACAAGCTGAAATACATCATAATCGTCTCCAAGCTAAAATCGAAAGTAAGAAAATACGTATAAATCATCAAGGGGGAGGACGTAAACCGAAACTAGAGATAAAATCAGAGGTATGTTTGTGTTTGTTTTATTTAAGGCAAATGCCAACATTTGAAGTTTTAGGGTTACAATTTGGCATCTCAAAAACTAAAGCTAACGATACCTTTCATTACTGGCTTGTAATTCTCAGAGAAATTTTGCCTGCCAGTATACTTGAACAAGTTGAAAAAAATGATAGTGATTACGCGATCGCCCTAGAACTATTGACGGAATTTAAATTAATTGTGGATAGCATGGAACAGCCACGGTCACGCCCTTCTGACCAAAAGGAACAGAAAGAGTATTTTTCAGGTAAGAAAAGACAGCACACATTTAAAAGCCAATTGATTACCTTACCACTCGGAAAAAATATTGTCGATGTAGAGGTGGGGCTCAAGGGGCCGACGAGTGATATTAGTTTGTTTCGTGAGCAACAAGAAAAGTTTGAATACGACCAAATGTTTGAAGGAGATAAAGGTTATCAAGGAGGAGAAAATATTACAACTCCTCAAAAGAAACCACGAAAAGGAGAATTAACTGCCAACCAAAAAGCAGAAAACAAAGAGTTATCCAGTAAACGTATTTTTGTTGAACACGTAATTAGACTGGTCAAGATTTTCCAGATTGCACGCCAAAGGTTTCCACTTAATTCTCGAACTTATGAGGAGGTTATTCTTACCATTTGTGGATTGGTCAGGTTAAGAATTGGTGCATTAGTTTTGCCAGTTTCATAAAAGTTACAGATATCCGGACAATCATGAGTTAGCTATCAACATTTTCACAGATAGTTGCTATCAGTAACTATCTGAAACCCTGATTATTTCGTTGGTTCTGGCTTTATGTTAACGCCTTGTAAAGCCAGACCTAGAGCGCTTTACAAATTTTCGGACGTGTCTAGCTATCCAAACCCTCTTCAAAGGAAGTGTTTCAGGCAATGGAACGCACTATTGTAGGAATGCTTGGGAACTTACCTCCAGAACACTTCGGTGTGACTATTACCATGAGCCGCGAAAATATCGGTCAACTTCTGGCTTCTGCCATGATTAATGGCTACTTTCTGCGCAACGCCGAGCAGCGAATGGCGTTTGAAAAGTCTTTGCAACTAGCAGAGGCAAACTCAACGGATAGCTAATGCTTCAAGCGCGTGGGTGACAATACCGTCATAGAGGAGAGGCACGGCCTTCGACACCACTGACAAGTGACAGAACTCTGAAGACTAGAAACCACGCAGACCACCTCCCCCGTAGGCTCATATCGGGGTATGAGCGCATAATTTGACTTCATCCGCGAATAATTTGATTCCATCTATACAGACAAATAATAAGGAAAAGGGGAGAATAAATGTTGAAAAACAATGGAAAAAGAAGAATGAGCAAATCGCGCTCAATGTCAGAATTGGAGTTGGGGGCTTCAAATCGCGCTCAGACAAAAACAAGATTGAATGTGACTGTCCTTCCTAGTACTTCAAATTGGTTGAAGGGGCGGGGGAATGCCAGCCACACAATCGATGAATTGGTGGAGGCGGCGATTGATGTCAACATTAAACCAACCGACAATCCCTTAGAAAAGCTAGAAGAACTGACTCGCGAGAACGAAGAGTTGAAGGCTCAGCTAAGTCAAATACAAAATCAACTGCGTCATGAATCAGAACAGCACCAGGACTACCAAGTCATGCGTGACAAAGTCCTGAATGGTCTGAAATTAGGCAGACAAGCACCCGGATATAAGAGCGCACTCAAGGCGCTTGACCGTTTCATTGCAGAAATACGATTATAGCGATTTCTCGACATAGTTAGCCCGATTGTCCGGGCTTTTTCGTTGTTGGGTGCTTTTGCCTGCTCACTACTGAAATCTGTAATCCCTTCCTTGAAATTAAGAGGAACTCCACCGCCACCAAACCCACAGCCAAGAAAAAGAGCCACAATAGGGACATCTAGCAGGTTGTCGGAGAAACACCGATGTGTCAGAGTGAGGCAAGTGACAATGAGCAGCTATGCCTCGAATCTTTAAGATGGTGGACTACGAAGCCACCCTGGATACAAGTGTGACATTGCGTG
>JAABUX010002995.1_pt1 | contig 23005 bp, 25 predicted proteins | sample 5561851 | NCBI WGS metagenome assembly JAABUX01 (sample SAMN10711883, study PRJNA513361) | rock metagenome | isolation source: Antarctica rocks | place: Antarctica: Victoria Land, Richard Nunatak red sandstone | collected 2016-01-03 | reverse complement strand
GCTTCGTATGCAGTCATCACCGGAATTCGCGTCGGCGCTCCTTGCCGTTGCGGCGGCTCTGACGAGTTCACGTATTTTGCTATTGTATTCTTCGCGATACCGGTCTCTCGGGAGACGCGTTTCTTCGATTCCTGATTGCCGACGCAGCGCTCGCGAATGAGTTGCCATTTCTCCAAGCTAATCAACCCTCCGGGGCTCCCCTCAGTGAAGCGGTCGTTGTGTTAACGCCACCTTCAGGAGGGGGGCCCTTCTATTCTGCCGGAGGGGTCAGGTTAATCGTGCCGACGGGGGTCAAAAAGATCGTGCCGTTGCCAAGTACTCGACGCTTACCGCTCCGGTCTCTTCCTGGACGATGCAAAGCCCTTCGTCCACATCGGAATCCGACTCACGAAGCCCGTTCGCGCTGAAGATATATCGTAGCGCGGCAATCGATGCTGCAGAATTGGCTTGAGGTAGAGGATGAGCCAGCATATCTATAGTGAAAGTCGACATCAGACGTCTCGGATCACTTTCTAATAATTCGAGTTCGTGAGGTGGCGTCAGAATCGAACCGATTCACCGCCTCCTTTCATATGTCGAACGGCGCTGGGCGAAATCGACAACATCAACTTCGGTGGGCAACGCCGGACGACTCTCCTCGCGATTGAGCCCCGGGCACGCCTTTTAGAGCTGCTGAGGCACCTTGTCGAGGAATCCATAGACTGCACGTAAGCGGCCGTCCTCCGCGGCGATGACGTCGAATCCCACGATGGGCGTGCTTCCTTCGCCTTCAGGTCCGAGCGTCCACGCAAAGCGCGCCGTCTCGTGATGTGCGTCGACGGGCTCGACGAGGCGAAACATGAAGCCGGGAAAGCGATTCTGCACACCGGCGATCAGCGTATTGATCGCCGCGCGACCTTTCACGTCGGCCGTCGGATCGGTGTAGGATGCATCGTCTGCATAGAGAGTCTCGATCGCGGCGCGCCGGCGGAGGCTTCGCGTTCGTTCCACGTGGCGATGTAGCTGCGCGTTAAACTTCTGAAGGTCGGTCATGGCTGCTCCTTGCACGGAATTGGGTAGACCGATCTTCGCAGAGGTGACGCCCAGCGTCGATTACCTGGCAGGTAATGGTGCCTCGCGGGCGGCGGCCTAGAATGGAGGCGATGACCAATGCGACCGCGCCTCGATTGACCGTACGACCGGTAGGAGAACTCCTACGTCAGTGGCGCACGCGCCGCCGGCTGAGTCAGCTTGAACTCGCCGGTCGTATCGAAATCTCGACACGTCACCTCAGCTCTTTCTATCCCGCCGACGCCGCGACCGCGATCGCGCTTGGTGCGCCGTCTCGCTGCTAAAAGCTCAGAGCGGTTCCCGTCGCGCCGTGTCGATTTTGGGCTTTTTCGCACGACGCGTGAGTAGAGACCAAGGCACCGCCAAAGGCGGAAAGAGATTCGGAATGCGATTCATGATGTTGATGATCCCGGGGGATACGAGGATGCGAAGCCGGGCACCGTGCCCGACGCCGAAGCCGTCGCCCGGATGATGAAGTACAACGAGGCGCTGCAGAAGGCCGGCGTGCTGCTGGCGCTCGACGGCCTGCACCCCCCGTCGATGGGAGCTCGCGTCACCTTCCCCCGCGGGAAGCCCACGGCCACCGACGGTCCATTCTCCGAGGCGAAAGAAGTGGTCGGCGGCTACTGGATGATTCAGGTGAAGTCGAAGGAAGAAGCAGTCGAATGGGCGTCGCGTTGCCCGGCCGGCGAGAACGAAACGATTGAAGTTCGGCAAGTCCTAGAATTCGCCGACTTTCCGGCCGACGTGCAAGAAGCTGCTTCGAACTTCCCCGATTTGCAAGCCCGCACGGGACACTCCTCAGCCCCGTAATGTCAAGCGACATGAACCGCGCGATCGATGCGGTTTGGCGGATCGAGTCGCCGCGGCTGATCGCCGGCCTAGCGCGCATGGTTCACGACGTTTGGCATTGCCGAAGATCTCGCGCAGGACGCGCTCGTTGCAGCACTCGAGCGGTGGCCCGAGTCGGGCATACCAGCAAACCCCGGTGCTTGGCTTATGGCCATCGCGAAGCGGCGCGCGATCGATCTCTTTCGTCGCGAGCAACTGCAGCAGCGTAAGTTCGAGGAAGTCGGTTCCATGATCCAGCTTCGCCAGGAAGATTCCGGGGCGCAGTTCGACGACGCGATCGACGACGAAATCGGTGACGACCTGCTGCGACTCGTCTTCTTCGCGTGCCACCCCGTCCTCGCCCAGGCAGCGCGCGTTGCGCTCACGCTCCGTTTGCTCGGCGGTTTGACGACGTCAGAGATCGTACGAGCATTCTTCGTGCCGGAAGCGACGGTCACGCAGCGGATCGTTCGCGCAAAGCGCACGCTCGCTGCGGCGCGCGTGCCATTCGAAGTGCCGCACGGTGCCGATCGCACGGTGCGCCTCGCGTCGGTACTTGAAGTCCTCAACTTGATCTTTAACGAGGGGTATTGCGCCACGGCAGGCGAGGATTTGGTTCGCCCGGCGCTTTGCGAGGACGCGCTGCGCTTGGGCCGTATCGTCGCCGAACTGATGCCGGACGAACCTGAGGTTCACGGCCTCGTCGCTCTGATGGAAATCCAGGCGTCACGGACGGCGACGCGGACCGGTACTGGAGGCGAGCCGGTCCTGCTCCTCGATCAGGATCGCTCACGGTGGAACCACGTGCTCATCCGCCGCGGGCTTACCGCTCTCGAGCGCGCCGAGCGACTCGCAGCCTCGGTCCGTACGCAGTCCGGGCCGCAATCGCCGCCTGTCATGGCCGCGCCCAAACGCCTGAGGACACCGACTGGTGTCGGATCGTGGCACTCTACGACGCGCTGTTACAACTGCTTCCGTCACCGGTCGTCGCACTCAACCGGGCCGTCGCCGTCGGCTTCGCATACGGCCCCGCGGCCGGGCTCGAAGCCGTCGACGAACTTCGGTCGGAGCCGACGCTCCAGAGCTACCACCTCTTGCCGAGCGTCCGCGGCGATCTGCTCGTGCGGCTGGGTCGACACGCCGAGGGCAGCGCCGAATTCGAGCGAGCCGCGCGCCTCACAAACAACGCCCGCGAACGTTCGTTTCTCCTGGCCCGTGTTGTCTCGCAAGAATCCGAGCGGTCTCGCGATTCGCTAACGAAGATCGCGGACTAGCCGCGGCGCTTCAATGGCATGTCGATCTTGCGGGTCACCGTTCGACGTTTAAGTAGAGCTCAAGTTGAACTCACATCGGGTTCCAACACGAAGAAAGCGAAAGTCCTTATGAAAATCCTGTCGATCATGACGATGAACCCTGCGGCGATGCAACCGCCGACTCCCGGGCGATGGAGCGTATGGGGACCCTCATCGACGAGTTCAGGCGCAAAGGTGCGCTCATCGACACGGGAGGGGCTATACCCGGGTCTCTCGAGATGAAGATCGCGCGCCAGGGCGACACCTACTCGATCACCGACGGACCGTTTGTCGAAGCGAAGGAAGTCGTCGGTGGCTACGCACTGTTGGAAGTCTCCGGGCGATATGAGCCGATCGCGTTCACGCGCCGGTTCCTCGACCTTGTCGGAAACGCAACGAGCCATCTACACGAAGTAAGCTCTTGAGCTGGCAGCTGACTTCTATCGTTTAGAGAGGATTGCTACGGTGACGATAGCAGCAACATTGCGCGAATCGTGCTGGGTCTGCTCTTCGCGGTCGCCGGTGCGAGCGCTTTCGTCGCTTCGCCGCCGCATCTCCCTGGATCGGCGGGAACGTTCAACGACGTATTCTCCCAGTCGCATTGGTCGCTCTCCCTCGGCGCAGCGCAATTCGCAATCGGCTCCGCTTACGAGGCGGGGCTTATCGAATGGGTTCACATTCCGGTGCAAGTGGCGTTGCCGATCGAGACCTTGTTTCGAGCCGACGTCGACTTCAGCCGGTCACGGCGATGCGCTCTAATTCGGACTTACAGCCGGTGCCTTCGAAAGCAAATCCGAGAGGTCATGTAACCCGCGTACGTACCGGCCTTGAGCAAACGTAACACCAGCGTCTCGAACGATGGCAAGCGTTCGTTCGTCGGCGACGCACTCGGCCACGGTGTCGATGCCAAGGCCCGCGACAATCTCTGCCATCGCTTTCACCATTAGTCGATCCGACGGGCTGTCTGCTACCGCCGTGATGAAGCTCGCATCGATCTTAACGCTGTCAAACCTCAGTAACTTCAGGTACGAAAACGAGTTCAGCCCGGCCCCGAAGTCATCGAGCGAGAACACGCACCCAAGTTTGCGCAGACAGTCGACAACGTCACGGGCCGCATCGATGGTCGTGATTGACGAAATTCTGGTCATCTCAAAGATCAAGGAGCCTGCTTGAATGGGCTGCCCGCGCAATAGCTCCGCCTCGATAAAGCCATACATATTCGTATCCGTGATCGACGTGCCCGCGATACTTACCGAAAGGCGTAGGTGACGATCAACCGCGACTGACGAACGCAAGGCCGCGATCGTCTGGCGAATCACCCACTTGTCGACGTCAGGACCCAGGCCGAATTTGTCAGCGGTCGGCAGAAACTCTGCGGAGGGCGTCACTTCACCGTTTTCCCCGACCATCTGGAGTTGTATCTCGTAACGGTTGACGACACCGCTCGCGAGTTCGACGACGGGCTGCGCGATCAACCTGAACCGGTTGTGCAGCAGCGCGTCTCGGATACGCTCGACCCACGTTACGCGCGTCTCCATTCTCGTCCTCGGCTCGTTCACCGAAAGGGTCAGCGAAACTCGGTTGCGGCCCGCGTTTTTCGCGTCATACATGGCAACGTCGGCGGCAACCATGACGTCTTGAGCGTTCGCGTATTGTCCGGCAGCGACGAAAGCGACGCCTATGCTCGCGCTCACGTGTACCGATCGCATCGCATCAAGCATCGAGTCTCCGCAGATCGCGGTTCGTATGTCGTTTGCGACGCGGTTGGCTTGTGCAGCACCTATGTCGCGCAAGATTACCGCAAACTCGTCCCCGCCTAAACGCGCTACGACGTCGGTCGAGCGGCAGCGAGCGGTCAGAATTGTTGCGATTCGGCACAACAGCTCATCGCCGGCGGCGTGACCAAGCGTATCGTTCACATATTTGAAATTGTCCAGGTCGATCAAGGCGACAGCGATCGTGCTACCGTTGCGGCGTCCAAGCTTAACCTGCTGTTCGAGCTCGCGCTCGAAATGTCGGCGATTGTACAACGCCGTGAGAGAGTCGTAGTGCGCAAAATGCTGCAGTTGCGCCTCGAATTGCTTCCTGTCTGAAATATCCACGATCTGCGTAATCTTATGCAGAGGCTTGCCGTTAGCATCGTGGCTGAGAGAAGTATTCACGAGCACCCACAAGATCTCACCGTCCGCGCGCACATAACGCTTTTCGAGCTGGTACGTCTGAATGTCGCCGGCCAACAGTGAGTTCCATAGATCCCGGTTTACGGTCCGATCGTCTTTATGTGTGATGTCAAGAAACGAACGTTCCAGCAATTGCTCGGAAGAATACCCAGTCATCGTACAAAAGGCGGGATTGACTTCGATGTAGCGCTTCTCGTTGCTGCCGTCGGCATTCGCTATCGTGATGCCGATTGGGGCATTGTCAAAAGCGCTCCGAAAGCGGCCTTGCGCTTCAATGAGGGCCGCGTCGGGTGAAATGCGTTCAGGGATCGTTTCGGTATGAGTAAAAATGTGAAGTGGCTTACCACGGACATCGCGAACAAGGGAACGATGCTGGCGCACGCAGACGGTCGAACCATCGGCACGAAGCAGGCGCGTCGTCGTGTCAACCGCGGTTGTTGTTCCGGCAAGCAGTTCACGCGCTGATTCAACGACGGCGAAGATGTCATCGGGATGGCACGTGCGCTGAAAGCTCATACCGCAAAGCTGCTCTAGGGTGTATCCCGTGATCGCGCAGTAGGCGGCGTTAGCCGTAACATAGACACCGAGCGTTGTCGCTTGTGCGCTCGTGATCGACACCCCGAAAGGCGAGTCATCATAACGGGCATCTGCCGTATACGGGGTGCGGGCCGTTGTGGCCGCGCCGGCCTCTCGTAACGGAAAGCGCCTCCCAGCTAGCGGCGCGGTTTTAACGCGGGACGTCATGAGCGGCGGCTGACCTTGTTATAACGCCAGGCGCAGCCTCGAATGCGTTGAGCAATGATTCGTACTGCCAATGTCTGAGCCACCAAAAGCATCGTCCGGTTCTCGACTCGCGAGCCAAGTGTCCCTAGGTGTCGGCAGAGCAGGGGGAAGTCTTATCTTAAGGCGATAGGGGCGTATCGCCTCCACGCTATTCTTATGTGAACTGCCCAGACGCGTAACTGAAGTGTGTCTTGGAACACAGGAAGTATGTTGGCGTTTGCTTGTGAGCAGTCTTATAGCGGCCGCGGCCGAAACGCTGAACGTCCTGGACCGCCAACGAATCACACGACTACTCGTGAAGGCGATTCTCATCGGCGGCTCCCCCGACTGACGCCGGCCTGACGAACGGCAGCTCGAGCGGCGCCGGCTCGCCCGCTCCGCACGAGCGTGGCCCAACCGCTGAAAGCACAAGTTACCTTTTGCGTACGGGGAGTGCTCTCGCCGCTGCTCGCGAACATCATGCTCGACGACCTCGACAAGCTCCTGGAGGAACGAGGTCATCGATTCTGCCGCTACGCCGACGACTGCAACATCTACGTTCGCAGTGAGCGTGCGGGAAATCGTGTGATGAGCACCGTTCGCCACTTCATCGAAGGACGCTTACGCTTCAAGATCGACGAGACGAAGAGCAAAGTCGACCGACCGCGTAACCGGAAGTTCTGGGGTTTAGCTTCTTTCGACGCAACGGAATCCAATTTCGAATCGCGCCCAAAACGATCGAGCGTTTCAAAGATCGAGTTCGAGAGATTACATCGCGCAGCAACGGCTGGAGCATGGAGCGGCGCATGCGCACGCTCCGCGACTACTTCCGCGGCTGGATGCTGCGCCGCTTTCGGCTCTGCTTGTGGAAACAGTGGAAGCGCATCCGCACGCGACTGCGTGAGCTTCGGGCGTTGGGCTTGCCGGAATGGGTCTGCCTCGAATTTGCAACGAGCCGCAAGAGCTACTGGCGCATGTCGGGGGGACCCATTGATCAGAGCGATGCCCCGAGCATTCTGGAACGCTCGGCTTCGCCGGCCTGGCCGATTATTACAAGCCCTCAGTTCGATGAACCGCCGTATGCCGAACGGCACGTACGCAAACGCCGCTACGAAGACAAGCGCCTTGACGTTGTCGTTTCGCGCTCGGCGTTCGTGCTGGCTTCGCCTCCGTACGAGTGCCCGACGAGGATCACCGGTCCTTTAACATTCTTCACGTTTCCGGGCGACACAGTCCCAATCGCTTTTGAGCCCCGCAGCGGATTCGCCACCGCGATCACTGGATAGCCGTGAGCCAGGAGTTTTGCGACTACGCCATCCCAACTATACTATCGCACGGAACCAGAAGAGGGATCGCCACATCATCCTCAAAGCGGGCGAAGTCGCGGAGTTCGACACACGCGTTCCGCACGCGTGTGCGAGCGCCGGCGCCCCTGTTGACCTATTGGGCCGCTGCTCACGCTGAGCCGGCGGCCACGCTGAGATAGTCCAATGATATACTTGCGATCCTCCCATCTGTCAACATCATCTGAGACCACCGACTACAAACCGGCAAGCTCTACGCGGGGTAGCGGAGAACAGACCATGATGACCAGCACCACCGGCAAGTCGCCGGCGTCGTCGGAGACCGTGCTTAAGTCCAAGCGGCGCCGTATTTCCGTTGCCGAGAAGATTCGGATTCTTAAAGCGGTCGAAACGGCCGGACCGGGTAAGCAGGGAGCGGTTCTTCGTCGCGAGGGCGACACTAGTACGTAACCACGCTGAGACGGTGAACGCGGCCAGACTTCGGCCGCGGTTTTTTCCTTTCACTCCGAGAACTGGCGCGGCGGTTTCGCCTATTGAAGTCCAACGCTTCGAGCCGGGCCATATTGTCGGTTCGTTTGGCCTTCATGGGCATTATTTTAACGAGATCGTTGTTTTCGATAGACCTGGCGGCACTCACATAGTCGGCGGCGAAGAGCGGCAAATCGAATTTGGGGATATCGATGCGCTCGGCACGGGCCAATTGCATGACGCATCGAATTTCGGGGCCGCGCATGGTTGGATGTTGCTGTTCCATGACGACGCTCTCGTCTCTGACGCGATTCCCGATGGCATACTCACCTGGTTTTCTCGGCCGGGTGAACTGCAGCAAGGACGCTGTAGAGCCGAGGGTTCCGCTCTCAAACGGATCTTTTCACTCTTGGCGGCCATTGAAGCGGAACAGACTCATCAAAATGAAGGCTTCCGCGCAGCAATACGATCCCTGTTCTCTTTGCTCGTTATTGAGTTAGGTCGACTCAACGGTTCGCGCTCGGCCCCGGACGACGGACGGGTCTACCGGTACTTAAGGCGCTTGATATCAATCGTCGACGACAATATTGAAAGCACACTCACGCTCGCGTTCCTCGCCGAGCAATTGGAATTGAGTGGCGGTTACCTCACCACGGAGATCCGTCGGGCGACGGGCCGAACGGTGATGGACTGGGTGCTGCAGCGGCGGATGCATGAAGCGCGCCGGCGGCTTCTAGAAACCTCCGATAGTATTGAGACGATCGCGAATGCTTTGAAATTTGAGGATTCGAGTCATTTTGCGCGGCGATTCAGAATACTTCATGGTTCGTCTCCCGCAAAGTGGCGCTCGATGCTAAAATCGTAAGAATCTACCGACTCATCTGAAAATCGTACCTCGACGATTCGCAAACCGATGGCTACCATTTCGAACGTTGAGACAAGGAGTTCCACTTGACACAAGTTCGCTGGTACGGTCAGTCCGCGTTCAAAATTACTCTCGCGTCGGGCGAGGTTCTCCTCGTCGATCCATGGCTTGCCAATCCTGTCAATGCTGACGGGGCCGCAGAGGAGGCTGCGCTCGATCGCGTCGATCTAATCTTGATCACGCACGGTCATTTCGATCACGTCGGAGCTGCGGTGCGCATTGCGTCAAAACATCGCGCGCGACTTGTCGCGACGCTTGACACCGCAATGGCGCTGGTTGAACATGTTGGTTTCCCCAAAGAGCTACTATCATACGAGACTCTCGGAAACACCGGGGGAGTACTACCCTTTTTTGACGGCATGCTTGAAATCATGATCACGCCGGCTTATCACAGCTCCCACGTTAACCCTAAAGAGGTCGGCATTGGATCGGATGACCGCTATCATTGGGCAGGGAACGCTTGCGGCTTCGTGCTTATGCCGCGTGACGGGGCGACGATCTATCACACGGGCGACACGGATCTCTACGCCGAGATGGCATACGTCAGCCTACGACGCCGCGTCGACGTCATGCTAACATGTATCGGCGATCACTTTACGATGGGCCCCGCTCGCGCTGCTGAAGCGGCGAAGCTCGTTGACCCGCGCTTCGTCGTGCCGATGCACTTCGGGACGTTCTTGCCAATGATGACGGGCACGCCTCCGCAATTCAAGAGCGCGCTAGAAGCACGCGGCCTCGGCGACCGTTACAAAGAGCTTAATGTTAACGAGACCGTAACGTTCTGATGACCGCGCTGAGGATCGGGCGTATCGACGAGTCGTTCTACCAAGTCGTCGGGGGGGTCGTAGCCGAGGTGCTGCGTCGGCACGGGAACGACGTGACCGTATTTGATGGGACGCATACGGAGGTCTACAATGCCCTAGGCGCGGGGGAGATCGACTTGGCGGTGGCGTTCTGGCTGCCTTACGGCCATGCCGCAGCGTGGCATCGACTGAGCGACACTGTGGAGGAGCTGGCGACGCTCTACGACGGCGCCAAGTTCTTTTGGGCGATGCCGGCGTACGTTGACGAGCGTATTCGTTCAATCGCCGACCTCTCGTCGTCCGAGCTAGCACGTGGTGTTCCGCGCGCGATTAAAGGGCTAAGTCTCGACGCTACCATTACGACCGCGTCACAAATGGCGATTATTGACTACGATCTTACCGCTGTCGGCTTTAGTTTGGAACCGGGTGACTTTGAAACGTGGGAAGCATCGCTTGATTTAGCGGTCGCAGCTAAGCAGCCGGTCGTGCTGCCACTGTGGGAGCCGTACTATCTTAACGCAAAGTACGACCTACGCATACTTGCCGATCCAAAGGGCGTTCTCGGTCCGGTAAATCGCGTCGTGTTGGGTGCTCGTCGTGACGTCGGAGGCCGTGTCGGTGACGAAACGGTCGCGGCGTTGAGGTCGACCGGATTGTCACTAGCGATCGTGTCCGAACTCGACCGGCGCGTACACATAGAACGGCGCACACCAGATGAGGTTGCAACCGCATGGGTTGCTACAAAGCTGTCCGAGAGAGTTCCTTAAAACGATCCGTTCCGGAGAGCGCGCCGAGATGCGAAGGTCTATTTACTAAATCGAACCCGTAAAGCAGGCGCTCTAACCGGGATGCGGTCCACGTCTGCCTGCTGCCGATACGCTGCATCGCTTGCGTGTTGCCCCCGTCGACCCGCATTGTCACCGACGAAACGCCTTGTCGTGCCAGACTTTCGCGCGAACGTTCTCCGTACCGCGTACGGCCTGTTCTCGTCGATCATCGAGCCCAGTCGGCCTTCGATGCTCGTATGATGTTTGAAGGCTATATGCGCCGTTCACGGCGCAGCGTAACCATCTTGAAAGCTCTACGCAGCGGCATATCAATGCGCTTATATTTAGTAAGCCTCTATAGCCTAATCACCGCAGCCAGCCGGCCGTGCTACGAGCCAATGTGCGGCGGCGGATCGACCGCTGTCGCCGGATAGTCGGTATTTTCGGGCTCGAAGGCGTCGCGATTGCGCTTTATCGGTCGCCGCTTGCGCGCGTCGTCTTGCATGATGGAAGCGAGCGCTTCAACACCGGGCCGCCACGCGAATTGCTAACGCCGGCGGCCGTATGCGTCAGCTACCGCGCGTCTCCGCCGTCGAAGGGCAGAACGAATACCTGCGCAATTTACGCTCGTCGCCGGCGATGAGCGCAATCTGGTTTTCGTTCGGCGACCACTCGGGCGCCGCGACCCCGTGCTGCAACGTTACGCACATTGCGCGGCGATCGACTTCGCGCGAAGCTGAGCGGAAGGAGCGCGCCGCGGGTAGTCCAATCGCTAATGCATCGTGCCGACGGAAGCTCCTTGTAGCGTTGCCGTGGTTTGCGACACTATGAGGGAGGTGCACATTGAACGACGTAACGGTTCGATCTAATTCGCGCGGCTCGAAGAAGTCCTCGGTCTTGCTCGCGGTACCGGTGGCGGCGCTGTTGCTCGCGGGTACGGTTACGCAAGCCGCGCGGCCTGGCGGTTTTACTCAAACGCAGTCGAGCCGAGGCGCGAACGTTTACGCCGCGCATTGTGCGGCGTGCCATGGTGCGACCTTAGGCGGCCAGTCGGGCCCCTCGCTTCTAGGCGCCAGTTTTCAAAAGTCGTACGAATCCAATCAACCGGTCTCGGTGATGTTCGATTTCATCAGCAAGCAAATGCCGTACAACGCGCCGGGCAGCTTGAGCCAAACCGACTATCTTGACGTTACGGCGTACGTTCTCTCAAAGAACGGCTATCCGGCGGGCGACGTCGCGCTATCATCGGCGACGCTCGGTCATAAGCTCGTGCCTCGGGCGAAGATGACCGCGCAAGGTACGTCGGGCCCCGTCGAAAACGGCGGCGGTATCAGCGCCGAAATCATCCGCTCGGCCCGGGCGAAGAATCATGTTTACAGCGCTCTTCCGAACGGAGCGGACGTAACGATTTCCGACGCGATGATGAGTGGAGCCGCGACGGATACGAGCAATTGGCTCCTGCATGGCCGCACCTACGATAACGAGCGCTATTCGCCGCTCACGAAAATCGACGTCACGAACGTGAAATCGCTCATGCCGACCGCACTCGTGCAAACCGGCATGACCGCGAGCTTCGAAACGACGCCGGTCGTCGTCAACGGCGTCATGTATCTCACGACGCCCGTCGTCGATAATAAAATGAAAATCATGGCGCTCAACGCCGTGACGGGCGAGAACATCTGGGATTCGACCTACAATCTCGGCACCTTCAAAATCTGCTGCGGACCGGTCAACCGCGGCGTAGCCGTCGCCTATGGCAAAGTCTACGTCGACACGCTCGACGATAAATTGCTCGCGCTCGACGCGACCACGGGCAAACAGCTGTGGTCGAACACGGTCGCCAGCGCCAAGGCCGGTTATTCCGAGACGATGGCGCCGCAAGTGTTCGACGGCAAAGTCATCATCGGCAGCGCCGGTGGCGAATGGCCGATCGCGGGCTTCGTCGCCGCGTACGATGCGCAGACCGGGAAGCAAGTCTGGCGCTGGGGTGCGACGGATCCAAAGTCGTTCGCGGGCGACTCGTGGAAGCGCGGCGGCGGTATGGTGTGGACGACGCCCGCCATCGATCCTAAACTCGGCTTGCTGATCTTCGCTACGGGCAACCCGAATCCGGACCTCTACGGCGCGAGCCGCAAAGGCGATAACTTATATTCGGATTCGATCGTCGCGCTCGACGTCAACAGCGGTCAGCTCAAGTGGCACTATCAAGAAGTTAAGCACGACGTCTGGGATTACGATGCCGCCAGCAACGTCGTGTTGTTCGACACCGTCGATGCGGATGGAAAGCCCGTCGCCGCCGCGGGCGAAGCCGGTAAAGTCGGCTGGTTCTTCATCCTCGATCGCGCGACGGGTGCGCTGATCCGCAAGTCGGATCCGTACGTCACGTTCTCGCCCAACGCGTTCTCGCAGCCCACGAAGGCCGGCGTCGATATGCTGCCCGGAGCGAACGGCGGTACGGAATGGTCGCCGCCCGCCTATTCGCCCGACACGCACATGGTGTATCTCTTGGCGATGAATCAGCTGATGACGTTTACGACGCAGCAACCGTCGCCCGTTCCCGGTCAGATACGTTTGGGTAGCGCGTTCACGAACGTTAAAAAGGGCGCCATTCAAGACGGTCCCTTCGTCGCGCTCAACGTCGATACCGGAAAGATCGCGTGGCAGTATAAGTCGCCGATGCCGCTGATGGGCGGCGCGCTCGCGACGGCCGGCAACCTCGTCTTCATGGGCGAGGGCAACGGCTGGTTCGATGCCTTCAATTCGAAGACGGGCGACAAACTCTGGCGGTTTAATCTCGGCGCGGGCGTTAACGCCCCGCCGATCACTTATCAGGTAAACGGCGAGCAGTATATCGCGGTCGCCGCGGGCGGCAATTTCCAGATGACGTATCCCTACGGCGACACGGTCGCGATCTTTAAGCTCAGTTCGTCCACGCCGAGCACGGCTTCGAGGTAGATGGCGTTCCCGGCTGCAACGAAGCGAGTTGCAGCCGGGACGATTCGCTCGGCTCAGGTACGGGAGGCATCGGTAAAACCCGATGTGCGCTTAACGTCGGTCGCGGCCTCATCGATTATTACGCCGGCCGTGTTTGCTTCGTGGACTTTGCACATTTCACGGATTCTTCACTCGTTCTGAATGCCTTGCTCGCGAGCCGGCAGCACCCTCGGGCTCGCGCTCGGAATCACGCTTCTGGGCACGCTCGTCACCTTGCCGCAGTACGTGCCGAGGGTCGCTCGGCTTCACGGGGATGCTTTCGGGCGCGCTCATCCTGTTCCGCGCATCGTCACGCTGCTGACGCCGCCGTCTATGCGGCTGACGTCAAGTGGACGCGTCGATCCGCGCTGGCAGATCGGAGTCGGGTTCGCGCTCATCGGAGTCTCGAATTGGCTGCCAGCCGATGTAACGACATTCGGGTCGGGATTCCGGACGTTCCTCGGCGGCGTCGAGTCGCCGGCGGCGCGGCGGACTGTGCCGCTCGACGCGCCACCGCGCACCACGCACCACGCACCACGCACACTCGTGATCCTTGCCCGGCGTCCAAATCATCAAATCGGTCGTACTGCGAGTGTATGTCTGAAGAACTCGTCTCGACGTTCCGATCTTGAACGTGAAGTTTCCGTGATCAGTGAGGTGAGGTACGTCTCCCCGTTACAACAGAGCGTCCGCCTCGAAGCGACGAGTTCGCAGAGCCGCAAAATGATCGATGGCGATTGCACTGACGTGCTCGCTATGCAAGCGATGGCGCGCGGCCGGCGGGATGCACTCACGGTGCTTTACCAGCGCTACGGCAGATTGGCGTACGCGCTCGCCTTACGCGCCGTCAATGAATCCGGAATCGCCGAAGAAATCGTCCAGGAGGCATTCATCGCTCTCTGGCGCAGCGCCGAGCACTACCGGGAAGACCGCTGCTCCCCGCGAGCCTGGCTAATGACGATCGTCCGTAATCGATCGATCGACGAGCTTCGGCGGCGCGGTCGCGAGCCGCAGCGAAGTGAGATAGACGCCGATCAACCGAGCGCAATCGAAGACGATCCATGGCCTGAAGTGTGGAAGTTCCACTGCGCCGATAAGATCCGCGGCGCGCTCGAAGGGCTGCCGCCCGAGCAACGGAACGTTATCGAGCTAGCATTTTTTGGGGGCTTGACGCATGCCGAGATCGCACTTCGCCTAGGTACGCCGCTCGGCACTATAAAAAAACGTATGCGCACGGGATTACAGCGGCTACGAGCCGCCTTGAACGACGCTTTTAGCGATTCGAAAAGCCGATGACCGGACACGTAACGGGCTTCGTCGACGCCTATGTGCTCGGAGAGCTCGATGAACAGACGACGCAGTTGGTGCACGACCACCTCGAGGAGTGCCCCTTGTGCCGCACCGACGTAAACGATGCTCGGGCAGTTCTCGACGTCCTTCCGTTTTCACTCGAACTGGTCGAGCCGCCCAAACGCGTATTGCAGAATATCATGTCGGGTGTTGCCGCAAATCCGGCGGCGTCTCCACGCGATGGCTGGTTGCGAAATTGGCGACTGGCGGCGGCCTTCGCTCTAGCGCTTCTCGGAGACGGCATCCTCGGCGTGAAGCTCGCTACATCGAATCGTCCGCCGGCTCCGCGAACGGTGACGGCCGCGCCGGCCCGGGTGGCCGCGAAGCTTGAAAAACCGAGCCCGGAAAGAACGGGATCGCGTGCGGACACGGCTACGTCAAAGGTACCGAAGCCTGCGGCCACCGGAGCGTTCGTTGGCACGCGTCCGTCGATGCCTACGCCACCAAAGGCTCTTGCGCAAGCTGCAGTCGCCGTTTCATCACCGGCGCGGTCGACCGCATTGAGTCCGGTCCGACCACCCAGCGTGCAGCCCGCGGCGCCCTCTTTGGAGCGCGCTGTCGCAGCGCGCGATCGCGCGATCGCGCGACTTCGCGTGCTCGCGACGCAGGACGCGGGGCGAATCGCGCAGCTCGGGCATCGCCTCGTACTCGAGAGCGCGCGCAAGCCCTCGCCTGAAGCGGGCGTGATCGCCGCTCTCCAGACGGGACGGGTTTATTCGATTAACGGCGTCGTGGGAGACGAAGCGTGGCAAGGCACGGTCGTTCAAGCCACGCCGAATTCGAATGCGCTGTTACTCACGCGTGCGCCGAGTGCTCCGTCAGGAATCGATTATCATGTCTGGGTGCTTCGAAATGGTCAAACCTACGACGCCGGCGCCATTTCTCCGCGGGCGGAGACCACGCTTGAGATGCCGATGCCGCTCGTACCCGGCGACATCGTCGCGTTTTCACGCGGACCAAAATCTTCTGGCAATAAGCCGACCCAACCGTACCTGATGGAGCTGCCCATCACGCGATAAAGGCGTCCGACCGGGCACTCTCACCGTACACGACGTTACACCACGTTGCCTCTACTCGCAACCCTTACGGATGAAAGCTCTTGCATTACTCATTCAACGTTCAGCACGTCGTATTTGCCTTTGGAATTCTGGCGAGCACGGAATCGCCGGCAATCGCCGACGCCCCGGCCACTTCGACCGATGCTACGGAATTGATGCATCGCGTGGCGTCCGCGTACGCCCAAACGGCGCATGGCGTCGTGGGAGTTCGCTCGCAGAGTTTGCTGACGATCAAGGCACCGGTCTTTCACCGACGAATCGCAAACGAGGGATGGTTCGTTTTCGTCGACGGTACGCTGGCCATGAGCAGCGAGAGCCGCGACCCGCGTCAACCGCCGCTGCGCGACCCGTATCGCGCCGAGTACGCACGGGACTACGCGTTCGCCTATGCGCCATGTCCTAGCTGTTCTCCGGGTACGGCCGCCGTCGCATTTTCTAGTCCGCTTCACGACGTAGAGCATGCCTCGGGGCAACTCGTCATCGACCTTGATACCGCATTGATCGTCTCGCAGACGGAGAAACCGTATAAGTTGCCCTGGCCAACCCAGGACGGGCAGCTCGTCGCAACCTGGGGCCGTGTCGGCGGCGGTTGGTTTCCGGAGACCATTGCAGGCGCTTTCGTGGGACGCATTGGACCGTTCGTCGGTCACGCAACGTACGCGCAATCCCTGTCGTCGTACAATTACTATCCGAATGTTGAGACCGCTGCTGTAGCTCTCAGGCAAGGCGCCGCTCCCGTAGCCGTTGGACGCTAATCGATGAATTGAGTTACAACGGCGTCTCTGTGAGTGATCAACGGTTGGCACGGACTCGTAAAGGCGAGGACGTCGCTAATATCGCTCGACATTGTATGGCGATACCACGAGAATGCGCTTGCATACATCACTTAAACCGCTTTAGACAAAGATAGATGGAGCTTGGCGTTTTCCTTGAGTTCGGTCTTTTCGTGACGCCGTATCGAAGACAACAAAGGAAAGATTCGCGGCTGGTTCCGCTCGCCGGCCAGGCGCTCATCGTAACGACGACGACACTTTAAGGTGGTGCACAGCTGGGAACTGATCCTACCGAACGTAATGTGCAGCTTTGCACTCGGCACAGCATAGCAACCCAAACTTAAGGCGAAGTAACGGCGTCCGATCGTTTCTTGGAATCGTACACGTCGTAGCAAGCACTTGGAACGCCACTCGGCGTCGCCAGCGCGTTGCAGGTCACATACGTAGGAGTATTCTTGAACAAGCATCTCAACCTCGCACTTGCAGCCGTTGCGCTCTCCGGCGCGTTCGCAGTTCCCGCATTCGCCCAGAATGCGGTCGCGGGCGGTTCAATGAGTAAAGATCCAATGGTCGGCGGCGCCCCCATGGATTCGTCAAAAAACGTTATTCAGAACGCGGTAATCTCGAAGGACCACACCATACTCGTTAAGCTCGTCAAGGACGCTGGCCTTGCGCAGACGCTCGAAGGTCCCGGACCGTTCACCGTGTTCGCACCGACCAACGAAGCATTCTCAAAGCTCCCCGCCGCGACGGTCGCCGCCGTGCAGAAGCCGGAGAACAAGCAGCTGCTCACGAGCATCCTCACGTATCACGTTGTCGCGGACAGACTCGACTCGAAGGCGCTCGTGCAGCAAATCAATGATGGAAACGGAACCGCGACGTTAAAGACTATCGACGGTGAAGACCTCAAGGCATCACTGGACGGCGGCAAAATCGTCCTCATCGATGCGAAAGGCGGCAAATCGGTTGTGACGATCGCCGACGTCTACCAGTCCAATGGCGTCATTCACGTCATCGACACGGTCCTGATGCCGTAAGGTTCGCGTCCCCGGGGTGAAAGATCGAATCGGATCGTTCTCGGCAGCCCGCGCTCCCAGGCGATCGCCTCGAAGACACGCAGTATCGCAAGGTTCGCAGCACCACGGTTCGGCGATGTGATTTAGAGAGTAAGCGTGATCGCCTGCATGCCTTCGCTGTCACTGGGCCTAGGTCGTCGCCGCCGATAAGTCGGTACTCGCGGCGTAGAGAAGATCGCGCAACGCGCTCTACGACAGCGTCGGACCGACGCGTGCATGCAGGTGCACCAGCAGGTGCATCTGGCCGTGCATGTCCGTCTCTTGAAAGATTTGCTTGAGGTGCCGCAGCGTTCGCCGGCTCGAGGCATAACTGGGCGGAATCAATGTCGCGATCGTCGACGAGAACGGCTTCGAGCAAGTCGCGATGACGGAGCGGCACGATTCGCGAATTCGAAGTGCGCCGCGTTACGACGGCGCGAGGCGCCTTAACGTTCTGGAAGAAATGCGAGGCCGGCTATTATCGTGTTCACCATTGGTGTGTACGGATCGGAGCGGGAAACGTTCCTTGATGCGCTGGAAAGCGCGGGGATCGATGCGCTGCTGGACGTGCGCCGGCGCCGCGCCGCGCGCGGGACCCGGTACGCGTTCGCGAACCGGAAGCGCTTGACGAACGAACTCGCGCAGCGCGGGATACTCTACCGGCACGTGCTGGGGCTAGCGCCCGACAATGCCACACGCGCCGTTCAGTACGAGATCGATGCGCGGGAAGGACGGCCGCAATCCCAACGCACGGTGCTGGCGCCTGCCTATGTCGAGCGCTACGTCGCTCAGACGCTCGATCGCTTCGACTTCGCGCCGCTCGTCTGCGATCTTCGTCGCGTCCGCGCCCCGGTGCTGTTCTGTCTCGAACGCGTCCCCGAAGCCTGTCACCGCAGCCTCGTCGCGCCGAGGCTCGCAGAGGCGTTGGGTGCCGCCGACGTCGTGCACCTCATCGCGCAAAGTGCAACTCCGGCCTAGCCGCGCTTTGGCGTTTACGGTGCCCAGCGCGCACACGCGCCGCTGGGAAAGCGGCGTGCTGCGCCGCCGGAGAGCGACGCACGCTTGCCGAAAAGCGTTCGACCGCAGTGTCGAACTGAGCTGCGCTTACGCAGTCGCAAGATCGCGCGTCGGCCTTCGTGCGTGTGGAGGATGCCGGATCGGACAATCAGGTTCGTAAGCGAACCAAAGTTCCAGCGGCGGCCACGTACGGTCCGCTTTCCTTTTCCGGTCGACGATCAGAAGCCGGGCGCCGCGCCGCTCGTCAACGGCTTAGTTCATCCGGAGGAAGACCACGCAGCATAGTTAGTGTCTGCAGCGATGGCAACGGCTACCGTCTCACCGCGATGCAACGATAACCGGTGCAGGATGATTTGAGAACAGATATGCTGCTTAAGGCGCGAGGAGCGCCGGCCTAAGCTGTGCGAGCAAAACGTCGGGCTTGGGCATTGCGCTACTCTGCGCAGCGCCGCCGCAAAGTACTGCGTAACCGTGAACCAAGCACCAAGCAAGAGCCGTTCTCGACGCTAGGTCTTCGTTTTTCATTTCATTACGATGCACGTCGAAGTATGTATCTCGCAGCGCTATTTCGAGCCGCAACTTCGTCGCTTCCGCTGCTGCCCGTAGCCTTGCGGACCCAGTGTCAGACGCTGTGACGCTCGACATCATGCGAAAATGCTCGGGGTACTCCTTGGCAAAGCGGATGTACCCGAGACCCGCAGCCCGCAGCGGTTCCCTCGGGAGCTCGGCTGCGACCCTATCCATAACGCTGCCCAAACGCTCGTAGCCGTCCGCCGCAAGTTCCGCCAACAAACCGGCGATATTGTTGAAATGGTGGATCGGTGCGGCATGTGAAACCCCCGCGCGCCGTGCACAAGCGCGCAGCGTTAGCGCCTCGACTCCCTCCTCGGTAACGATCGTCCAGGCTACTTTAAGCAGAGCGGCGCGCAAGTCGCCATGATGATAGGGCCGACGTGCGGCGCGAACGGACTTCAGCGGCTTCGGATTGCTCACAGGATATTCTAACACAATCTTGACACTGTAAGGATTCGCACGGTAAAAACTTGTCGTTGACTAGACAGGCGTAACGTGCGCTTGGAGACCAATTATGCAGCCTGCCGTCATGGTGCTCGCGGCGTTACGATTCGACAAGCGTACATCGCCTGCGAACCCGATGACATCGCAAAATACGAAGGGCGAACTCAACGGGCCGCGTGGCGACGGTTATCGCAAGATGATCGAGGGAGGCGCAGCAAAGCGCGCCGGTACGCCGGACGAGGTGGGGAGCCTCGCAGCACTCCTCATGGGGCCGGACGGTGGATTCATTACAGGTAACGACTTCCTCATAGACGGCGGAGTAACCGCCGCGTATTGGTACGGCGACATCGCTGAGGTTCGCGGCTGAAGTGCCGACTTGCGCACAGCCAGCCGCCCGCGACCGCGCCTTTCAAAGCTGGAACGCCGTTCAGACCGATGGGAGCGCTATTCGGCAGGATGGGAGCGCTATTCGGGCCGTTTTGGTAATTAAATACGCAGAGTGCTAGTCCCAGGCTCTGCACGCGAAATTGTCTCTGGTAGCATAAGTCCCAAATTAGGAGCGCAATCTAGCACTTTGACCCTAATTGGCCGCCTTCATGTGGGTGCCTAGGTCTGCCTAAATCTTCGTCGGAACGGTGCAAGGCAGATGCGCAACGACGCTCGTCGAACTTCAAGGAGATGGAATCGGACGCAAGCTTCCTGATTACAGCAAGGCCAAGAAAGCGCTCGAGGCCGTCGCGAAGCGCACAGGCTCTGTGTCATCGCCTCGAATTTCGGCAAACAGGCCCGGGGGGTAAACTACGCCGAGGACTTGATTTGCTGCGGAGCGCCTCAAGTTAGTCGAATGGTGCTCGCTGCCTTATTTGTGTGAAAGGTCGAAACACACGGCGTTGATCCAAAGATCATTTTAACGTGAACTAAGTTCGTCCAGGAAATCGGTCGAGCAGGCGAGTTCGCGCTGCGCCTCCAGCTCCTCTAGCCGTGTCGTGAGCTGCGCGCGGATCACCTGATAGGCATCGCTGCCGAGCGCAATTCGTCTAGGCGCCGGTTTTTGATCGACGCTGGCGATCATCACCGCGGCCATCTTTGCCGGATCGCCACCCGAGGGCCGGCTGGTGTCGGCGATGCTCCGGCTGACCGCCCGTGGTAACGGCAACGTAAATTTGAACCCCTAGCGGCAATGGAGATTTGAACCCCTGAGCGCTTAAAGCAGGGCGCCCCTCTCGAAGGTGACGGTAATGTACACCTTCCTCCGAGAGCGGCGACCAGAGGGTGATTCCGTTGAAAACTTGGGAGACCATTCGGCAGCGTTGCCTGCGCGATGGCGAAGAGATCAAGGTCGTTGCACGCGATCTGAATCTGGCGCCGAACACGTTGCGCAAATATCTGCGGTGCGACAAACCGCCGTCGCGTCAGAGGCGGCTGCGAGCGTGCCTACTGGATCGATATCAGTCGCATATCGATGACTTAATCCGATCGACGCTGAAAATCACGGCAGTGCGTATTGGCAGCTACCTGCGCCAACGCGTTGATCCAGAGTTGCGAGTCGACGAACGAACGCTGCGTTGGTACGTCGCGTCTCGCCGCACGTCGCTCGTACCGAAGGAGGCCTTCATTCGAGCCACCTATGCACCTGGCGATCAGGCGCAATTCGACTTCTCGCCGATGTCCGTCATGCTCGCCGGCGTGCTTGTGACCGTTCAGCTCTTCGTCATGCGCTTGAGCTACAGCGCGTGTTTGTTCGCGCGAGCCTCCTTTCGATGCGATCAGCCGTCGCTCTTTGCCGGGTTACTCGAAGCCTGTGAGAACTTTGGCGGAACGCCTCGCACAGCGATCTTCGACAATGCGACGACAGCGGTGCGAAAGATTTTGAGTGGTCGCTCACGCGACGAGAACGAGACGTTCACCGCGTTTCGAGGGAGTCTTGTGCTCGACGTCCAGTTTGCAGCTCCCGGAAAGGGTAACGAGAAGGGCGGCGTCGAGGGTGCGCACGGCTTTATCGAAGACAACTTCTTTCGCCCGATCCCATCGTTTGAAACTCTTGACGAACTCAACGTGGCACTGGCGACGTTTTGCGAGCGCGACTTGCTGCGAACGCAGACCGGGCAGAGCCAAACCATCGGTGAGCGGTACGCCCATGAGAGACGCTTTCTTTGCGCATTACCGATCGTCTTGCCGAGGGCGTGCGTCATGCGTTCTGCGCGGATCGACAAGTTCTCCGAAATCGCCTTCGAGTCGAATTGGTACTCGGCGCCGACGCGCTACGCGCATCGCGAAGCTGTGGTCGAAGTCTACGAAGACCGAATTCGAATCATCGTCGGCGACGAGGCGGTCGCCCAGCATCCACGGGGCTTTGGCAGAGGGGAGCACTTTCTGGATGTGCGTCACTACCTCGACCTCCTGCAGCACAAGCATCGAGCCGCAGAAACAGCGCTGGTGCTTTCTGAAGGCCGCATTCCTACCGAGCTGCGCGCTCTTTTCGAACACTACCGCGAGGCCGATCCACGTACCGCGACCAAACGCTGGACGCGCGTCTTGGGATTGCTCGCCGACGCTTCACTCGACGAGCTTGCCCAAACCGTCACGCATGCCGTCGCCTGCGGCACGGACGACCCTGATGCGATCGCATTACTGCTGCGTCAGCGTCGTGCGAAGCCACCGGCAGCGCTCGATCGCGCGCGATTGCCTGACGTCGCGCAAATCCGTACTTGGTCCCCTGACCTTGCCGCTTACACGACGGCCGGGCTCTGCGAGGTTGCGCCATGAACGAGGCTCCGATCCTTGAGATCCAGCTCCGCGCGCTGCGCCCTTTCGGCGATTCTTGCCAACTACCGACGGGCGTCGGGAAAACACATCTCTCGATCGGCCTCGGCATGCGTGCATTGCAAGCCGGTCATCGCGTCTATTTCCTTACCGCCCAAGACCTACTCGATCAAATTCGTATCGCGCAACTCGACGGAATTCCCGGTCACAAGCAGCGGCACCTGAACACGGTTCCCTTGCTCATCATCGACGAACTTGGCTACGTCGAGTTCGACAAGTCCGCCGCAACCTGGCTCTTCCAACTCATTTGCCAGCGCTACGAACACCGCTCGACGGTGATCACGAGTAACAAGCCCTTCGCAGACTGGGGACAGATATTCGTTGACACGACGCTCGCAGGGGCGTTACTCGACCGCCTACTCCACCACAGTCATGTTCTCAACCTCAAAGGCGACAGCTACCGACTCCGATCCAAAGCGCGAGGGACGACCTGGCAGCGGCAATCTCAAATTGAACCCGTAGCGGCAATTTAAAATTGAACCTTTGGAGAGGGTTAGGCGTTCTTTCCGGTCTTCCCGCGGGTCCTGAGCCGGTGGCTCTGTCCGGTGAAAACGAAG